>JAAIGE0100215059.1_pt1 | contig 15212 bp, 15 predicted proteins | sample 6487951 | NCBI WGS metagenome assembly JAAIGE01 (sample SAMN13974128, study PRJNA590717) | phyllosphere metagenome | biome: tomato field; feature: multiple bacterial spot infested tomato fields; material: tomato leaves; isolation source: leaves from tomato fields | host: Solanum lycopersicum ... | reverse complement strand
GTCGGGGATGCTGTGGCTGTCGATCGGGCCGGAGGTCGGGTGGACCCTCTCCGTCACCTACTCCTCCGAGCCGTTCGTGCAGGACGCCGACCTGGTCGAAGGTGTACATGGTGGGCTGCTGGGCCGCGTGCGGGTGCTCGGCACCGGCGTAGACCTTGAGCTTGGACAGCTGCTGGCGACCCAGGCTGTTCTTGGGGAGCATGCCGCGGACGGCCTTCTCAACGGCGCGCACCGGGTTCTTCTCGAGGAGCTCGGAGTAGGTGACCGACTTGAGGCCGCCCGGGTAGCCCGAGTGGCGGTAGGCCTTCTTCTGCTCGAGCTTCTGGCCGGTGAGGGCCACCTTGTCGGCGTTGATGATGATCACGAAGTCGCCGGTGTCGACGTGGTTCGCGAAGGTGGGCTTGTGCTTGCCGCGCAGGAGCGTGGCAGCGTGCGAGGCGAGGCGGCCGAGGACGACGTCGGATGCGTCGATGACCACCCACTCACGGGTGATCTCACCGGCCTTGGGGGTGTACGTGCGCGTCACAGTAGTGCTGCTTTCATTGATTCGAACGGAGGAGTTCGTGAATCCCACTCCGGGGTGGTTCGCTCGGGATGCCGGTCGAACACGCCAGTGGAGGGCTCACGTTCGCGGTGCGAGGCCAGCAGGACGCAGGCACCAAAGGTCGAGACTACCACAACGGGTAGTAAATCATTGGCTTGTCGTGCACCGGGATCAACTGCTTCGACACACCGAGCGTGATCGGGTGCAACCGCGTCCCCGACCCCCCCCCGCGAGAATGATGCCCTTCATAGAGTCATGTCCGATGAGCTTCGTTCTCATACCAGCGGGTTGCGCAGCCGGTGAACGGACAGACCCAATCGCTGCCGCACACTCATGGGGCGAGCAGGCAACCGACGGATGGACGCATTCTTAGACGATTGTCTCGGGACACGCAACGCGCGCATTGCCAAGATCACGTTCTCTTGCGCACGCATCGCGAGGAGATCCGCGAGATCAGAGTTCTGCCGAACACGATCCGGAGTAGTCGAGAGCGTTATCGCCTCGTCGAGCCCGCGGAAGTCGACTCCATAGGAAGAACTGTCCCCCCAATATCTTCCGTACGTCGAGATCTTCTGCAGCAGAAGGCCCACATGTGGCACATCGAAAGCGAGCGACAAGATCATCACATGCAGCGAGGTGCCGACAATGAGGCTGGCGCCCGCAATTTCGGACACCCGGTCGTCCACTCCCCCGCTGACACTGACCCGCGCGCGCCTTCCAGGGTCGAGCTGCGTCAGTCGAGCCGCAACTTCGCGATATAGCGAGCGATCGTCATGACCGGGGGCATCACCGGCGGAAAAGAAGACGATCTCGTACGCGCGCAGCGCATTGGCGTTAGCAAGGGCGTCGGCTATCTGATGAGGCGAAAGTCCCCGAACTGAAGCGGAGCTGAACTGCACTAGAGCGTACGGGGCCGCCTCGCCGTCAACCGCTTCGCTGAAACGCCTACGGTCGAATCGAATCGTGTGGACGAGGTCTGGCGCGACGGTGTGCGGGATTCCAGAGCGGTCTAGAAGCGCGCTTGACCTTCCCTCACGCACGCTGACGAAGGCAGCATGATCAAGAATTTCTCCGCCACAGCGGCGCTGAGGGACCCGCAGATTCTCAAGACCCGCCAGTCCCACCGAGTTGACGATCAGCGGGAGATCACCGAGCGCAGCGCGCTTTCCACCTAGGTAGGGAAGATCCCCCGGCTCGAGCCCCGACGACTGGGCGATGAGGCGCCGACGCTCCGCGCGCGGTGCCGACTCGAAAGCAGCGACCGCACCGGGGGGCAAGTTCATTCGATACCCGTCACGCAGAGACACCCCACCCGCCTCACCGCCAACAACCCAAAGAGCATCGACGGCGCGCGCATCTACCCCGTCAACGACTGCGGTCAGCTCCTCGCCACTGAGCAGCTCACGTCTGCCGCGATAGGGCGACAGCGGCACAACGTCATGACCCGCGTTTCTCAGATAGGCCCTTGTCCGCTCCAAGAACAAGACATCACCAAAATTATCACGCTCGAATGCCCCGACTACCCCTACACGCATTTCACCATCTCGTTCCTAATTCGTACGACGTCATCGGGACCTGCGAAACGCGATAACCGCACCCTGACCGAAACGCTTCAGATCCGCCCGGAAAGTCTGAAAAATAAAGTATGCGAGCACATTCGCCACTCCGATAACCGCGGCCGCCGCGCCGACTGACAGAATCGGCGATGGGATTTGCAGGATCGTCAGGACACCCCACGCGCACACAGCGCCGAGACCGTTGACCCCCATGACCCTGAGTGCCTGCGCAAATATTGGTGCCGACGACAGGCCAGCCGACCTACACGCCGAGAATATTGCCACCGGATACATAAGCGTTATGGCAAGCGACAGCCCGGCAGCAACTCCAACGGGACCGATCGCATGACCAACGAGAACTAACACGACTTTCACTAGGGCAGAGACAAGAGTAAAGCGCATCAAATTTGTTGCTGCTCCGGCGGCAAGAAACAACCACCCGCCCGTGCCGGCAGCCTGCTGCATGACAGCGCCAACGGCGAGCAAACTGACCAGGGGCGCAGCGTCGCGCCACCCTGGACCGAGGACCACTTCGACGACGCTCGGCGCGCACGACGCGACTAGAAGCAGAGCAGGAACGAAGACCGTAAGCAGCATCAACTGCGCGTCCAGGACGAATCGCAATCGCTTCTCCGGATGCTCTAGCCGACTCTGAATTCCTGGCAGTGCGACTGTCACCAACGGTGCCCGCATCTGCTCCGGCGTGACCACTGCCAGCTGATAGGCCCGGTTGTAGAATCCGAGCGCGGAGGGAGAGCTTGTGAGCCCTAGGACCAGTGTGTCCACTCGGTTGCCCGCTAGGGCGATTATCTGAGCCGCCAAGTAGCTCACCCCGAACCGCAGCATAGGGCGAACTCCCGAGGCTCGTGACGGAAGCCGCGGCAGCCATCTGGAGACACAAAGTACAAGCAAAGCGGTGACCACCGATGCAGAGACAACTTGCAGCACCAAAGACATGGCACCGCCACCCAGCGCCGCGACACCGACCGCGACCCCGAGGCCGATAAGGGCTGCGAGAGCATCGATAATCGCGAGGGATGCGAACGCGCCTTTACGGCTTAGTTCAGCCCGGTGGACGACGACTAGGCCGTTCAACACGACAGCCACACACACCATCTCGATCGCGGCACGGAGGCTCGGCATCGCGAACGCGCTCGCGAGGAGACCGGCGCTTGCAAAGAGAGCAAGAGCCATTGCTAGACCGACGGCAGCACTGACCCAGGTCAAGTTATCGCGCTGGGCGCGAGAGACTGTCGGTGCCCGAAGAACCGACGTTCCAATTCCCGCGTCGCGGACCACTTCCGCGACACCGAAGGCAACGAGTGCTAACGAGGCAACCCCGAACTCACCGGGCTCGAGGATTCGAGCAAGTAGAAATAGCCCCAGGACATTTGCGGAGAGCCGCACAGCCTGCGCTACTAACAGCCCGCTGGCGCCTCGAGCGAGGCGACCGCTATCCAATCAGACCCCCGCCGCGGCTATAGAGCTGCGTCAGAAAACGCTCGGCCAGGATCGTCAGGCTGATCAAAGCTGCGTGACAAGTAAGCCCGCTCGCAAGGCCGACATTCGGGCGTCCGCCCAGACGGCGGGGGTCCGTAGTCCGCAATGACATCAAGCTCAGAGCGGAACTGCTCACGCCGCTACCCAGCATCGGCTAACCCCGCTCTGGTCGGCTCTTCGCGGACACGAACGATGGCTTCCAAGGCGTCCTCGCTCAACGAAGACCACGTTGCCGCTAGAGCCAAATCCCACGCGGCCTCCACCACGTCCTCGGCAGACCGGTCAGCAAGGGCTTCGAGAGCGTGAGAGAAGCCTCGTCCATCCTCGGCCCGGAAGTAGTGCACATTCGGCCTCGCGCCAGTTCCCTCGACAGCGACGGCGGTTCCAATAACTGGGAGCCTGTGCCCGAAAGCTTCCAGTACCTTTATTCGCGAGCCACCCCCCTGACTGTGAGGGGCGATCAAGGCGTGGTGGTCGCGGAGCGCCGGCCGGACGGACTTCAGTCGACCAACAAATCGGAACGCCGGATTCCCCGCGCAGATTTCCATCGCGCGCCGGGGGTCGCCGCTTCCAGCGACGGTGACTGTCACCGCGCCCGGCACTTCTTCAAGCCATGCCGCGACTCTCTCAAGCGCACTGATGTTCGCTGAGTAACCCAGACTCCCAAGGAACAGGAGTTTGCGAGGCGCACCGACCGCAGCGATGGAGCGCTTTGCACCGTGGTCGGGTTCGACCCCATTCGCCAGGACGAGCACGGCAGCTCCGGGACTCTTCGCGAGAAGTGAGTCGCGGTCCTCCGGCGAAACAACGAGTGTGACGCTCGCTTCGGCGACGTATCGTCTTTCGAACCTCGCGGTAAGGAAGGTCTGAATGCGGGCGACCACTCGACCACTTCGATTACTTGTCGATTCCGCAATCCGCCGCAGGCGGTCGCTATTCACGTTATGAGTGTCGAGTATCGCCTTTCGCTTCCATTCCTTTGGAATGAGATCCCAAACAAAGGGTTGATTAGCCCAGACAACATCAGGCTGGAACGCGGCGATCTCGGAGGCGACCCAGCTACGTAGACGAGCAGAGTGCCCCAGTCGATAGGATTCGATGGCTTGACCACGCAGCGTAGCGATCGCGTAGTCGAGTGATCGGACCCGATAGCCGTAGCTGCGGCCGGCGACCGGCGGAACAATGTGGGTACCGCCCTGAGATTCGATCGTTTCCCGATCGACAACTAACGAACGAACGTCTGCCGACTCCCGAGGTCTAGCGAGCAACCTGCCGAAGCGAATGAGTTCGCCCGCGTCCATGCGATCTGGTGCGTACCAAGAAAGCGTCAAGACGCGCAGGCGAGGGGCGGCTGTTTCAGTCATCTGGTGCCGATCGATTCTGCGAACGAGGGTTGGTAGCGATGATGGCGCGTCTTTGCGCCACCATCGATTGGCTTTGAGCTAGTGACCAGTGCAGTCAAGATGAGGGCGGTAAGCAGGGGATTCACCAACGCATTGGTGGGAACGAGAAGCGCCAGGAGGAGCGCCAAACGCGTAGGTAACGGAAGCACCGAACGGCTGGCCGCTAGCCCGAGGAGAATGAGCAAGGGGACGAGCCCAGCCAGACCGTACTCGAAAATGAGCTTCACAAGCGTCGGCGCCGTTACTTCCGCCTGCCATGTCCCCCCCGTGAGTTCCCGCGCCGCGACGTCCGCCGAACCCGGACCGAAACCCCACAATGGTGACTCACGGAGCACGATCGGAACCAATTCTGTATAGGGACGCACGAGACGAGCATCATTGCTGCCTTCTGAGGTGAATCTCAGCGCGTACGCCTGCACGAGCGGAATCGAGGGTAGGAGCAGGAAGCCTGCCGCTACCGCGCCGATCACAACTATCAGCCTGCGGAGGCTCGTCACCAAAGCAAGTGCCAGTGCGGGAAGCAGAACAAGGCCGGAAAGCGCCGTAGATGCAATCAACCCGGCCACGAGAATCACTAAGAGCAACGTCCTGGCGCCCGTGGAGCAGCCTCGGAACACCACTCGCTGCACCGTCAACACGATCACAAGACCACAAGTCAGGGAGAGAAAGGAGGGCTCAAGGAATACGCCACCATTCGCCTTGTCCCAGGTGCCGAGCGCCCCGACGTTGTAGGTCGTGTTGTATCCCGTCAGTAGCACCGAACCGAACCCGCTCAGCGGATCTAGGAAGACTCGTGTCGTTGCGCTGATCATGACCTGAAGAACTCCGAAAGCCGCGGCCGCAACCGTGACGCACGACGCGCCTAGAAGGAAGCCTCGATAGTCGCCTCCCTGCCTAGTGCGGATGGTCAAGACCACCCAAAAGGCCGCGACTTGCAGTAGAGAGAGGATGGCGCCCTGCCCATTCGCCAGGACAGCCGAGACCGCTGCGACAGCCACGAACATGAGCCAGGCGAGGAGGGCTGAACCCGACAGTGAAGCCCGACGCGACACCAAACCCCGAGCCGACCAGCCGATGATCAACAGGAGGGTAATGGGAATCGCTGACTCCCCAAACGGTAGCCCCAGCCGCTGACCCAGCACGATGAAAGCTCCGAGTAGCAAACCTTCGTTTGCCTTCGAGCGCTTGTAACGCGACGGGGGCATCACTTCTGCTTGGCCAATGCGACTACGCAACGCAAGAGCCACGTGGCTCGTGCTCGGAAGTGATCGCCGTCGGGCTTCAGGCTAAGGATGGCAAAGGCGCAGGCCCGCGCTGTGATGAAAACGCCCGCGACAACTTTCCATGCCGTCCGTTGCAGACCGATCTTCGCCATCTCAGTTCGATAGAAGTCCCACTGATTCACCAACCAAGCCGCTTCGATGACCGTAGGGGGTGTGGACGAGCCTGTGCCGACGTCATGAGCAATTTGAACTGCCGGATCGACAACTGAGCGGAGACCACTCCGCCGGATTCGCATCCCAAAATCGAGGTCCTCCGCGTACATAAACCAGCGCTCTGAAAGGCCTCCTACCCTGTCCCAAACAGTTTTTGCACTGACCACGCAGGCGCCAGTCAGCCAATCGACGTCACGGGGCGATGAGATCTGCCGCCGCAGTAGCACCGTCCCCTCCAACCAGCGCGGTCCCGCCAGGCTCGATAAACCACTGAACGTTAAGAACGTTCGCCACAGGGTCGGGAATCGGTAGGCCCCACTATTTCCTACTGCGCTCCCTCCTTGCACTATGAGTGGCGCGAGAGCTCCAATAGTGGGATCAGATCGCATACGACTTTCCAGATATGCGAGGTCATCGGCGGCGATATGCGAGTCGGGGTTCAGTAGGCACAAATATCGGGTCACGACGTGACGAGCCGCTTCGTTCACCGCACCGGCGAACCCAACGTTCGACGGCATGTCGATGAGATGTATCCGGTCATCGATCTGCGCAACGATCGAACGCGTCTCATCCTGGGACGCGTTATCTACGACGATGCACTGACCTCCGCGGTCCAGGACTGCTTCGATACTCGCTAACGCTCCCGCGATTACTCTCGCACTGTTGAAGGTGACGATTATCACAGTCACATCCAATCTGGATGTGATCGCCTCCGACTGCTCAGAGTTTTCGAGTTCCTTTGGTGACGTCCTCGGTCGACCCACCTCTGACAGCGTCGGAGCTGCGCGGTGAGCCGCTGCGGGAACCCCGAATTCGCCGGCGATCCCGAGGACACCATGCGCCGCCCCCCTGAACATGGCAGCGGTGCGCTTTGCGCGGTGACCACCTACGACGATGGTCATGATCGCCCACTTCAGTAGGATCCAGGCGTCGCGCAATAGGTCTGCGCCATGCACGCCCAGGTCACTCCACCGCAAGATTTCGTTTCGCACGAGGTAGTAACTTCGGACGGGGGCGCTATGAAATCTTCGTTCGCGCCCTCGCCAACTCCGGCCCGGCTCTGCAAACTCATGCGGCACGACCAGGTCTGTGAGGCGGAACGATCGATACCCAGCTTGAAGTGCCCGTAGCCCCCATTCCTTGTCAACGTGGTCGATGAAGTATTCCTCGCGGAACATCCCGACCGCTCGCACGGTCGACACCGGAATCAGAGACCCCGAAGATGCAAGGAATGCCTCTTCCCGCCATCCTCGCTGGCTTGGCGCGGCGCCGAGCGTTGGGCCCACCGCGGCTACAGGAATCCCAGAACCCGTCAATATCTCTGCAGTCTCAAAAAGACGCCTGACTGAGCGAGCGTCAATTGCTGTGTCCTGATCGAGAAAAAGGATGTAACGAACCCCGGTTCTGGCTAGCCACCTGATCGCTTCATTTTGAGCAGCCGCTATGCCAACGTTGTGGTGCGCGATTACATCGATAGAAAGCCGGTCACCGAGTTTGATGAGTTCGTGCTGGGTGTTGGACGAGCTGCCGTTGTCGATCAGAACAATGTTCGATGAGACCTTGGTGCACTCTAGGATCGCCGCAGTCAGTGGCTCGAGTTGCGGATTTCGACTGATCACGACCACACCGATCTCGCCGGATGATTTCAGTACGATTCGATCACTTTCGTCAGCCATTAGTGGCCACCGTTGAATTCGGAAATCGTGTTGCGATCGGGCCGGGCGACTGCGTGGAACCCCAAATGACGTTGGCAGGAACTACATCTCTCACGACAGTTCCCGGCGAAATGATCGATGCCCGGCCAATTTCACATCCCCCCAGCAAGATGCATCGCGCGGTCACCCACGCGCCGTCGTGCACGACCAGGGGACGCGTCACGAGTGCCATCGATGTCCTATGGCTGTGGCTTCCTGTGGTCAGAAATGTTTCCTGGGAGATCACCACATCGCGCCCGATGTGCACGTGGTCTTGATTGTGAAACCAGACGCCCTCCCCAATCCAGGAGCGTTCGCCAATGTGAAGTTTCCACGGGAACTTGACTCGGGTACGCGGACGAAAGATGACACCCGCGCCGATCTCAGCCCCGAACGCCCGCAGAACCCGAACCCGCAGCCCCGAACTGATCTGCCATGGGTTGGTCACGAACAGCAGTTCGCATACGGCCCACAGGTAGACGAACCACGCCGGTCGATCCCACGCTGCGCGCTCACCGGGGGCCTTTGAAAGATCGATCACCGGGATGTCAGACATCGTCCACCTTCTGAAACCAGACCGAAACCGACGCGCGGCTAGGGTCATGAACATGTCGCGTCCCGCCCCCGCAGTCACTGTACTGGGAGTCAATTACCCTCCCGAACCGACCGGGATCTCCCCCTACACCGGTGCGATGACGCGCGGCCTGACGAAGCGGGGATACCGGACTCACGTGGTCACGACGCATCCTCATTATCCGGAGTGGCGTGTATCGCCAGGTTACGGACAGTGGTCACGGAGGGAACATCTCGACGGCGCCGACGTGCTCCGACTGCGGCACTATGTCCCCGGCAAGCCCAGCGGCATCCGTCGTCTGCTCTCCGAACTGAGCTTCGGCGTGCGCCTGCTGACCGCACCTCTGCAGCAGCCCGACGCGGTCGTCGCCGTGTCGCCGGCCCTCTTCTCTTCTGCGGCCGCGGCGCTGCGGGTGAAAATGTTCCACCGCAAGACGCCCCTGGTCGTCTGGGTGCAAGACCTCTACTGGCTGGGACTCCGCGAGACCGGTCAGGCCGGCGGGCTGAGCAGCAAGATCATCCAGCTGACCGAGAAGTGGCTGCTCTCGAACGCCGATCGTGTCGTCGTCATCCACGACCGCTTCGCCGCCCGGGTGAGCGAGGACTTCGGCATCCCGCGCGACCGCATCCGCGTCGTCCGCAACTGGACGCACCTCGCCCCGACTCCCCCTGTCGACCGCGCCCAGGCACGCGCCGCCCGCGGCTGGGGCGACGAGGTCGTCGTGCTCCACGCCGGCAACATGGGCATCAAGCAAGGCCTCGGCAACGTCGTCGACGCGGCACGGCTCGCTGCCGAGCGCGGCGAGAACGTGCGGTTCGTCCTCATGGGCGGCGGCGGTGAGCGCGACCGCCTGCGCGCCCTGGGCGACGGCATCCCGACCCTGCAGTTCATCGACCCGCTGCCCGATGCCGAGTTCTCGGCCGCCCTGGCAGCCGCAGACATCCTGCTCGTCAACGAGTACCCCGGTGTCAGCGAGATGGCCGTGCCCAGCAAGCTGACGTCGTACTTCTCCAGCGGGCGGCCCGTCATTGCCGCGACCGACGAGAAGGGCATCACCGCCGACGAGATCCGCTCCGCCGGCGCCGGCGTGGTCGTGCCCGCCGGCAGCCCCAAGGCCCTGCTGAACGAGAGCCTCGCGCTCGGCCGCGACCACGCCCGCGCCGACGAGCTGGGGCATAACGGCAAGCGTTACCGCGAGACGGTGCTCGACGAAACATTCGCGATCGAATCGTTCGCTACTCTTCTCGAAACGCTCATCGATGGGGACCGTGCGCGGTCCCCGCGTACCCTCGCGTCGGCGAGTTGACGACCTCACCTAGCCCAGGGGGAAACACCGTGACCAAGCGTGCATTCATCACCGGTATCACCGGTCAGGATGGTTCGTACCTCGCCGAACTGTTGTTGTCGAAGGGGTACGAGGTGCACGGGTTGATCCGTCGCGCGTCGACCTTCAACACGCACCGCATCAACCACCTCTACGTCGACCCCCACGACCCGTCCGCGAAGCTGTTCCTCCACTACGGCGACCTCAGCGACGGCGCGCGCATGGTCACACTCATGAGCGAGATCAACCCGGACGAGGTGTACAACCTCGCCGCCCAGTCGCATGTGCGTGTGTCGTTCGACGAGCCCGAGCACACCGCCGACACCACCGGCACCGGCACGATCCGCCTGCTCGAGGCGGTGCGGTTGTCGGGCATCAAGACGCGGTTCTATCAGGCATCCACCTCTGAGCTGTTCGGCGCGACGCCGCCCCCGCAGGGTGAGGACACCCCGTTCTACCCGCGCTCCCCCTACGGGGTCGCGAAGCTGTACTCGTACTGGATCGTGAAGAACTACCGCGAGGCGTACGACATGTTCGCCGTCAACGGGATCCTGTTCAACCACGAATCCCCCCGCCGCGGCGAGACGTTCGTGACCCGCAAGATCACCCGCGCCGTCGCGCGCATCAAGGCGGGTGTGCAGAAGGACCTGTACCTGGGCAACCTCGACTCGATTCGCGACTGGGGGTACGCCGCGGAGTACGTCGAGGGGATGTGGCGGATGTTGCAGGTCGACGAGCCGGAGGACTTCGTCCTCGGCACCGGCGTCGGGTACACGATCAAAGACTTCCTCGAGACCTCGTTCGGCCACGTCGGGCTCGACTGGCAGGAGTTCGTCAAGTTCGACGAGCGCTACCTGCGCCCCACCGAGGTCGACGCCCTCATCGGCGACCCGTCGAAGGCGGCCGACAAGCTCGGCTGGGTTCCCACCATCGACGGGAAGGAACTCGCCAAGCTGATGGTTGACGCCGACGTGGAAGCACTCGAAAAGGGTCCCGAATGGATCGACACCGTGAGCCTCGCGTCGTGGGGAACGAAGTGACCACCGCCACCGACGGCGTCACCTACTCCCCCACCCCCCTCGACCGCGACGCCACCTTCTACGTCGCCGGGCACCGGGGGCTCGTCGGGTCGGCGATCGTCCGCAAGCTCGAAGCCGAAGGCTTCACCCACGTCGTCGGCAAAAGCTCGGCGGAGCTCGACCTGAAAAACCGTGACGACGTGTTCGCCTACATGGGCGAGATCAAACCCCGGTACATCGTGCTCGCCGCCGCGAAGGTCGGCGGGATCCTCGCGAACAGCACGTACCCGGTCGACTTCCTCTCCGACAACATGCGGATCCAGACCAACGTGCTCGACGCGGCACTCGCCAACGACGTCGAACGGGTCGCGTTCCTCGGGTCGTCCTGCATCTACCCGAAGTTCGCCGAACAACCCATCCGTGAGGACTCGCTCCTCACCGGGCACCTCGAACCCACCAACGACGCGTACGCCATCGCGAAGATCGCCGGCATCCTCCACACCCAAGCCGTCCGCCGCCAGTACGGGCTGCCGTGGATCAGCGCGATGCCGACCAACCTGTACGGGCCCAACGACAACTTCTCCCCGAAGGGCTCCCACGTCCTCCCGGCGCTCATCCGCCGGTACGACGACGCCGCCAAGACCGGCGCCCCCACCGTCACCAACTGGGGCACCGGAACCCCCCGACGCGAGTTCCTCCACTCCGACGACATGGCCGACGCCGTCCTCCACCTGCTCGAGCACTACGACGGACCCGACCAGGTCAACGTCGGCACCGGCACCGACGTCACCATCCGCGAGATCGCCGACACCATCGCCCACGTCACCGGGTTCACCGGCGACACCGAATGGGACACCACCAAACCCGACGGCACCCCGCAGAAACTCCTCGACGTGTCGAAGCTCGCCAAGGCCGGCTGGACCGCGAAGATCAGCCTCGAAGAAGGCCTCGAACGCACCGTCGCCTGGTACCACGACCACGCCGACACCATCCGCCAGTAACCCATGACCTACCGCCACGTCGTGCTCTTCCGCATCCATGACGACGTTGAAGAGCACGACGTGACGCGCGCGGTCGACGCCCTGCGATCGCTGGCCGACCTGCCCTGCGTCGACGGCTGGCGCATCGCGCGGTCGCTCGATGAGCGCAAGGGTCGCATCCTGATCGAAGAAGCGACGTTCGCCGATGAGGACGCGTTCGCGGCGTTCCGCGAAGACCCGTGTCACCGCGACGTCGCCGCCCGGATGTCCGAGATCTCAGACTGGTGGATCGGCGACTACGTCAGCTGAACGCCGTCGACTGACGCTGCAGCACGCCGACGAGCTCGGCCGACCCCGGCCACATCGGTTCCGGGAGCGCGGCCGGGTCGAAGTACCCGAAGTCGAGGGCCTCGTTCTGCGGCATCGGATCGCCCTCGATGGCGACGACGAACGACAGGCCGATCGAGTGCTTGCGCGGGTCGACGCCGTGCGACGTGCCGTCGGCCGGAGCCACCTCGGGCGGGAACCACTCGTACACGTACGCGGGCTGCGCGTTCGGCTCCACAATGACGCCGACGTCCAGGGTGTCGCGGGCGTGCCGACGAAGGGCCCCGACGACGGTCTCGCTGTGCTGCACACGGCCGCCCAGATGGCACCACACCCGGCCGAAGGGCGAGTCGCGCAGGATCAGTCCGATCTCTCGGCGACCGTCGAGGGCGATGCGCACCGGCACGAAGTCGACACAGGCGATCGGGACGGAACGCTCGATGAGCGCGTAGACGTCGTCGGGCAGGAAAGTCACGATTCCCATCTTCGCCCGCGACGCGGCCGGCCGAGCACCCATACTGAGGAGTGCCGGGGCGGATCTGGGTGGTCGCCGGGCGAGGGGGAGACAGATGGGTCGTCGTGCATGGAGCATGATCCTGGTCGGCGCCGCAGGAGTCGGCATGATGCTGATCGGAGCAGTCCCGGCATCCGCTCTGGCGACGCCCGAGGCGACGGTCAGCGAGTTGCCTACGAGCGAGGCTCCGGCGCCCACGGTCGACGCGGAGGTCATCAACCTCCCCGACGGGCTCGGGATCAGACTGGGCGGCACGTTCTTCCTCGACGTGGGCACGCTCACCGTCGAGCTCCACGACGACCCGCTCACGCCCGAAGAAGCCTCGTCGCTGCAGCCGCTCGACCCCGACCCGATCATCCTCGGTACCGTCGAGCCCGATGGTGACGGGAGGTTCACCTTCGAGGCGCCCTTCGATCCCACCGCCGGCGCGATCCGGTTCGTGGTGCGCGACGCGCAGGGGACGGTCTTCTTCTTCCAGAACATGATCTTCGTGGGGGCCGCCGAACCCGAACCCGCACCCGCGCAGCAGCCCGACGAGGCCACCGGGCCGCGCCTCGCCGATTCGGGCGGACCCTCGATTCCGGCCCGCGCTGCCGCGGCCGCCGCGGTCCTGATCGTGGCCGGTGTCGCGCTCGCCTGGACCGGATCGGGGCGGCGCCGCATCCGCTCATCCTGACCCCGCCGGCCACCGAGATCGACCCCCCGCGTCATTTGCCCGACACACCCCTGTGGCAGACTGAGCCGAATTGATCGGACGCCCGACCGGGCGGAGGCACGAGAGGCACCATGGAGCTCAGCGACTACATCCGCGTCCTCCGCAAGAACTGGCTCGTCATCGTCGTGCTGACGCTCGTGGGACTCGGGGCGGCGGCGGCGTACTCGCTGACCCGCACTCCTATATATGAGTCGTCGAGCAGCGTCGCCGTCTCGACGCAGACCGGCGGCACGGCATCCGACATCCAGCAGGGCGCCAACTTCGCACAGACCCGCATCAACACGTACGTCGGACTGGTGAAGACCCCGATCGTGCTCAACCCGGTCATCGCCGAGCTCGACCTCGGCGTCACGGCCGAGTCGCTCGCCGAGAAGGTCAGCGCCTCGTCGGCGCTCAACACCACGATCATCACGATCACGGTCTCCGACCCCGACGCCGTCGCGGCGGCCGACCTCGCGAACCAGATCGCCGCGAGCCTGTCGACCGTCGTTCCCGAGATCGAGCCGCAGATCGAAGAGGGCGGCAGTCCGATCCGCCTCACTCGCGTGAGCGACGCCCAGCCCGCGCTCGCGCCGGCCAGCCCGAACGTCCCGCTGAACCTCGCCCTCGGCGCCCTCGTCGGCCTCGCGCTCGGCATCGGCATCGCGGTGCTGCGCACCGTCCTCGACAACAAGGTGCGCACCCCGCGCGACGCCGAGCAGATCACCTCCTCCCCCTCGCTCGGCGCGATCGCGTTCGACGCGAAGGCCAAGGAGCGTCCGCTCATCGTCCACGCCGACCCGCTCAGCCCCCGCGCCGAGTCGTTCCGCGCCCTGCGCACCAACCTGCAGTTCCTCGACATGGGCGGTCGGTCGAGCTTCGTCATCACGAGCTCCGTTCCCAGCGAGGGCAAGTCCACGACGACGATCAACCTCGCGATCGCGCTGGCGGATGCCGGCAAGAAGGTCGCCCTCCTCGACACCGACCTACGCAAGCCCAAGGTCGCCGAATACCTCGGCATCGAGGGCGGCGTCGGCCTCACCGACGTGCTCATCGGGCGCGCCCGCGTCGGCGACGTCATGCTCCCGTGGGGTGGACGCAGCCTGTTCGTCCTGCCCGCCGGCAAGATCCCGCCGAACCCCAGCGAGCTGCTCGGCTCGAAGCAGATGGGCACCCTCCTCGACGTGCTCGAGCGCGACTTCGACGTCGTCCTCTGCGACGCTCCCCCGCTGCTGCCGGTGACGGATGCCGCCATCCTCGCCCGCAGCACCAGCGGCGCGATCCTCGTCGCCTCGGCCGGCAAGGTCACCCGCCACCAGCTCGAGGGCGCCGTCGAGGCACTCCACACAGTGGGTGCGAAGGTCGCCGGATTCGTCATGTCGATGGTGCCGACCCGCGGGCCCGACTCGTACTACAGCGGCTACGGGTACGGCTATGGCTACGGATACGGCGGGTACGGCTACACGCAGGAGCAGCCCAAGGCCGCGCGCGGACGCAAGCGCAAGGCTCCCGTCGCCGTCGTGCCCGACACCGCCCCCGCCATCGGCGAGATCGGCTTCGACTCGCGGCGTGACGCGCGAGGCGCCGGCGACACCGCCGTCCGCTGACCCATGGCACGCCGGTCGCCGGTCCGCCGAGGCCTGCCCT
>JAAIGE0101044794.1_pt1 | contig 15215 bp, 15 predicted proteins | sample 6487951 | NCBI WGS metagenome assembly JAAIGE01 (sample SAMN13974128, study PRJNA590717) | phyllosphere metagenome | biome: tomato field; feature: multiple bacterial spot infested tomato fields; material: tomato leaves; isolation source: leaves from tomato fields | host: Solanum lycopersicum ... | reverse complement strand
GTCGATAGCCTCCCGGCCATTCGAAGCCTCTCCCACGACCCGCATGTCCACGTGCTCGGACAAATACTGGCGCAGTCCCGAGCGAACGATGGCGTGGTCGTCAACAAGGCCGATTTTGATCACAGATGTTTCCCTTCCAGGTACTGATGGTTCACTTCCGGCCCACGCTGATCGATTGATCGTCTGTTGACAGCGTGGGCCGATGGACGGGGAGTGTGCCGCCAAGCCTGCGGGCAGGATGTAGGAGACGACCACGAGTAAGCAGTAGCGAAAACTACCGCCAGCATCTAATACTAGATACGATGTATATTATGTTAAATATTAGAAGTTAAGGACAGCGAGGGTGTGGCGCATGCGTTCATTATCTTAAATTTGTTCCTACTTTTAGCTTAAAGTTGTTCATCAACTTTGAGCTGTCCAACACGCGTGGCTGCTGCATGTATAGATCTTCCGCCAATGTGAAGTAACAATGCGCCGCCACCTCAAAACGGCCGCCCGTGGTTGCCAGTGACCCAACTAGCCTTCCACATGGCGCGCGCGGACCCGGCGCTACATCCAATTCTTGAAGCCTGTCCGGACTGGCTTAACCCTCTAGGCAAAAGGAAACTCTCCTGCATTTCGTCTAAAGCGGGAGCAACTCTACTTTCCTTATCGTCGCCGAGCAATCGGCAGAGCTGTCCGACAAGAAACACCCCCTCCGATTAACCTTCTAGCGACAAGATCGTCCTAGCGGCGGTCAATTCCGTTCCGTTAGGATGTTCTTGACGCCCTGTTTTGCGACGACATCGACCTGGAAGACCAGCCAAGCTCGCAGTTGGCCATGCGCCTGCAGGTAACGCGCCCCTTTCGCTTTCTGCCGCGCGAATGTGCCCGGACTTCTCCGACCTCTCTCGTCACACGGCGGGAACCAACTTGGTTAACGGGCTGAAGATAGTGCTTCTTGCCCGTCCAGCCAGCTGGCCTAGGTGAAAATCTGCGTCGCAGCTCTCTACACGGCTATGTCGGCGCTGCAGATCCGATGAGCTGCCGCGTCGTCTAGGTTCTCAGCATTGGGAAGCTCATGCACTGTCACCAGAAGCGCTCGATCGGGTCTATTCATCTTCCTCATCGTCGTCGAGCAATCGCCAATGGCTTGGCCGAACCTGCCATGACGTTGGTCCGTTTGGGTTCGGCGGCTCCCAACTCGCGCACTTGGTCACGCTATAGACCGCCAGCGAACAAACGCTCCGCCTTCTCGGACAGGGCGGTCGGGATGGTGACAATCTTGCCAGGAGCAATGCGAACTCGTTTGATGGCTGGCCTTTTACAGGCAGGACTGTACGCCACCTTCCCGCGGAAACGCCAGTTGTTCGATTGAGGAACGAGCCCGCTCAAATGCCTGCCCTTTTGCGCTTTGCGCTGCGCCGAACTGGCTGGAAGCCTGCGACTTCGCTGGAGCTGTCTTTTTGCACGGCGGGCACAAGTGTGGCCAAGAGTTCTGACATTAGAGCCTCCTGCGCGGTGCGACCTGCTAGGTCCCGTTGCGCTGCAACAAGTCCTGCCTCGAGAACTTGGATGCGAGCATCTCTCTCAGCCACGAGCGCTTGCAGACTCAGCTCTCGATGGTGCGCGTCGGCCTTCATATGCGCCATCTCGCTCTTGAAAGCAGTTAGTTGCTCAGATGCGGCAATTTGCGCGCGGAGGGCCTCCTCGAAGCGCTTAGTCATGGACTCGGTCGACTTCTCGGCTTTGGCGCGCAGCTGCCGCTCTCGCTCAATCTCCAGCGCGGCCCGCCGCCCGGCGCCCTGCGCACGTTCATCTGCCGCGCTGATGGCGGCGTCGGCGCGGGCGCGAGTTTCGTCCGCTGAGAGCCGGGCGCGGACGAGGTCGGTCTGGAGATCGCTGAACTGGTGCCTAGCGTCATCCAGTCGCGCTGCCGTGGTGGCGTGGGCGGTGCGCTCTCCCCCCAGAGTCTCTCTCACTTGAGCCAGTTCGGCGTGTAGCGTGTCAGCCCTGGCGGTGGCGCTAGCCGCCGCCGCCTCGGCAAGAGCTGATCGGTCGTTTGCCGCCTCGATGTTGGCCGCCGCCTCGGCAAGGCCCGCATTTACACGTTCCTCAAAGTCGTGACGAGCCTCAGCTTGGGCGACTTCCCAAAGATGTTGAGCGGCCTGGTGCACGGGGTCAGGCATGGTTGCTGGCGCCGAAAAGGCCCCTGGATCTTTGATCCGCGCACCCAAGTGTTTGAACCAGGTCTCAAGCATCGGGCTGACGGTGTTTGGAGAGCCGCGGCCGAGCTTGAGGCGCACGCGCTCGATCGTTGGCCTGGCGCCTTCGAGAAGAAGTATGTCGCAGGCCTTCCAGACCTCGTCTTCCGTAATTCCTCGCGCCATGGCTTTCGCTCCTTGATTCGCGCCCTGCTCCAGGCGTACATTAGTCACGATAATAAAATGTTATCGTGACTTAGGTGGTTATAGTGTTATATATCATACATACACTGTGGAAATAATATGGATACTCGTTATCTTCCGAAGCTTCGACCGGACGGCGTCGGAGTCGTTGCGCTAGACCCCGTTGCTCTGGCGCGAGTCACTGAAGACGCGGTGAACGCGTTACTGGCCGAAGGTGAGTCGGAGAACACTGTGCGCAGCTACCAAGCCGCGCTGAGATATTGGGCTGCATGGTTCTGGCTGCGATACGCCCAGTCCATCGAGCTGCCGGTACCCGTGGCAGCCATCCAGCAATTCATCGTTGATCACGTGGAGCGACGCAGTGCTAATGGTCTGGAATCGGCGTTACCGCAAGCTATTGATCAGGCGCTGGTCAACTGCGGCGTCAAGTCCAAGCTCGGGCCCCCAGCGCTGGCTACAGTCCAACACCGGCTTAGCGTGCTTTCTAAGATCCATCAGCTCAAGAGCATGGCAAGCCCGGTCCATGACCCTAAGGTGCGTGACTTGCTCGCGAAGACGCGTCGCGCCTACGCCAAGCGCGGTGCCGCACCAGCCAAGAACGCAGCAATCACCCTCGAACCGCTGCAGGCCATGTTGGCCACCTGCGACGATTCGCTTCGCGGCGTGCGTGATCGCGCCCTCCTCCTCTTTGGCTGGGCCAGCGGCGGACGGCGTCGCTCCGAGGTGACCGCCGCAACTATTGAGAACACCCGCAAAGTCGGACCCCGGGCTTACAGCTTCACCTTGATTCATTCGAAGACAAATCAATCGGGCGTGATCCGGCCAGATGCCGAAAAGCCCGTGCTCGACGAGGCTGCTGATGCCCTCTCCTCTTGGCTGCGCCGGTCAGGCATTCAGACTGGTCCGATTTTTCGACGGATACGCCGCGGCGAGAAAATCGGAGAACCTCTCGCCGCCGCCGCAGTACGCGACATCGTTCGTGAGCGGGCTGCACTCGCCGGGCTGCCAGATCACTTCGCCGCGCATTCGCTTCGCTCTGGCTTTGTCACCGAGGCGGCTCGGCAGAATGTGTCCCTCGGCGACACAATGGCGTTGACGGGCCACACCTCTGCGGCGACGCTGTTGGGCTATTTCCGCGCAGCCGACTCCCAGCGCAGTCCCGCTGCGCGCTTGTTTGCTCCCCAGGATTTCGGGACATCCGCCGACGCTGCACGTCCGATGGGTCGATTAAGTACCGACTCGATCGACTGACTCAAATCTTGCATCCCTGGCAAAGCTTCCACACGAGCCGACTTTTCCGGTGAAATCGAGGCGCGATTCGGATGCTGCTCGATATCGCGCACTAGCCAAGTCTATGACCGCGCGCCCATTTCGAACAGGTCGTGTTCGCGATGTCTGCACCTTCGAATGAGCTGCAGGACACCTCTGAATTCTCCGTTCGCATCCTGTCTAAATGGTTGATTTACATAGAGATAGAACACCAGAGCGTCATTAGGTGTTTCGTTGGATTCTGCAATGAACGCAGAGGATTACGGTTCACAGACTTCGTGGGCGCTTCAATGAAAAGCTAGGCCTACCACAGAATGCGGGTCGGCTTGAACGGCGGCTTAGACCGCAGCATTCGCAGCCTCGCCCCACTCTTTATTGGTGACAACGGTCGAATGCACAATTTTTAAGCCCGCGCAGCCCGGTATTTGTCTTAGAAGTGTCTTCATTGATTGGAAGACTGTTCTTGGTACCCATGGGTTAACTGTAAGCCCTTCAATTAGGTCAAGAGGCATTGAAAATGTCGCAATTCTTTCCGATGGGTTGTTTCCCCTCACAATAATTCGAAACTCCTTTTCGTCTCGAAAGGCGTGACGTTTCGTAAACGGCAGGTCAATAAGGCTTGGCGGCGTTATACGGATACTTTTGAGAGTGCGATAGCCGACCGGTCGAGCCACTAATTGAGTGTGACCAGCAACCCACTTCAAGAGCTTGTTCTCGTTGAACTTAATACAGACACCAGACGAGCCACCGGAGAAAATTTTCCAATGATGATAGGTTTCTGGTGCTGCAGAAAAACAAAGTGCGAATAAAGCTGATATCTGATTTTTATCTTTGTAGATTTCCATGCATAGGGAGTCATTCTTATCGTCCCATGAAGCAGGGCTAAGGAAGGTGATCTCTCTACGCGTGAGTATGTCTATCACGTACGGAAGCTCGGTATATCGGCGAATTGTTCTTTTTGGGGCTACCAATTTGTTCTCCACTTTTTACCCGGCTTAACGCCTGAATTAGGCCAACGCGAAGTGCATTTGGCTTGAGAGGATTGTGATGCGCTAGCGAGACAGCGTCATGAATATTTTGTCTGAGCACTGAAAGAGATAATCAGTTGGGTCTGAGCCGCTGTCTTTCATGTGCAGCATCTCGCAGAGATCGTCATCGTTGAGAATGATGATCAGCTTACCAAGCTCACGTACTGCGCCACGGGCCATCTTTTCAGCTGAACTTGATGCGCCCTTTCTACAGAACACAAAGGCGCACTTCCGGAGAGCTGGACCGAGCAAGTATTTCTCGGTAGTAAGAACTTGGCCTTGAGCAATTTTGTGGCAATAGTTCTTGAACTCAAATATCACATACCTACTTCTTACCTCATTGATCACAAAGTCCCAAAAATCAGTCTGCGGTGTTACGCGCGCAATAAGATCGTAGCGAGATAGACCATCATCAGTAATTAGCTGCTTGGATTTTTGAATAAAGTGCGCGCCAAAAAGGTAGTCAACGATTCGCTCGGAGATGTCTTCGTAATCTCGCCAAGTCTTCTTTCCGCAATGGAGCGCGCGCAGTTCCTTGCTTAGGTCATGCCCGAACGTTGGCGATAAGGCTGCGATTGTTACCTGGTGAGAAGCTCTCTTGCCAGCTTCAATTAGTTTATCGTTCTTGGCAAAGAGTGCTGCCCTAACGTCTTTTCCGCTATCTGAAGCGACGTCTTCGTGTAGCTCGTCATCAAGCAATGGGCTCAGTTTTACAAGAATTGATTCAAATCTACTCGCTGTTATTAATAGATCGACGCGATCAAAAATGGTGATTGCGAATTCGTCTTCGATTTTTAGCCGTTGCTGCCCACTCAAATTACACGATACCAACAGTACTGGGCGAAGCGAATGTCGGGTAGCAGCGTGCACAACTTGTGCCGCTGCTCGACGCACGAGTTCGATCTGGGCGCGTGATGTGCGGTAGTACTTGATTTCAACAGCATAGGTATTTGCGACGGTGAGATCCCAGCCGTGGTCAGCTGCAATGACTACATCACCCATCCTCATTGCCTCAAAGAGGCTATAGATGATTGACTCGAATTGTTCGGCGAGGCTGCTCTGATCTTTCATATGGCTTAGAGAAATTTAGACGACACCAACCCGCAGGTGAATCTGGAGCTTGCGGTGTATATTGATGCCGCCGCACCTCCTGTGTTTGCGCGCCGCACGGTTGCTGGCCCAGGCCCGTGAGCGAATTCGTTACAAACACTATAGCTTGGGCAAGGAGCAGGCCCATGTGCATTAGGCGCGGGCGTTTATGAAGTGGCATGGTTCGCGGCATCCACGCGACATGGGACAGCAAGAGATCGAGGGGTACCTGACGATGCTGCTCAATGAGCGGGTGTACAGCAGCCACGCTCAGCCAAGCCTTGCTCGCCCACGTCTATACGTCGCGGGAATGCGGTTGATGGAAGGCCTGCGCTCGCGAATCGAGTATGTGGACTTTGAACGCGATTGTGTCGCGCCAAGCCAAAGGCGACAAAGATCGTGTCGTGATGTTGCCGCGCAGCCTGGCCGCCGATCTGCGTGAGCAGGTGTTCGTGGCCCGCGCGCTTTGGGAGCCAGACCGAAGAGCGCCGCGCAATGACGCGGATGTACCACATGCACAGGAGGCCAAATATCCGGGCGTGGGGCAGCACTTAGGCTGGTTCTGATGTTCCCCGCTATAGCCGTGTCGGCGGACCCGCGCACAGGCATTTGGCAACTTCATCTCCTCTTTGATGCGTATTCTGGTGCCGATGACCAGTCAGTCCGGCACTATTAACACCCCGGGGCAGCTATCCTCCGTCAACGGCAGCAACGGGTCAGAAGCAGTCGCTCACACGGCAGATACAACACGGCCCGAGAGCCGTCATCGAAGCAATCACTTCGCTGCAAACTGCACTGCAACCATCTCCCCGGAAACGCACATATCCTCATCTACGCTGAGCATTCAATCGATGATGGCCTTTCGTCCTTCAAGCGACCGGCGGGCGCCCTCAATGAACAGTTCTTGTCCCAGCGGGGTTGGTCGCTTGTAGTCCACCTTGAGCGATGCAGTGACGAACCGAAGGGGCGGGCCACCGTCCCCCATGGTTCGGCTCTGGGCTCGATATGCAAAGGCCGCCGCGCTGGCGCCATACACATTGCCGGGATACCCACCGCTGTACATGACCGCGGGAGTGAAGCAAGCGTGCGTTCGCCCGCCGGTGAGGTAACTTTTTAGGTGCAGGCCTTGCGGATTCGCCGGTCCGCACCCATAGCAATGCGCGAACTCCGGTGGATAGTGGTCTTGAATAGCCTTCATCTCGAACCCTTGCCAACGTGGTTTTTGGGGGGCGGCAGACGGCTATGCGCCCACAACGCCCGTCAAGGAGCTCGGCATGAGTCGCCACGTACCCAGCGCACCGGTGGGGCCTTCAGCGAGCGCACCTTTTCCCGCCAAGCCCGCTAGCTAGGCTTCGCGCAGCTGAGGCGAGCTATGAACCTTTTTTTGCTGCAAAAGCAGCACTCCCCCTCCTCCCTCTTTCGCACTTCGTTCCATTCCGATCGCCCGCGCCTCGAGCAGGCTGCGGTCCCCTATCCGGAAAACTAAAGATCAGTGAACTTCCGCATGAGGGGTCGAGGCAGCGCTCTGCAGTTTGGACTTCACTGCTTGTTTTTGTCGCTTCTCCGCCCTATCCGACCGGTACGGACATGACTAGGCACGACGCCTGAAAGCCCTTTCTACAGGCGCAAGCAGATCACCTGCCTCGCATCCCAAACCTTCGGCCAACTTGAGCAATGCAAGAAGGGATGGTTGGCTCAAGCCACGTTCAAGTCGACTAATGTAAGAGCGCTCGATTCCCGTATTGAGCGCTAATGCCTCTTGAGACAGCCCTACCTCAAGCCTTCGACCTTTTGCCACATTCCCAAAAGCCTTGGCGATTCCAGCATCAAGGGTGCTATAGCCTTTTGGGCGGCCAGGTGGGAGTGAGGTCTTCAGGCGGACAGGCATCCGCCAGAGGTTCTGAGAGGTGAGCTATCTATGCCACGTTATGTATAACTCAAAGCAATCGCCCTCGATCTTTTGATTTTTGAGATCGTGGGCTGTTTCGGCGCAGCACGCGTAAACCCGCTGTGGCGTGGGGAGCCAGCTCCGCATGAAGGTCGCTGACAAACTCGAGGAAGTCGATATCAAGAGCCGTTAGCCAGTCCCTCAGCTCAATGACGTCGAGTCTTCTCTCGCCGCGCTCCACTTTGCTCACTAAGCCTTGGTGACGACCGAGAAGTTGCGCCAGATCCCGTTGCCGAAGGCGCCTGCGCATGCGAGTGAGCCTGAGCATTTCGAGAAAGATCTCGTTGTGACGTGAGTGAAGAATCTTAGACATGGTGCAGCTCGTTGCCCACCGTACACCAAACCACGCCGTATTCGGTAAGCGCTTTTTTCCCCTGATGGATGAGCGTTCAACCTCAGAAAAGCTTGGCGCTGAGGAAAGGTACGGACAAAATCCTACTGAGTTATTTAAACCTCAGACGGTGCTCATGGCCTCATTGATCCGACGAAATAGCGCTGGTCGGCGGCGTTCCAAGAAAGTGATCCAACCAATAAGAGTTGTGGAGGTTGCGGTCTTCGCGGGTTTGAACACGCGACTTCCTTCTTACGTAGGTTTATGAATCCGTCTGCTACGACTGTCTGCCCCAGCGACAGCACAGAATCTCCGGATGCCGAAGGTCTGCCTCGTATACAAGTTCAGTCGTGGCGACTGATCAGAGCACCCGTTGGTACTCTTCACTTGGTCACGTTTGTAGACGCAATTGCTGAGCAAGCGGCCGTTCGTGTCTCGTCAGCAATCACTGCAGTCCACCGCGGTCGGGTAGTCGTAAGCACGTCGTCGGGAAGCACATACGAGCTTGCCGGTCCTGCGGAGGAGCGGGAGATCGAGCGTGAGGTGCTCCGAGCAGGGGCGGTAAGGTTGGGCATGGGGCGTGCCGTCGACGTCAGTCTGCTGGCCTGGGATCACGCGCACTTCGACCGAGGCTTCTCGCGAGGTTCGAATTAAGTTAGCCGCAGGTATCACCACCGTCCATACCGCCGCGGCCTATGCGAGATTTGAAGGAAGAAGAGTTATGGTTGTCGTTCGTGCTGCGTTGCTTTGGATGCTTGGTTTAGGCTTCTTCGCGTCGGCATGGTCCGACAGCATGCCACGTGGTGCGATTGTCGACCTCGTTGCCGGTCACCTCAGCACACAGGTCGGCAGGCAGCTTGATGTGCAAGCGCGCCTAGCTCTGTTCCATACGCACCGAATCGGCCAGTCGTTTGGCGGGGAGGTGCAGTCTGCAATGGAGGCGTTCATTCTTCGCCTAGAGGTGATTGTCAGTCCGGGCAGTCAAGATCTGGACGAGACCGCACGAGCTGAGATGATCACGACCATCGGTCGCCCAGTGAATTTGGAGTTAGCGGGGCGCGGCCTATCAGGGCAAAACTATTTAGCTGCCCAAACGAAAGCGGAGTGTGAACAGCACAGCACAGCGATGTTGGCGGCGGAACGACCTTGCCAAGTCATACGGGCACTTAGTGGACTGGAATCTTCGCCACACTCCCGCGTACGCGTCGACGAAGTCCTGCGAGGCTGGCTCATCCTTGTAGCCAGTGTCGCTGGCGTCATCCTGCTGGCCCTCATAGTTGTTATCAACGATTCGCGGATTACTGCCTGGATAGCGCGTCAAGAGGACCTTACCAAGTCGTCGGCCGATGTCGAACGCCTGGCGACCCATCCTAGTGGTACCGGTCAACCATAGCTGGTAATGGTGGCGCGTTCTTGCATAGTTTGGCGAGGGTTCGTCCCTCCAACAGGTAAGGAAGAGCACCAGCTATAGGGGCACCCTGCGGCATCAAGAGCTCAGCGCAAGTCAAGCGCTCATTGGGCTGTTGATTCCAAGGCCAACGCAGAGCCTAGCCTCTTAAGGCCACAACTTGCAGCGGCGCTCGGTTTGTAACGAAAAGTGTGATGAAATTGCATGCACGCCAATAACAAACTCCGACTGCATCAGCATGAGCAAACCGCCTACGCCCGAAGGATCGACTTGGAGACTGTGGGACTTCCACTGCCACACCCCGGCTTCATACCAGTGGAGGGGGCAGAAGCTCAGGGGCTTGGATCCCGCGGCGCAGGAGCAACAGGTGGCGCTGACTGTGGAGGTCATGGCGAAGGCCAGTCCGGACGTCTTTGTGATCATGGACTACTGGAGTTTCGACGGCTATCTGGCCATCATTGAATATGAGAAGAAGCATCCCGGCTCCCTGGCGGAAAAAACGGTATTTCCTGGGATTGAGTTGCGCATCGAGAGCTCGGCGAAGAAAACCCGGCTGAACGTTCACCTAGTGCTGAATCCCGAGGTCTCCCCCCAGTTGTTCAAGGACGTACTGGCCACGCTGAAGATCAACCTGAGAGCAGGCGACAGGCCATTGAGCGAGGTCTGCTTGATCCAGTACGCACGAGAGCTTGGTAGCGATCGTCTCGCCAAGGGGAGCTTTGACATACAGCGCGTGACCGAAGACGATGAGTACGCGTTGCAGGTCGGCTGGGAAACCGCGATGGTGACCGCCGAGTCGCTACGCGACGCCCTGCAGGTGATCGGCGACGCGGGGCTATTGCTGATGCCATGGGACACCTACGGAGGTCTCGCGGATCTCGATTGGGTAGCGCACTACACCGAGGTGCGACGACTGCGTTCAGCCGCAGACATTTTTGAGTGCAAGGATGAGGGCAATCGACTGGCTTTCCATGGCGTCAAGCACCCGCTGAACGAGAAGTACTTTGACAGCTTTTTCGGATCTCTCGACAAAAAGCCGCGGCTTTGCGTACGCGGCACTGATGCCCACAGCCATGCCGACTATGGCGTGTTTCCGAGTGGCATGAAGACGTGGATCAAGGCCGAGCCAACCTTCCGAGGCCTGCTGCATGCCATCAAGGAGCCGGTGTTCCGCTCATACATCGGCGAGGTGCCGCCAAAGAAGGCCTTCGTTGACGCGAATGGCCGCCTGTTCGTGCAGCGGTTGCAGATCGCGACTAAGCCTGGCGCCAATACCGCTGAGAAGTGGTTCAGCGGGACGGATCTGACCCTCAGCCCAGACTTGGTCGCAGTCATCGGCAACAAGGGGTCCGGCAAGAGCGGTCTTGCAGAGGTGCTGGCCTTGGCAGGCAACTCGAAGGCTCACGAGTTCTTCACCTTTCTGGTCGACACGCGATTCAAGAGCGGGAGCGTTCAGCGAGCTGGCGCGTTCGAAGCCACGTTGACTTGGCGCAATGGCGACGTCGTCCCTGTCAGCCTAGACCAGCAAGCGCAGGCCCACCTTCCGGAGCGTGTCAAGTACATTTCTCAGACCTACTTCGAGGATCTGTGCAACGACCACGTGACCGGCAAGTCCGATCGATTCAGTGCTGAGATCCGCAAGGTGCTTTTCTCGCATCTGGACCAGGCAGTGCGCGGCAGCCATCAGAACCTTGACGAGTACCTGGCTACCAAGGAACAGCCTGCGCAAGAACGCATCCGGGCGCACCGCCAGGCCTTGCACCTTGTCAACGCCCAACTGGCGGAGTTGGAGCGACAGTCGGGGCTGGCTCATGAAAACGAACTAAAGGAGAGGCTCGCATTCAAGAAGCTCGCGCTGGGCGACCTTCAGGCGAAGAAGCCCGCTGAGGTGGCAAAGCCGCAGGATGGCGCAGAGACTGCACCTACGGCTGAAAGCGAGCGGTTGCGTGTTATCGCAGAGGAACTCGAGCAGCTCGAGGCAGTCTTGACCGAAGCAGAGGCAACGAGGCGAGAGCTCTTCGAGCGCAAAACGGTACTGACTCGGGTCGCCGAGCGGCTGGATGCATTGGAGCAGCAGGCGGCGCGAACCAATGAAGGACTCTTAGCGGAGTTGCAGCAAATAGGGATCAGCTTCGAGCGTGTTCTGGCGGTCAAAACGCGGCGCCCGGTACTTCTCGATCTCGTCAACGGGACGGAAGCCGAAATTTCCAAGCTAGAGGTGCAACAAGCCGAGCGAGCTGCCATGCAGGAGGCCTTGATAGTTGAGCGCACCAAGCTGCAAGAGCAGTTGGACCAGCCCAATCGACAGTATCAAACCTACGTCGGGAGTCTGGCCGCTTGGGCCAAGGCGGTGGCGCTACTAATCGGGCACCCTGACGAAGCCGAAACTATTGCCTTCTACGAAGCACGACTCGCCGAGCTGGCCATGCTTCCCGCTCGCTGCGAGGCCTTGGAGGCTGAGCAGGACGCCCTCGTTAGGAAGATCCACGCGGAACTCGCGGGCATCGCCGAGTCCCGCCGTCCTCTCTTCGCGGTAGTGAATCAGCTGATCGAGGAGGTTCCAGGCGTCGCGAGCGAGCTGAGGGTGGAGTTCCAAAGTGGCCTATTCCTCGATCGCCAGGCTTTCACCGAAAGGTTCTTCGGCCTGGTGAAGCAGAATACTGGCGGCTTCAGGGGCGACGAAGAAGGTCCTATCAAGCTCTTCAACATGTTGCGCGCCATCGATCTCGATGATCCGGACAAGCTCGCAGCAGGGCTGCGGGCCATCCGAGCAGCAATCACCGGCACTGAACGGGGCGGCGCGGCGTTACTTCCTATTCTTCGTACGAAGATCACCGCAGAACAGTTGTATGAACACCTATTCGACCTGCGCCACATCGAGGCAAAGTTCTCCCTCAGCCTCTCGGGTACCAGTATTCAGCAGATGTCCCCCGGGCAGCGCGGCGCTCTGCTGCTCATCTTTTACTTGTTAGTGGACACGGACCCGACACCGCTCATCCTGGACCAGCCTGAGGAGAACCTAGACAACCAAACCGTGTACGCCATGCTTGTGCCGATCATCCAGCGTGCCAAGCAGCGCCGACAGATCGTAATGGTCACCCACAACGCGAACCTAGCGGTCTGTTGCGACGCAGAGCAAATCATCCTCGCAGAATTTGATCGCAGCGACCAGTTCGCTATGGCGTACTCATCCGGAGCCATAGAAAGCTCCGAGATCAACCGCTCTGTGCTTGATGTTCTGGAAGGGACGACACCCGCGTTCGACAATCGGCGGGACAAGTACTTCAAATAGTAGCCAGACACCCGGCCGAGCAACTCAGCTCGGGGTCATAGGCAGGCCCGTCTCCCCGCAACCCAGCTTTTCGTCCTACTATGCCCTCCCCCGCCACTTTCGACCTCGACTGAAACTCGATGCTCCCGATGAACGACTCCAAGGCAGGCTCTTTCGAAAATCTCTGCACTCAGCTCGCAGCGCCGTTTGCCCGCAGGACCCAGCGTTCATCAAGGTGGACGGTGAGTCTCTGGATTGAAGCGCAGTTGGGGCAGCGAGTGAGCAAGGCAGTCGAAGTACATCGAGGCCATCCGTCCCATCCAGCGGGAGCAGCTTGTTGACGATCGGTGAAAACAGCTCTAGAGGTCGAACTTCAACGGCGGGTTACGCGCGCGTCAGCGGTCAATCAGCTCTGAAATCAATCAGCAATCATGCTGGACCGGTCGTTCGCGACTGTGAGTCGACTGACCATTGATGGCCGCTAGGACGCATTCGATGCACACAAAACGTAAATCGGCTACAGCGGATGCATCGCAAGAAACTCTATTCGCGTACGACGAACGAGCTCTTCGTAGCTGATGGGCCGAGAGACCATAGCTGTAGGCGAATTCTCTTGCCAGTGAGCCCAGGCCTTACCGCTCGAGGGGTCGTACACCAGTTTGAATAAGTGCGAGGGCACGGCAACTTCATTGTGGCCAATCGTGCCCGCGTTGGGTTCGAACACAGGCCCAGTTATGACGTAAACATCCCCACGCGCACGCATGACGTACCGACGCGTATCGTCTTCTACCTTCGCCCAAGGACCGCTGTTCTGCCGGGCATCTTGCGGAACCACGTTGGCCAGCGAGAAGGATTGCGCCATGGCCTGAGGGTTGCCCATGTCGCCGGCCGGGGCCATGTGGCCACGCGACCAGCCCGAACCTCGGTAGTCTTCCAACGTCGCGCGTTCGCTGATTGGCAGACGGGCCTCGGCATAGAACTTGTCCGTCCGCTGCAAGCCTTTAGCCGCCTCCAACATCTGACGGTTGAGCTTCTGCGCCACGAAAACCGGAGTCTTCGTATTGCCCGAATGCAGCACTGCGAAGGCATCGAAGCAGAGTTCCCGGAGCTTGGGTGCCGGTGGCGTAACGGGTGGTTTTCCACCAGCGAAGTGCTGAGGACAGTCCCGAAACCCTCCGGTGGCAGGTGCGCTGGCTTGAACAGTCGCACGCGGCTCGTCCTGCCCGATGCCGGTTGGCACTATTCCGCAACTGGTCGCCTGCAGACCCACGACACCGGCCGTGAACACGGCAACCAGCAGCCTTCGGACGCCGCTCGACCCCTTAACGAGTCGGATCGCGGGTTTCCCGGAAGGCTTCTTCTTTCGCTTGGTTGTCATCGGCGGGCGAGTCTACTGATGTGGAGGATGCCGTCACGCAGGGACGGATGGCCCCTCAGGCCGATCAAGATTTCTTTCTACGATTCCAAAATTGATCGTGAGCGCAAGCGATGGCGCTGATGCTGGCTCGGCTGCTACGGAATGCGCAGCAATCCTCGGGCGGTGAGAAAAACTCCTACGCGCCCGACCCTGCAGATCAATATACTGTATGTGCATACAGTATTAAATCATGGCCTGCGTAGCACCCCCGCTCACCCATCCACCGTCGAGCTTCGACCGGTGGCAGCTGCCCGCCCACGTGGCCGAAGCGGTCTGGAAGGGAGACGAGTTGGGAGCGACGGAGGGCAGAACTGTACCCACAGGCCATGAGCTTCTGGATCGGGCCTTGCCGGGCAATGGATGGCCCACGGCGAGCCTGTCCGAGGTGCTCCAGCCGCAGGCCGCGGTTTGCGAGTGGCGTCTGCTCGCGCCTTCCCTGGCCGGTCTGCTGGCAGACAAGGACTGCTGCCTCTATCTCGTCGCCCCGCCCAAGCAGCCCAGCGCGATGGGACTGGCGCAACTCGGAGTCCAGCCCAAGCAGGTGGTGTGGATCGTGGCCGACGGTCCTGCAGACCGGCTCTGGGTGACCGAACAGTTGTGCAAGTCCGACCCGGCAGGCGCGGTGCTGTCATGGCTTCCGCAGGCGCGGCCGGAGCAGATCCGCCGGCTCCAGGTACACGCCCATAGCTGCGACGCTCCCGTCTTCCTTTTTCGTCCAGAGACAGCCTTGCGGGACACCTCGCCTGCTCCGCTGCGCCTGTCGGTGCGTCCGGGTGTCGGGTGGCATATCGATGTCCAGGTGCGCAAGCGCCGCGGCGCGTCGCTCGATGAGGTGCTGCACCTGCCGGCGATGCCTGCCAATCTCGACATCGTCATTCCGCCGCGGCTGCGCACGCTTGCGCCGCTGCAGGTCAACGGCTCGGAGGTGACCCATGTTGTGGGCCGCACTGCTCCCCGTACCGACAGAGTCCGAGTCGCCAATTGATCCGCTCCCTCTCAGCGTCTGGGCCCTGCAGTTCACGCCGCGTGTCGTCGCGGTGGAAGGCGCGGTCCTCCTGGAGGTAGAG
>JAAIGE0101047462.1_pt1 | contig 15226 bp, 10 predicted proteins | sample 6487951 | NCBI WGS metagenome assembly JAAIGE01 (sample SAMN13974128, study PRJNA590717) | phyllosphere metagenome | biome: tomato field; feature: multiple bacterial spot infested tomato fields; material: tomato leaves; isolation source: leaves from tomato fields | host: Solanum lycopersicum ... | reverse complement strand
GCTAAGCTACGGAATCCGTAAGGTTATTTCATCTGCACTACCGTAACCCCTGCCCCACCTCGATCAGGGTGTTCGTCGGCCATACCGGCTACCTGAGCGTAGGTACGCAGGTGATTGCGAAGGAGTTGACGCAGAATACCATCGCCTTTCCCGTGCACAATCCGCAGCTCGGGGTATCCCAGCATAATGGCATCGTCCATGAAATTATCTACCGCGACCATGGCTTCTTCGCCGCGTTTACCCCGTACATCCAGGTTGAACGAGAAGTTGATGGCTTTTTCGTTTAGATCGACGCCGGTGAGCTTGGCCCGGGGTTTATCGTCGCCCGTAGCAGCTTTGAATTCTTTGCGGGAAACCTTTTCGAGACGGTTCGCTTTCACCGTCGTACGCAGATCACCAATGGCAATGACGGCGTCTTTTCCCTTCAGATCCAGTACCTCCCCCACCGTACTCTGTCCTTTGATCCGGACTAATGAGCCTACCGTAATGGTCCCACCCACGACTTCCACTTCGTTCGTCGGGGCTGGGGCGGCTTTGGGTGGAGCAATCACTTCCTGCGTGAGTTTCTGAGCCGAGAAATCGGTTAATTGCTGACGGATTTCCTTGGTGGCCAGCTTCTCAGCTCCCTGTTCACGGATTTCCCGAATGGTATTCTCAATCTTGGCATTGGCTTCCCGCAGCAGTTCTTTCGCCTGAATCTTCGCCTCGTTGAGCAGCCGTTTCTTCTCCGTATCCAGGTAACTTTTCAGCGTCTGGTACTGATCGGTGAGTTTGTCCAGTTCCTGTTGCCGCTGTAAGTTCTGGGCGTTCCGATCCTGAAAGACCTTTTTCTCAATTTCCAGTTCTTTGGACAGCTTCTCGAAATTCACCTGATGGCGATCCAGCTTCTGCCGGGCGGCGTCGAGTACGGGCTTGGGCAAGCCGATTTTCCGGCCGATTTCAAAGGCAAACGAACTACCGGGCTTACCGATTTCCAGTTCGTACAGCGGTTCCAGGTGTTCAGCATCGAAACGCATCGCTCCGTTGACTAGTCCTTCCGTACGGTCGGCGAAGGTTTTCAGGTTAGAATAGTGCGTATTGATGACGCCGTAAGCTCCCGAGCGATTCAGGTCGTTGAGGATACTTTCGGCAATGGCTCCCCCCAGACTCGGCTCGGTTCCCGTACCAAATTCGTCGATCAGAAACAGCGTTTTCTTGTCCGAATGCAGCAGAAAATGCTTCATGTTAGTCAGGTGCGACGAGTACGTGGACAGGTCATTTTCCAAACTTTGTTCATCGCCAATGTCCATGAACAGATTCCGGAAGAGACCAATCGTCGAAAAATCATCCACGGGTACCAGCAGGCCGCACTGGAACATATACTGGATCAGGCCCAGCGTTTTCAGCATCACTGACTTACCCCCGGCATTAGGACCCGATACAAGCAGGATGCGTTGCGTAGCATCCAGTTTCACGTGCAGCGGTACCACCGACCGACCCTGTTTCTGATAACTCATCAATAGCAACGGGTGCCGGGCACCGTGCCAGTCCACGAGGGGCTGCTGGACGAAAAATGGAGCGTTGGCGTTCATTTCCAACGCCAGTTTAGCCTTGGCCCGAATAAAATCCACAATGCCCAGAAAGGTATACGCCCGCTTGAGTTCTTCGGTATACGGACGCACTTTCGAGGTCAGATCGGTCAGGATACGGATGATTTCCCGGCGTTCCCGCGACTCCAGCTCCCGAATTTCATTATTCGACTCCAGGGCATCGGCGGGTTCCAGAAAAACGGTTTTTCCCGAATCAGATTCATCCTGTACAAAACCCCGAATTTTGCGTTTGTGCTCAGCCACCAGTGGGATCACCATCCGGCCGTTCCGTACTGTCATGGTCGCTCCTTCGGGTACCCAGCCGTTTTGCTGAGCCGTCCGTAACATCGAATCGAGCGTCCGCCGCAGACGGGCCTGTTCCGCAATCAGTTCCCGGCGAATGTGCTGCAGTTCCGCCGAGGCGTTGTCCCGCAACCGACCACGATCATCGATAATCCGGTCAATTTCCTTGAGTAACTGCGACAGCTCATCACTCTTACTGCGGCGGGGTTTATCTTCGTCGTCGGTTTTGCGTTCCTGAAACGCCTGTACGGTCAGTTCCCGCAGGTGCGGGAAACTGGGTTCTTCCTTATTTTCGAAAAACCGCTGAATGCTCTGAATGGTACGAAGCGAAAGTTTGAGATCGAAAAATTCTTCTTCGTCCAAAAAGGCCCCTTCAATGCGGGCTTTGGCAATCTGTTCGTTAACGTCAATGTAATTCGACTGCGGAAAATCCGGCTCGTGAGCTACAATTTCCTTCATTTCAGCCACCTGACCTACCATTTTCTGGATTTGGTCAAAGCGATCAGAAAAGCGTATTTTCTCGACAAACGACCGGCCCAGCGACGACAGGCAAGCCTCGCTCAGCATCTGACGAATCCGGTCGAATCCGAGTTTTTCTTCTATGTTTTTTGGGTAAAGCAAGTTAGTTTTTGGTTATTGGTTGGTTGTTGTGCGGTTGCCCAAACGCCTCCGCAATCTGCTGCACTAGCACCTCATTAATCCGGACGTAGCTTTCGTGCGTCCAGCCCGCTACGTGGGGTGTAAAGATGACATTCGGCAATTGAATCAAGGAATCAAACACTTCGTCGGGACCGGCGGGTAACTGGTGAAGTTTTTCGTTTTCCAGTACGTCCAGACAAGCTCCCAGTATTTTTCCGGACTGTAATCCCTGCAACACGGCGGCCAATTGCACGATCTCTCCCCGCGAACAGTTGATCAGGTAGAAAGGCTTCTGAAATTGAGTAATAAAATCTTCGCGTACCAGGTAACTCGTTTCTTCCGTCAGCGGAATGTGTAAACTCAGTACGTCGGCCTGCTCAAAAAGCTGCTCCATCGTAGCCTGTTTAGCGTACGCATCGGAATAGTTATCCCGGTATTTATCGTAAGCCAGCACGTTCACGTTAAAACCGCTCAGTCGTTTGGCAAAGGCCTGGCCGTTGTGCCCGTATCCGATCAGACCAACAGTTTTACCGCCCAGTTCGGTACCGCGATTGGCTTCGCGTAACCAGATTTTCTGGCGTACTTCCCGGTCGGCAGTATGGATATGGTTGAGCAGAGCCAATAGCATGCCCAGGGCGTGTTCGCCCACGGCATCCATATTCCCGGCATTGGCGGCAAACAGGCGTACGTGATGACGATCGCAGGCTTCCCGGTCAATCAGATCCAGTCCGGCCCCAGCCCGACCGATGAACTCCAGATGCGTGGCGGCCTGTAAGAAAGCTTCGTCCACGCGGGTTTTATTGCGGATCATCAATCCTTCGTAGTCGGCAATCTGTTCGAGAATTTCGTCCCGCTTGGCTTTGGGTTGATAGGTATAGGCAAACCCGGCTCTGTCAAGCATTTCGAACAGGCTGGGGTGCATTTCATCACAAACAAAAATTCGTTTCATCGCAGAAGGAGTTAGCCAAAGCTGGGCTGGTATTGCTGATAAAAGGTCAAAGTTAAAACTTTCGTATCGCCCATGAAAGTCCGTATTATTCAACCCATTTTCAAAGCCCAGAGTTTCCCTGAGCGAAAGGAAAGGATGGTTTGGGTGGCCCTGACACGCCGGAAATAAGCTTTACTTACTCCGTTCTTTGCCAAAAAAAGACTTCCCTCAGGGCCAATTCCCTGATGGATGCCGTAACTTCGCCCAGTTATCCTGATTTTCAAGGTCAGCATAACCCCAAATCTGACTGGATGAAACGATCATGAGCGAGCAAGCACAGAAACCGGTTATTGGCATCACTTTGGGCGATTACAACGGCATCGGACCCGAAGTAATCCTGAAAGCCTTACACGGAAATCAACTCAATAAACATTTTACGCCGGTGGTCTACGGATCGATGCGGGTACTGAACCGTTACAAGCATCTGTACGACATGAAAGACTGGCAGCTGCATCCGGCCCCCGCTGCTGATCAGCTGAATACCAAGATGGTCAACGTCATCACCTGTTTCGATGACAGCCAGACCAACGTTGAACCGGGCAAAGTAGTACCCGAAGCCGGACAGGCCGCGTACCAGAGTCTGGCGAAAGCCGTTGAAGACCTGAAAGCGGGCCATCTGGCGGCTTTGGTGACGGCCCCCATCAACAAGTACAACATTCAATCCGAAGAATTCAAGTTTCCGGGACATACCGAATACCTCGCCGAAGCCTTCAGCAGTTCCGAATACCTGATGTTTATGGTATCTGAACGCCTGAAAGTGGGCGTGGTGACGGGTCACGTACCCCTGGGCCGGGTTCGTTCGAACATCAATCAGGACGCGGTTTCCCGGAAATTGACGCAGATTATCAAATCCTTAAAGGAAGATTTTGGTATCCAGAAACCCCGCGTTGCTGTACTGGGCTTGAACCCGCACGCGGGTGAAGACGGACTTTTGGGCAACGAAGAAAAGGATGTCATCCTGCCCGTAATTGATCAGTTCCGGAAGAAAAATCATTTGGTGTACGGACCTTTCCCCGCCGATGGCTTTTTTGGAGCCAGCAGCTGGAAGAAATTCGATGCCATTCTGGCCATGTATCACGATCAGGGCCTAATGCCGTTTAAGATGCTGGCTTTTGAAGACGGCGTAAACTTTACGGCCGGTCTGCCCATCGTTCGGACGAGTCCTGATCACGGTACGGCTTACGATATTGCGGGTAAAAATGTAGCCGATCCCAGTTCTATGCTACACGCGTTGTATTCGGCTCTGGACATTGTCCGGCACCGTACGGAATGGGAAAGCCTGGAAGCTCAGGGATTGGAGCACCAGAACGATGCAGCCATGACGGAACTACCCGTCACGGATGATCGGGATCCCCGACCGGAAACATCGACCCGCTCACAGGAACGCTCCGCGAAGGAAGATCGTCCCAACCGGGAAGATCGCCCGAATCGCGACGAGCGGCAACCCCGCGAAGAACGAGCAGCCCGGGAGGAACGTCCCAATCGCGAAGACCGCTCTAACCGCGAAAATCGGCCACCCCGGGAAGACCGCCGTCCCGCTGCCTCACCCGTAGCGACGGACTTGCCCGCATCAGACCCAGTAGCCGAACAACCCCTGGAATCCAAAGCCGAAGAGCAACGCACGAACGAACGGCCCCGGCGGGAAGATCGGCAAAATCGGAACAATCGTCCCCAGCGAGAAGAGCGTCAGCAACGCCCGGATCGGCGGGAGAATCAAAATCAGCTGCCTCCGCAGGAAGCTAGTGCGGATGCGACACCTGCCGGAAGTGAAGAACAACGTCCCAATGAACGGCCCCGGCGGGAAGACCGGCAGAATCGGAATAACAACCCCCGTTTCCAGCGGGACGAGCGTCAACCACGCCCGGATCGGCGGGAAAACCAGAACCAGCGACCTAAAACAGACGCTGAATCAGAGCCTTCGGAAAACCGGGAAGCCCAGATAAAATTATTAGCGATTTCTCAATCTTTACTGATTGCCAAAACGCCGCCAACCAACGCTAAACCGGACGAGAACCCCGAAGCCTAGTCGTTCTTGTTCATATTTTCTGTACTATGTTGAAATCGATGACCGGCTTTGGTCGGGGCGTACTGGAAGCGGATGGCTTTCAGGTAACTGCCGAAATTAAAACACTAAATTCCAAGGGTTTAGACATTTTTTGCAGAATACCCAAAAGTTTATCAAGTCGGGAAATTGAATTGCGTAATCTCCTTTCGGCTGAACTCGAACGCGGAAAGATTGAGCTGAATATCAGTATTACCAAGACGGCCCAGGCCGAAGCCTCCGTTTCCGTAAACCGTCCGCTTGTGAAGGCCTATTTTCAGGATTTACGGGAAAGCTTCTACCACTTGAGCAACAGTTTCGACGATCTGGAAATGTTCAAGCTGGCTCTGACCTGGCCGAACGCCCAGAATACCGAAGTAGTCACAGAAAGCTCGGAAGACGAGTGGAAAACCGCTTTGGAAGCCGTACGTCTGGCCTTAACCGAATGCCAAGCTTTCCGCGAACGCGAAGGACAGGTACTTGAAGGGATCTTCAGCGATTGCATCAACGGGATTGAAAAAGGCTTACAGCAAGTTTCCGAACAGGATGGCCTGCGGATTCCGGCAGTACGCGAACGCCTGCTGAAAACTATTACGGATTTACTCGGAGAAGACGGTTTCGATAAAAATCGCTTCGAGCAGGAGTTGGTCTACTACGTCGAGAAATACGATATTTCCGAAGAAAAAGTACGCCTGCAAACGCACCTCGATTACTTCCGGGAAATCATTCAGGAAGGCAACGGCAAAAAGCTGGGTTTCATGGCTCAGGAAATTGGCCGGGAAATCAATACCATCGGATCAAAAGCTAATGATGCAGGCCTGCAGCGTCTGGTCGTAGGGATGAAAGACGATCTGGAGAAAATTAAGGAACAAACGGCGAACGTGTTGTAGACGGTTCGATTCCCCGTATTGCATACGAGGCTATGTACATTGAACCCCTTCGGGGTTGAAGCGGCTGGCAAAGTAGACGAGTAGAAGTTTATAGTGATGTAGGGTAGGTTTATACTAGGCACTGGTGCAGGTTTCCAAACCTGTACCCTCTGCTACCTCTCCAGTTTCCCCGAATTGCATACGGGGCTATTTATATTGAACCCCTTCGGGGTTGAGGAGACTGATAGCAGTTAACGTTTCTAAACTTACAGCTAGACTGCCCCTCTTTGTAAACGTCAGAGCGTATCATATATCATACGGCGTATGGAATGGTTTTATTCCGTACGCCGTATTTGTGTTTTATTTCCGTAACCTATGCCGCTCACTACCGAATTCTATCAGCAACCTACCCTCGATTTAGCCCGTAATCTGCTGGGCTGTGTATTGGTTCATAACAGTCCCGAAGGTCGTACGGCGGGCATTATCGTGGAGACGGAAGCGTATCTGAAAGACGATCCGGCCTGCCACGCCTACACGCGAAAAACCGTTCGCAACGCCCCCATGTTCGGTCCGGTAGGTATGATTTACGTCTACCAAATTTACGGTCAGTATTACTGCGTCAACATTTCCAGTGGTGGCGAAGGTATTGGGGAAGCCGTTCTAATCCGGGCTTTGGAACCTACGGAAGGACTGGATTTAATGGCCGAACGCCGCATTGCCGCCCAGCAACGGATTCAGCAGTTTTTCGGAAAAACCTACGCTGATCGGGTACTGAAACCGACGCAGTTGTGCAAGGGTCCGGCGAGTCTGGTACACGCCATGGCTATTACCAAGGAGATGAATTTCTGGATGATTCAGGATAGTCCATTGTCCATCGAACCGGCCGTGTTACACGATTTCGACGTAATCCAAACCACGCGGATTGGCATTAAAGTGGGCGTAGAACTACCCTATCGTTTTTATGTGAAGGGCAATGCGTTTATTAGTAAGAAATAAACGCCTGTACTAGGGCTATTTCAAAGAATCTGCCACCAACCCTTGCTTAGTCAACACTACAATCAACCAACAACTCGCAACCAGAAACCAAGATTTTTGTACTTTGCTCCTCTTATGGATGCTACGTATACGGTACGGATCGTTGAGTTTTCAGAAGCTATTCCGACCCTCCCCTTTGAACGTTATTTGTTTAATGAACCCCTTCACCTGCAAACGCAGGTACAACCGGGTGACCGGGTACTGACCTTTTTTTTGCTAAAAGCAGAGCAGATACAGGCCCGACTTACGATATTTATGACGCCCGAAAAAGCCATCAGTCCCCGCCGGGCAACGTTTGGTGGAATCGAAACCCATACTGACGTTCCGCTTTCAGCGTTGCAGGTATTCGTACAGGCTGTTCTTGCCGAAGTTTCAACCGTACCTTTTCTTGAACTCCGGAGTTTCCCGGATGGATTGAACCCCGAACTGGCTGCTCACTTGCATCGACTGTTCATGGAAGCTGGTTTTCGAGTCACAACCACCGAACTGAATCAGCACCTGTCAGTTTCTTCAATACCTATTGAACACCATTTACACACCTCCACTTTACGCCGATTAAGGAAAAGTGAGCGGGAAGGTTTTACGTTTTCTGAATGGCAGGAACCCGACTGGCCGCAGGTACACGCTTTCATTGCCGAAGCCCGGCGGCGGAAAAACCGTCCGATGACCCTGACGCTGGAGCAATTACGGCAATCTGTCCAGCAGTTGCCCGGCATTTTTCGGGTGTTCACCGTGCGGCAGGATACCGTGCTGGCGGCTTTAATCGTAACGGTTCACATTAATAACCGAATTCTGTATACTCTGTACCCCGCCGATGATCCGGCTTTTTTAGGCTCCAGTCCACTTATTCTGGCGTATGCGGGTTTGTATCTGGTTTGTCAACGCGAAGGGTACGAACTACTGGATCTGGGAATCTCCACTGAGAACGGCGAACGCAACGAGGGTCTCATTCGTTTTAAAAATAATCTTGGAGCGATTGAATCAGAAAAACGTACGTACACGTTCTTCTTTCCCAGAAAGTAAATAAATTGTCTTCAAATCATTCAACAATTTCATGGACGCTTACATTGTAGCCGGTTTCCGTAGCCCCGTCGGTAAAGCTCCCAAGGGAGGTTTACGCTTTACTCGCCCCGACGATCTGGCGGCTACGGTTATTAAACATACCCTTTCAACGATTCCTCAACTGGACCCCAGCCGCGTCGATGACCTCATCGTCGGTAACGCCGTACCCGAAGCCGAACAGGGCATGCAGATGGGTCGGTATATTTCGCTACTGGCCCTTCCCGAAACGGTTTCGGGTCTGACCATCAACCGATACTGCGGCTCCGGTTTGGAAGCCGTGGCCATGGCCGCGAGCAAAATCCACGCGGGCTGGGCCGACTGTATTATCGCGGGTGGTACGGAATCCATGTCGCTGGTCCCGGTGATGGGCTGGAAAACGGCTCTCAACTACGACATTGCCAAAAATCACGCGGATTACTACCTGAGCATGGGTCTTACGGCGGAACAGGTCGCTCAACAGTTCAAAATTAGCCGGGAAGCTCAGGATGCCTTTGCTCTGGCCAGCCACCAGAAAGCGTTGAAAGCTCAGGCAGAAGGGATCTTTGATCCGGAAATCGTTCCAATTCCGGTGCAGGAAACCTTCTTTGATCCCCTGAGCGGCAAGAAAAAAACGAAAGAATACGCCGTAGCTCTTGACGAAGGCCCCCGGGCGGATACGAGTCTGGAAGCGTTAGCAAAGCTGAAACCCGTCTTTGCGGCCAATGGTAGTGTTACGGCGGGCAATTCTTCGCAAACCTCCGATGGAGCGGCCTTTGTCGTCGTTATGTCCGAGCGGCTGGTGAACGAACTGGGCCTGCAACCCATTGCCCGGATGATGAGCTACGCTACGGCGGGTGTCGAACCCCGGATTATGGGCATTGGTCCCGTGGCGGCCATTCCCAAAGCCCTGAAACAGGCCGGTTTGAAACTGGACGATATTGAGCAGGTAGAGCTGAATGAAGCTTTCGCGGCTCAATCATTGGCGGTGATTCAGGAACTGGGTATCAATCCCGAAGTTGTCAATCCGAACGGTGGAGCTATTGCGTTAGGTCACGCTTTGGGATCTACCGGAGCCCGTTTATCGGTGCAATTACTCCACGAAATGCGGCGTCGGAAACAAAAATACGGCATGGTCACGGCCTGCGTCGGCGGTGGCCAGGGCGTAGCCGGTATCTACGAGTTTTTAAATTAAGACTTCTCTTCATCAAGCCTAAAACCCCGTCCCAGGTACTCGGACGGGGTTTCTATTTTTTAGGGTTTTTGATCGTACTTGTCTGGCATTCCATCGCATCTTTTTCCCTGATTCATACCCGCTTACAAACGGCCTGCGTTGTATACCCAGTTCGTGTGCTACACATGAACACACGTTTTGCGTGTAGTATAGAAAAAGGTTGAAGGTTCGTCGGAATGCCATGGATTACTGATCCGTGGCATTTTCATGCGACGCTCTTATTCGTTTTATTGATCGAAAAAGTATTCAAATATTTCAAGCAGAAACCCGAAAAAGCCTATTTCCCCGACAGTACGGGATGGTTAAAATCCCCGAACTTCCCTAGCTTTGGGAATTACGAATACCTCTACTCTTTCTTTATGCAGGCTCTCTTTGGTGTCATTTTCCACTTCATTGGTGGGTTCGCTTCCGGCAGTTTCTATATTCCTTTCAAACGCGTAAAAAAGTGGGCCTGGGAAAGTTACTGGATCATTGGTGGTCTATTCTCCTGGCTAATCGCTCCTTACGTGGCTGCCTGGCTTACAATTCCTGATTTCATGGCTATCATTCGGCAAACCGATAGCGATACGCTGTTCTGGACGTACGTGATGGGACTGTTGTGGGGTATCGGTGGCCTTACGTTTGGGTTGTCCGTGCGTTACCTGGGACTCTCCTTGGGCCAGTCGGTCGTACTGGGCTTTTGCTCGGCCTTTGGTGCATTGATCCCCCCGATTTACCGCGATTTCTTTACCCAGGAAACCGAAGGAACGATTACGCAGATGATTAATTCCACGGGTGGAAAAGTAGTACTTCTGGGCGTACTTATCTGTATCATCGGCATTGTGATTTGCGGACGGGCGGGTGTTATGAAAGAATCCGATCTTTCCGAAGAAGAGAAAAAAGCCAGTGTACAGGAATTCAATCTCTGGACGGGTCTGATTGTAGCTACGTTCTCCGGTATTCTGAGTGCCTGTTTCAACTTCGGTATCGAAGCCGGAAAGCCGATGGCTTTGAAAGCGATAACGGCGGGTTGTAATCCGCTGTTTCAGAATAATGTCATTTTCGTTGTCGTACTCTGGGGTGGTTTAACGACCAACTTACTTTGGTCGTTATTGCTAAATTTCCGCAATAAAACCTTTGGTAACTATACCGATTCCAAAACGCCCCTGCTGAATAACTACGTGTTCTCAGCCATCGCGGGAACGACCTGGTTCCTCCAGTTCTTTTTCTACGGTATGGGTGAAAGCAAGTTGGGCAACGGAGCCAGTTCCTGGATTTTGCATACGGCCAGTATCATCATCATTTCCAATCTCTGGGGTTTATACCTGAAAGAATGGAAAGGCGTACAGCCCGCTACGTATCGTACCATTCTGACGGGTATCGCGACGATCATCCTGTCGGTTATGGTCGTTGGCTACGGAAATTATCTGAGTGAATAAAGGCATTTTTCTTTTAACGAAAAGCCCCTTCCGAACGCGTTCGGAAGGGGCTTTTCGTTGTTAGCTCCCCGCTGGCAGATCCGAAGTATCGGACAGCTCCGGGGCCGCAATCACTTTTCCGGTTTGTCGTCCGTAGTAAATCAGGCCTGCCGACATGATGACATTGGTACTGATGATCGTGAACAACAGTACCCCGCTAAAATCCGGTAAAACCATGGTGGCCGGGATCCCGAAAAAGATCAGGATCGTAATCAATCCCCGGGGAGCAATGAACAATTCCGGTAATAAGGGAATATTTAAAATCCACTTCAGATACATGGCCCGCATGGCGTACAGCGTCGTCACCATGATCCCACCAATCAGCCAGACTTTAGGGTTCGTCAGCGACTGTAAATCAATCGAAAAACCAAACAATACGAAGAAGTACGTACGAATCAGAAACGCACTTTCGGCGGTAATGGACTTGAATACGGGTAATTCTTCGTCCAGCTTATCGTGAATCAGGTATTTACGCAGGAAGTTAGGAATGACCAGATTAATATTGTTCATCATCAGTCCAAACGCCAAAATCAGCAGCAGCGGCGACAGGTGAAAGAGCTTGGCCAGCGAGTAAACCAGAATAAGTAGAGCAATGATGAGGAAAAACTTGACGTGCTGCGTAATCCGGCTCATCAAATACACCAGCACGATACAACCCAGCAGCGACATGAGCAGAATACCAATGACCTCCACGATGAAGTGAAGCATCGATGCCATGGTCAGTTCGTCATTCATCAAAACAAAATTGAAGAGCATAATGCCCAGAATGTCGGAGAACGAACTTTCGTAGGTAATGAATTCCTTTTTACGGGGGTCCGTCAGGTTGGCTACACTGGGAATAGCAATTGCACTACTGATGACCGCCAGGGGTACGGCATTAAGCAGTCCACGGTGAAAATCGCCGTACGCAATGGCCAGTGGTGTCGCCATCGTGAAAGCCGTAGCCAGCAAAATACCTAGAGCTGCCAGCAAGGACTGCCAGATCAGCTTGCTTTTTTTGCGGTCTAGTTCCAGCTCCATGGCTCCTTCCAGTACAATCAGAATAAGTCCAACCGTACCCAATACGGGCAGCGTATCATTGACCCGACCCACGTAAAAACCCCGGCTATCGGCGAAAAGTCGTAACCCTACGCCTAAGCTAATCAGTAGTAAAACGGAAGGGATGTTCGTTTTTTTAGTAATGAAGTTAAACAGGTAAGAAATCAGAATCAGACTGCTGCTGATGATCAAAATCCAGTTGGAGTTCATTCGTTGAAACTTTTGTACGGATAATCGCATTGTATCCCTGCATGTGGCCCGGTGGACAGCCTATCTACCCGCTACGGCGACAGAAAGGCTCCGGTGAAACCCCGTATCTATCACGGGGAAATCGTTACCTTCGCTCAGGGATTGCATACCCATTTTAGAAATAATAATCTTTTCCTCACGTGGCCGAAGAAAAAGTTAGTGGTAAGATCGTAGACTGGAAAATTATTCAGCGATTATTTCAGTTTATCAAACCTTACAACCTACAGTTTATCAGTTTGGTGGTACTGATTCTGCTGGGAGCCGTATTAGCTCCCCTAACCCCCTTACTGATCCGTTATACTATTGACCATCACATCACCACTAGTGATTATCAGGGCCTGACTACCATGCTCATCGCAATGGTTGGTTTGCTGATTATACAGGGCCTGACGCAGTTTGCCAGTAGTTATCTGTCGGGTTGGCTGGGGCAAACCATCATTCGGGACATTCGGGTTCAACTCTACGAAAAAATTCTGTACTTACGGTTAAAATTCTTCGACGATACACCCATTGGCCGATTAGTTACCCGTACCATTTCGGACGTAGAAACACTCGCGGATGTCTTTTCTGAAGGTCTGGCCAGCATTGCCGGAGATATTCTGCAACTCCTATTAATTATTGGGGTAATGGTGTACGCGGACTGGCGGCTTTCGCTGATCAGTCTGAGTACGGTTCCGCTGATGTTGGTTTCCACGTACATCTTCAAGGAGAAAGTCAAGAAGTCGTTTACTGAAGTACGGACGGCGGTGGCTAACCTGAACTCCTTTGTTCAGGAGCACATTACGGGCATGAATATCGTTCAGATTTTCAGTGCGGAACCGATTGAACAGAAGAAGTTTGAGACGCTCAATCAGGAGCACCGTAATGCAAACGTCAAGTCTATTCTGTACTATTCGATCTATTATCCAGTAGCTGAGGTGATTGCGGCCATGGCTACGGGGATGATTGTCTGGTACGGAGCGAAGGAGGTTATTGGCCTGCAAACTAGCTACGGTACCATCACTGCCTTCATCATGTTCATTAACCTGTTTTTTCGACCCATTCGGATGCTGGCGGACCGCTTCAATACCCTGCAAATGGGTGTGGTCAGTACCGACCGTATTCTAAAATTGCTGGATTCCGAGGAATACACCCAGAATGAAGGAACGTATACGCCAGCCGAACTGCACGGAAAAGTAGAATTTCGGAATGTGTGGTTTGCCTATAATGACCCGGAATACGTTCTGAAAAACATTGCCTTTACGGTTGACGCCGGAAAAACAATCGCTTTGGTCGGAGCTACCGGAGCGGGAAAATCATCGACTATCAACCTCCTGAGTCGTTTTTACGAAATTCAAAAAGGTCAAATTCTCATTGATGATGTCGATCTGAAAAACTACGAGCTTGGCTGGTTACGAAGCCGGATCGGGGTAGTATTGCAGGATGTATTCTTGTTTTCGGATACAATCGAACGCAACATTACGCTGGGCGATCCGACAATTACGCGGGAGCAGGTCATTGAAGCCGCTCGCCTCGTGGGAGCCGACGAATTCATTCAACGTCTGCCGGGTACTTACGATTACAACGTTATGGAACGCGGGGCTACACTTTCCGTAGGGCAACGTCAGTTGATTTCGTTTGTACGGGCACTGGTACGCAATCCGCGTATTCTGATCCTTGATGAAGCCACGGCTTCCGTGGATACAGAAACCGAAGAGCTGATTCAGGCGGCGATTACTAAACTGATGAAAGGTCGTACGGCAATCGTAATTGCTCACCGCCTCAGTACCATTCAGAATGCCGATCAGATTTTGGTACTCGACAAAGGCCACATCGTTGAAGCCGGACGGCACGAAGAACTCCTCGAAAGTGGAGGAGCCTACGCCAATCTTCACCGAATGCAGTACAAGGAGTTGGTGTAGTTTTCAGTAGTTCATTCGATTTTATACTCGGGTTGTAAAAGATCAAGGCTTCGCTTGCCGATCTTTTACAACCTGAGTCGTTTCAGTACCCTATATACCCCTGAAGCAGTGCTAAAAACCTGAATTCCGCTCTGCTGTTTGTTTACGTTGGAATTTTGAAAGGGTTGCTCTATTGCAAGCAGGTACGTACTCCAACTTATTAACTCCTACGTCCACACCAAACGCTACGGACCACTTTCCCCACTAGTTTAACCAGCTTTCCAAAATAAAAAATGAAAACCCTGGTAGTAACCACTAACCCCGAAGGGGTTCAATAGGATTAGCCCCGCATGCAATGCGGGGAATCGTTCCGCCCGGTAGGCACGGCACAGCCTAGCCATTAAAAAGTCCGTAGTGAATACTACGCACAACCGGTCCCGCTACCTTTACCGAATTTATCGTAGCGAAACTGCAACTGCGGCTGCTCAAACTGAAAACTGTAAACCCAAAACTGTAAACTGAAAATCCCCCCTTACCTTTGCCCCGTGAGTAAGAAAACCAAATATTACGTAGTCTGGCAGGGACGGCATCCGGGCATTTTCGATAACTGGGAAGACGCCAAAGCCCAGATCGAAGGCTTCAATGGAGCCCAGTATAAGTCGTTTGAGGACAAGCAGCAGGCAGTTATGGCCTTTCGGGAAAATCCGTACAAACACATCGGAACGGCCAAAAAACAACCCGCTGCCCCGAAAAATGCGGCACTGGTGGGTAAACCCATCACTCCTGCCCTGGCCGTAGATGCGGCCTGGAATACGGCTTCCGGTGTGATGGAATACCAGGGAGTCGAGTATCCCTCGGGTACGCTCATTTTCCGCATGGGTCCATTT
>JAAIGE0100658766.1_pt1 | contig 15238 bp, 15 predicted proteins | sample 6487951 | NCBI WGS metagenome assembly JAAIGE01 (sample SAMN13974128, study PRJNA590717) | phyllosphere metagenome | biome: tomato field; feature: multiple bacterial spot infested tomato fields; material: tomato leaves; isolation source: leaves from tomato fields | host: Solanum lycopersicum ... | reverse complement strand
GGTCGATCGGACCGCCGAGCTTGCCGAGCTGACGCTCGTGCTCCCACGCCGTCGACCGCAGCACGTTGCCGACGAGGTCGTCGGCGTCGATCTCGAGGGCCGAGTAGTCCTTCCAGCGATCGGGGAAACCGATCTTCGGGGTGAAGGCGTCGAGCTTCTCGAGCGCACGCTCTCGGGTGGCCGGCGTCATCCATTCGAGCTGCGAGATCGACTGCCGGTAGGCCTCGATGAGGTTGGCGACCAGGCCGTCCATCTCGGTCTTCGCCTGCGGCGGGAAGTGCCGCTCGACGTAGACCTTGCCGACGGCCTCGCCCAGCGCCGCCTCGACGAGGCTGACCCCGCGCTTCCAGCGCTCGCGGTTGACCGGGACGCCCGAGAGCTGCGTGCCGTAGAACGCGAAGTTCTCGTCGACGAAGGCCTGCGGCAAGAAGGGCGCCGAGGCGCGCACGACCTGCAGGCGCAGCCACGCCTTCCAGTCTTCGAGGCGGTCTTCGACCAGCAGCGAACCGAGACCCTCGAGGTAGCTCGGCTGGTTGACGTTGATCTCGGCGAAGCCCTCGGCGCGGCCGGGTGCGACGCCGTCGCGCCACGGGTCGAGGTCGACGCCGACGAGCGCCTGCACCTCGTTCCACGAGCGCAGGTTGTAGGTGGCGACCGCGTCGCGGCCCCGCACGTTGTCCCAGTGATGGCCCGCCAGCTCGGTCTCGAGACGGGCGATGCGCTCGGACTGATCGGATGCCGCGGCCACGCCCGCGAGCTCGAGCATGCGTTCGGCGTACCCGCGGAAGGCGGTTCGCGTGGCCTCGAAGCTCTCGAGACGGTAGTAGCTCTCATCGGGCAGCGACAGCCCGCCCTGCACGAAGAACACGACGTACCGGTGGGGGTTGCCGGGGTCGGGCTCGATGTACGTGCCGATCATGCCGCCGATGCCCTCGCGCTCGAGGTCGCCGACGGTGCGCAGCAGTTCGGGGATCGAGCCCACGGCGTCGACCCGCGCCAGCTGGGGCTGCAGCGGTGCGGCCCCGAGCTCGTCGATGCGCTCGGTGTTCATGAAGCTCGCGAACAGGTCGCCGATCTTTCGCTGGGTCGTACCCGGCTCGGCGGTGGTCGCCTCGTCGATGATGGCGCGCACGTCGGACTCGGCCTGCTCGGCGATGAGATGGAACGAGCCCCAGCGCGCCTTGTCGTCGGGGATCTCGGTGCGATCGAGCCACGCACCGTTGACGTGCCGGAACAGGTCGTCTTGGGGGCGGATCTCGGGGCTCAGCGCCGCGATGTCGATACCGGAACGGGCACCAGAGGCAGTCATGGCACCCATGGTATTCCGCGCTTCCGACGTCGCATGCGGCGGGTTCTCAGCGTTGCGTCGTCGTGCACTCCTCGGCTACCGGAACGCCGGCGAACCGATCGTGCGTCCACGCCACGAGGTCTTCGAGCAGCGGCGAGGGACGCTCGACGACGCCCGCGTGCTCGTAACCGGCGTACACGCGGAAGTCGACGTCCTGACCGGCCGCGCACATCCGATCGACGAAGTCGGTCTGCGTCGCCACGGGGATCACGCTGTCCGACCCGCCGTGCCCGATCAGCACCGGGGCGGTCGAGCGCAGCGGCGCGGTGTTCGCGCGCAGATACCGGCCCAGCTCGCCCGAACCCGGCGAGCGCGAGAACAGGCCGGGGTCGGTGCTCATGCCCAGCGAGGCGGCGACCGAGACGATGATCGCCGGATCGGACAGACAGCGTTCCGACATCTGCCGCAGCGCCGTCTCGGCGCCGGGCCGCACATACCCGCGGTAGTCGATCTCGGGGTAGATCTGCGAAAACGAGGCGAAGGCGTACGACGCGAAGATGCTGCCGCCGGTGACGTCGCTGATGTTCTGCACGAGGGCGGCGGGGTCGCTCGCGGGGGCGAGGGCCGCGACGCCCTGCACCCACACGTCGGGCGCGTAGTCGCGGGCGACGGCACCCGCCCACAGGGCCGCGGCCCCGCCCTGCGAGTGACCCCAGACGACGGTGCGGGCGCCGAGGTCGGCGTCGTCGAGCTCGCGGGCGGCCCGCACCGCGTCGAGCGAGGCGTGGGCGCTGGGAGGACCGATCAGATAGGGATGCGGTCCCTCGGTGCCCAGCCCGATGTAGTCGGTCGCCACGACCGCCCACCCCTGCTTGATGAGGGTCGGCAGGATGTACAACGACCCCGACCAGACCCCGCTCGGCTGCAGCGACGGCGCGCAGTGCTCGGCGTAACCGGTGGTGCCGTGGTTCCAGTCGACGACGGGCCATTGGCCGTCGCCCTCCTTCGGCACCGCGACGATGCCCGAGGCCACACGTACCTCTCCGTCGACTCCCGTCGTCGTGTAGAGGATGCGCCAGCCGAGGGCCGACGTGGGAATGCCGGCGGTGTACGGCTCGGCGCGGACGAGGCGGCCCGGCTCGTCCGGCAAGTCGCGGGGGGCGGCGTAGAACTCGTCGCTGACGGTCGAGCCCTCGCGCAGCGGGGCGGTCGCCACGGTGGTCGCGACGGCGAGCGCGACCGAGGCGAGGGCGACGACGGTGCGACCCCAGCGCCGGCGCGGTCGCTGCTGCTCGCCCTCGCGCGCGGCGACGCGATCGTCACGCCGGCGGCGCAGGCGGCTCCACAGGTCGGCGATGCCGGCCATGATCAGTCGCGCCCCGAACACCACCGCGACCACGAGCAGGGTGATGTCGGGCCAGAAGAGGGCCAGCACGCCGAACGTGACGCCCGACACGCCGAAGGCGAGGTCGGCGACCCGGGCGTCGATCGTGCGCCCTCGCGCGAACACCGACGCGACGCTGAGCACGCCGCCGGCGAACAGCAGAACCCCGACCACCACGGCGACGAGGCGCACCGTCAGGCCCGGCGCGACGAGCACGAACGCGCCGCCGACGAGCCAGGCGGCTCCGGTGAGCGTGCGCCAGCGCGGGCGGGATGCCTCGCCCTCGCGACCGGTCAGCTCGAGCACCCCGGTGAGCACCATGCCGCCGCCGATGAGCCAGGCGAGCACGTCGAGCGCGGTGGTCGGACGGATCACGATCACCACGCCCAGCACGACGGCGGCGACCGCGATCGCGATGCGCACCCACGAGGGCAGGCGCGCGTGCAGTCGCCCGATGGCGAGTCGCCGCAGCCACCGCATCCGCTCTCCTCTTTTCGGCTCGCCCGCTCGTGAGATCTGCGGTCGAACGACCAACGCTAGCGAAACCCGCCGGCGGCGACGCGCGCTCGACACGGCGCGACCGGCGTGCAAGGCGCCGCGGGCGAGCGCTCGCCCTAGGCTCGAAGGGTGAGCCGGCCCGCATCCCTCAACCGAGAGATCCTGCGGCTGGCGGTACCGGCGCTGGGTGCGCTGATCGCCGAGCCGATGTTCCTGATCGTCGACGCGGCCATGATCGGGCATCTCGGCGTCGTGCCGCTCGCGGCGCTCGGCATCGCCGGAGCGGTGCTGCAGACGATCGTCGGGCTGATGGTTTTCCTCGCCTATGCGACGACGCCGGCCGTCGCGCGCCGGTTCGGCGCCGGCGAGAAGAGCAGCGCGGTCAGCGCGGGCATCGACGGACTGTGGCTCGCCCTCGCGCTCGGCGCGGTGCTGGCGGTCGCGGGGTCGGCGGCGACCCCGCTGCTGGTCGACCTGTTCGGCGCGACCGAGGCCGTCGCCGCCGACGCGCGAACCTACCTCGCCATCTCGATGTGGGGTCTGCCCGCGATGCTCATCGTCTTCGCGGCGACGGGACTGCTGCGCGGGATGCAGAACACGGTCACCCCGCTGTGGATCGCCGGTCTCGGCTTCGGCGCCAACGCGCTGCTCAACGCGCTCTTCATCTACGGGTTCGGCTGGGGCATCGCCGGGTCGGCGTTCGGAACGGTCGTCGCCCAATGGGGCATGGTCGGCGCCTACGTCGTCGTGGTCGGGCGCCTCGCCCGCCGCCACGCGGCCTCGTTGCGGCCCACCACGACCGGGGTGCGCGGGTCTGCACGCTCGGGCGGCTGGCTGTTCCTGCGCACCGTGTCGCTGCGCGTCGCGCTGCTGGCGACCGTCGCCGTCGCCACGTCGCTCGGCACCGACGAGCTGGCGGGCTGGCAGGTCGCCTTCACCATCTTCTCGACCGCGGCCTTCGCCCTCGACGCCCTGGCGATCGCCGCCCAGGCGCTCATCGGTCGCGGACTCGGGGCCGGCGACGAGCCGTTCGTGCGTCGCGTGCTCGGCCGCACGGTGGCGTGGGGCGTCTGGTTCGGCGTCGCCGTCGGCGGAGTCATCGCCGCGGCATCCGGAGTCATCGGCCTCGTCTTCACGGGTGAGCCGGCCGTCGCGGCGCTCATTCAGCCGGCGCTGCTCGTCCTCGCCGTCGCGCAGCCGATCTGCGGCGTGGTCTTCGTGCTCGACGGCGTGCTCATGGGTGCGGGCGACGCGAAGTACCTCGCCCTCGCCGGAGGCCTGAACCTCGTGCCGTTCGTACCGGTGCTCGTGGTGATCGGGGTCGTCCGCCCCGCCGGCGCCGGGGCGCTCGCACTGCTCGCCGTCGCGTTCTTCGGGGTGTACATGTGCGCCCGGCTCGCGACCCTCGGGTGGCGCGTGCGCGGCAGCGCCTGGCTGTCGGCCCCCGCCTGACCCCCCCGCTCCCTCCTCCCTCAGACCGCGAGACTGCAGTTTCGCGCCGAGAGCGTGGGGTCACCCCACCGTTTCGGCGGGAAACTGCAGTCTCGCGGGTCGGATCGGGGGCGGGCGGGGTGTGGAGCAGGTCGATAGGGTGCGCGCGGCCCACGCACAACCTGCGGGATTAGCGTGCACGTCATGCCGAAACTCCGAATCGCGGCCGCCGGTGGCGCGGTCGTCCTCGCGGTCGGCATCTTCACGTCCGGATGCGCCGGCGACGCCGGCCCGGTCGAGGTGCCGACCCAGCACGACGTCACCGGCCCCCTCGCGGCCCCCACTCCCGCCGACGCCGCGCAGTGGGCCGACGCCGTGATCCCCGACAACGCCCCGGGCGGCACCGACTACCTCGCGCGCGAAGCCGGCGTGCTCGAACCGGGCGCCGAGCCGATCATCGTGCTCGACGGCGCCGAAGGCGCCTCGACCGTGACGATCGCGTGCACCACCCGCGCGGCGAGCGCGCTCGACTACGCCGTCGTGTCGGGCGGCGCCGAGGTCGACGCCGGCACCGTCGACTGCGCCCCCGTCGGCGATCCGGCGGTCACGCACGCCGTCAGCTCCGTCCCCGCAGGCGCCACGGTCACCCTCGCAGCCGAGGCCTCGGGCCTGTTCGTCTACGCCGTCTCACCCGAGACCGATCCCGCGACCTGAGCGGCGGGCACGGCATCCGTCGTCACTGCTGCAGCCGTCTCAGCCCGCCCAGCGGCGGCACCACTCGTACATCACCACGGCCCCGGCGGCCGAGGCGTTGATCGAACGGGTCGAGCCGTACTGGGTGATCTCGACGACGACGGATGCCGCGGCCACCGCCTCGGGCGACAGCCCCGGCCCCTCTTGACCGAACAGCAGCACGCAGCGCTCGGGCAGATCGGCGCGATCGACCGGCACCGAACCCGGCACGTTGTCGACCGCGACGATCGGCAACCCGGCCTCGGCGGTCCACGCGGCGAACGCGGCGACGTCTTCGTGGTGGCGAACGTGCTGGTAGCGGTCGGTGACCATGGCGCCGCGCCGGTTCCAGCGGCGGCGGCCGATGATGTGCACCTCGGCGGCGCCGAACGCATTGGCGCTGCGCACGATCGAGCCGATGTTCATGTCGTGCTGCCAGTTCTCGATCGCGACGTGGAACCCGTGCCGGTGAGCGTCGAGGTCGGCCACGACGGCGTCGAGACGCCAGTAGCGGTATCGATCGACGACGTTGCGCCGGTCTCCCTCGGCCAGCAGCTGCGGGTCGAGCCGGTCGTCGTCGGGCCACGCGTCGGGGCCGCCCGGCCAAGGCCCCACCCCGACCGCGAGCTGCGGCTCGGCGTCGCGGTCGGTGGCCGTGTCGGCGTCGCGCCCGGCAGCCGTGCCCGCGCTCGCGTCGGGTGCGCCCTCGGGTGCGGTCTCGTCGTTCACCGATCCAGGCTAGCCCGCAGCACGACGGCCCGACCCCGCGCCGCAGCCGCGCGAAGAGCCTGCGGATACCCTGGAGCGTGCCTTCTCCCGCCGTCGACGACTACCTCAAGACGATCTACCACCACACCGAGTGGCAGCCGGCGCCCATCACGCCGTCGCAGCTCGCCGGTGTGCTCGGGCTCGCCCCGTCGACGGTCACCGAGATGGTGCGCAAGCTCGCGGCGCAAGATCTCGTGTCGCACCGGCCGTACGGCCCGGTCACGCTGACCGAGGCGGGACGCCTGCGTGCGGCATCCATCATCCGTCGCCACCGCCTCATCGAGGCGTGGCTCGTGAGCGAGTTCGACTACGCGTGGGACGAGGTGCACGACGAGGCCGAGGTGCTCGAGCACACGATCAGCGACCGGCTGCTCGAGGGCATCTCGGCGCGGCTCGGCCACCCGCGGTTCGACCCGCACGGCGATGCGATACCGGATGCCGCGGGCGACGTGCACCGCGAACCGTTCGTGCTTCTCGCCGACGCCCTCATCGGACACACCGGCCGCGTGCTGCGGGTGAGCGACCGCGACCCCGCGCTGCTGCGGGCGGTCGAGCAGGCGGGCATCGACGTCGGCCACACGCTGACGGTCACCGGTCCCGGCACCGTCGAGGTCGACTCGGGCGAGGCCGTCTCGCTGCCCGCCGAGGCCCCCGCGGCCATCTGGGTCACCGCCTGACCCGCACTCCCGCGAACTCGTCGGCTTTCATTTGCCCGAGATGCACGGTCGGGGCGTTCGCGCACCCTGCATCCGGGGCAAACGAACGACCCGAGACCACCGAGGGCGTCACGACTTCGCGCGCGTGCGACTGGCCTTCAAGTACGGCCAGGGGGTGCGGGTCGCCTGCTCGCAGAACGTCCACAACCGGGCGGCGACGTCGGGGTCGCGGGTCACCGCCGCGGGCGTCGCCGTGCGCGGCGAGCCGCGGAGAACCGCGGACGGCCCGAACATCTCGCCGCCCGAAGCATCGGGGTCGACGAGCGCGCGCACCAGCGGCCACGCGCCCTGCTCCTTGGACTGGGTGAGGGCGACCTGCAGGTTGTCGGTGAAGCGGGTCAGCTTCGACGGCGCGTTGATGCCCGGGATGCTGCGGGTTCGGCCGCTCGTCGAATATCCAGGGTGCGCGACCAGGCTCTCGACCGGCACCGACGCCGCCCGCAGCCGCTGATCGGCCTCGAGTCCGAGCGCGGTCGTCGCGACCTTCGACTGCACGTACGCGCGCCACGGCGAATACCCGTCGTGCAGCTCGATGTCGACGGGGTCGTACTTCCAGATCGAGGTCGACACCGAGCCGACCCACACCATGCGACCGCGACCCGCGGCCAGCGAGATGAGCAGCTCGCCGGCGAGGGCGTAGTGCCCGAGCACATTGGTCGCGAAGACGACCTCGTGGCCGTCGCCGGTCGTCGTCCGGCGGCGCGGCGGGTGCACCACGCCGGCGTTCAGCAGCACGCCGTGCAGCGGCTTGCGCCCGCGGGCCGTCGCCGCCGCGGCACGCACCGAGCCGAGGTTGCTCGTGTCGAGCAGCAGCGACTCGACCGAGCCCGTCGCCTCGGGCAGCGACCGCTCGACCGACGCGCGGGCGGTCGCGAGCCGCTGCGGGTGACGCCCGGTCATGATGACGTGGGCGCCGGCCGACGCCAGCTGCAGCGACGCGAAGTACCCGAGTCCGGCGTTGGAGCCCGTGATGAGGTACCGCCGTCCTCTCAGGTCCGGCAGCTGCTGCGGGTCCCACTCGTCTCGCGCCACGAGTGAAGACTACGTGTCCGCGTGCGTGGCGGCAGCCGGGTCTAGGCTGGGGTCCATGCGGACACGCGCCGATATCGAGTGCTGGCTCACGGACATGGACGGCGTTCTCGTCCACGAGAACCGCCCCATTCCCGGGGCCGCCGAGCTGCTCGCGCAGTGGCGCGAGACAGGCACCCCGTTCCTGGTGCTGACGAACAATCCGTTCTTCACCCCTCGCGACCTCAGCGCGCGTCTGGCCCGCTCGGGTCTCGACGTTCCCGAAGACCGCATCTGGACCTCCGCCCTCGCCACCGCCGACTTCTTGCGGTCGCAGCATCCGGGCGGCTCGGCCTTCGTCATCGGCGAGGCGGGGCTGACCACCGCCCTGCACGAGGCCGGCTACATCATGACCGAGACCGACCCCGACTACGTCGTCGTGGGCGAGACCCGCAACTACTCGTTCGACGCGATCACCAAGGCGATCCGGTTCATCAACGCCGGTGCGCGCTTCATCATCACGAACCCCGACGCCACCGGTCCGACCCCCGAGGGCGTCGTGCCCGCGACCGGATCGTTCGCGGCACTCATCTCGCACGCGACCGGCAAGGCGCCCTACGTCGTGGGCAAGCCGAACCCGATGATGTTCCGTTCGGCCATGAACCGCATCGGCGCGCACTCCGAGAACACCGGAATGATCGGCGACCGCATGGACACCGACGTCGTGGCCGGCATCGAGGCGGGCCTGCACACCGTGCTCGTGCGCACGGGCATCTCGGACGACGCCGAGATCGAGCGCTACCCGTTCCGGCCCGACGAGATCCTCGACTCGGTCGCCGACCTGCTCGACGACGAGCCCTACGAGTCCGAAGACCCGGGCATCCTCTGATGGGTGCGCTCGACCCGGCACTCGTCGTCGAGGCGCGCGATGCCGCGGCCTGGCGCAGCTGGCTCGAGCAGCATCACGCGACGTCGACGGGCGTGTGGGCGCTGCGGGCGCGCGCCGGCAGCGCCCGGCAGCTCGTCTCGTATCTCGACCTCGTCAAGCAGGCCCTCTGCTTCGGGTGGATCGACGGCACCGTCAAGCCGAACGACGACACGACCGTCGGGCAGTGGATGACCCCGCGCAAGCCAGGCAGCGGCTGGGCGGCGACGAACAAGGCGCGCGTCATCGAGCTCGAAGCGTCGAGCGAGATGACGGATGCCGGGCGCCGAGCCATCGCGCGCGCCCGGGCAGACGGCAGCTGGGAGCTGCTCGACGGCCCCGAGGCCGGCATCGAACCGCCCGAGCTGACCGCCGCGCTCGACGCGGTGCCCGCCGCCCGCGCGAACTGGGACGCCTTTCCGATGTCGGCACGCAAGCTCGGGCTGACGACGCTCGCGATGGCGAAGAAGCCCGAGACACGGGCATCCCGCATCCAGAAGCTCGTGGCCCTGGCCGCAGAGGGGAGACGCCCGTGACCGAGGTCGAGCAGAACCTGCTGCTGATCAGCTCGGGGCTGATGATCTTGACGACGCTCGTGATCGTCGTGGTGCAGTTGGTGCGGCGACGCAGAGACGGCGACGGCTGATGGCGGTCGTGCTGGCCCTGACCGGGCTCGTGCTGCTGGTCGTCGCCCTGGTGCTCTTCGTGCGCAACCAGCGGATCGGCGATGACGGGTCGAACCGGGGCTCGACCCGTCGCGGCCTGATCATCCTGGTGCTGCTCGGGCTGCTGCTGGGACTCGCGTCGCAGCTTCCCGTCTTCGCCGCCTGAGCCGCCGGCCGCCGAACGGTCACAACACGCCGTCCCTCGCCGGAGCGCCGCGGCGTGTTGCGACCGCTCGACCGCGGGTGAGGCGCCCCGGGCGGGTGAGGCGCCCCGGGCGGGCGCGGGATCAGGCCCGCGCGCGCACCTCGTCGAGGGTCGGATAGTCGGTGTACCCCTCGGCGGTCGGGCCGTAGAACAGCTCGGGGCGCGCGTCGTTCAGCTCGGCGCGCTGGTGCCACCGCTCGACCAGGTCGGGGTTGGCGATGACGGGCCGGCCGACGGCCACGGCATCCGTCCACCCCTCGAGCACGAGCTCTTCGGCCTCTTCGCGCGTCGTGGGGACGGCGAAGCCCGAGTTGACGATGAACGGTGCACCGATCTCGCGGCGGATGTGCTGCACCAGGTCGCTCTTCGGCTCGGCGTTCAGCACGTCGACGAAGGCGAGCCCCAGCGGGGCGAGGCCCGCGGCCAGCGCCGTGTACGTCGCGTGCACGTCGGCGTCGTCGGTCTCGAGGACGCCCTGGATATTGTGCTGCGGCGACAGACGGATGCCGGTGCGCTCGGCGCCTACGGCATCGGCCACGGCACGGGTGACCTCGATCGCGAACCGCGCACGGTTCTCGGGCGACCCGCCGTAGCCGTCGTCGCGGACGTTCGAGACGGGCGAGAGGAACTCGTGCACGAGGTAGCCGTTGGCGCCGTGCACCTCGACACCGTCGATGCCCGCGGCGATCGCGTTGCGGGCGGCCTGAGCGAACTCGGCGACGGTCTGCTCGATCTCGGCCTCGGTCAGCGCGTGCGCCACCGGCAGCTCGACCTTTCCGTTCTGCGTGCGGGTCTCACCCGGCGCGGCGAGGGCGCTCGGTGCGACGACGCGCCCGGTGGTGGTGAGGTCGGGGTGCGTGACCCGGCCGCCGTGCATGATCTGCATGACGATCGTGCCGCCTGCGGCGTGCACCGCGTCGGCGACCCGGCGCCAGCCCGCGATCTGCGCCTCGGTCTGGATGCCCGGCTGACCGAGCCACGAGCGGCCTTCGATGACGGGGAACGTGCCCTCGGTGATGATGACGCCCACACCGGCGCGCTGCGCGTAGTGCTCGACCTGCAGATCGGTCGGCACACCGTCGGCGTCAGCGCGCAGACGCGTGAGGGGCGCCATGGCGACGCGGTTCGACAGGTTCAGGGCGCCGAAGACGGCGGGCTCGTACAAACTCATTCCAGGCACAACCGCCCGGGCGCCGATGTATTCCGGGGCATGCGCTCGCGCGAAGCGCTGGCGCCGCGAAGCTCCGGCGGGCCGAGACCGTTACTGCGGGGCGAGACCCAGGTCGTCGAGGTCGATCGCGGCGAGCCACTGCAGGCCCTCGGCCTCGACGGCGGCCTGCGCTCCGGTCTTGCGGTCGACGATCACCGCGACGGCGACCGGCTCGGCGCCCTCGCGGCGCAGCGCCTCGACGGCCTTCAGCGCCGACTGACCCGTGGTCGAGGTGTCTTCGACCACGACGACGCGCTTGCCCGCGACATCCGCCCCCTCGATCTGTCGGCCGCGACCGTGATCCTTCGGCTCTTTGCGCACGACGAACGCGTCGAGGGGCGTGCCGGCGTGCACCGACTCGTGCATGACCGCGTTCGCGATCGGGTCGGCGCCGAGGGTCAGGCCGCCGACCGCGACGACACCGTCGACGTCGCGGATCAGGTCGAGCATGATGCGGCCGATGGCGGGGGCTGCACGGTGGTCGAGGGTGAGCTTGCGCATGTCGACGTAGTACGTCGCCTTCTTGCCGCTCGAGAGGGTGAAGTCGCCGTGGAACACCGCCTCGTCGCGAATGAGCCCGATCAGGGCCTGACGGTCGGCTTCGAGCTCGGGCGTGCTGGCGGCGGTCATGCCTCGAGTGTATTTCGTGCGGGCACGCCGAGCGGATGCCGCGGCCGCCGCGCGGGGGCGCTCACACCACCGCGAGCCGAACGTCGCGCAGCACCCCGCGGTCGACGGTCAGCGTGAGGAAGGTCTTGTGCGGCTGGCGGCGACGGTCGGTCGGCGACCCGGGGTTCAGCAGCCGCAGCCCGCGCGGCGTCACGGTGTCCCACGGGATGTGACTGTGCCCGAAGACGAGCACGTCGTCGTCGGGGTACGCGGCATCCATCCGCCGTTCTCGTCCGTCGGCGGCGCCGGTCTCGTGCACGACGGCGAACCGCACGCCTTCGATCGTGCGCCGCGCGACCTCGGGCAGCCGTGACCGCAGGTCGTCGCCGTCGTTGTTGCCCCAGACGCCGAGCACCTCGCCGTGCTGCTCGAGCTCGTCGAGCACCGACGCCGAGACCCAGTCGCCCGCGTGCACGATCAGATCGGCGGCGTCGGCAGCCCGCAGCACGGACTCGGGCAGCGTCCGTGCCCGCCCGGGGATGTGGGTGTCGGAGATCAGCAGCAGTCGTGTGGGCATCCTCGACGGTATCCCGTCCTTGTCGGGGTGGATCCGGAGGCGAGGCCCGCGGCGAGACCGGGATGCAAGGGATGCCGCGAGACGCGCCGGGCACGCGCCCGTGGCCCCGGGGTGTCGACCACGAAGCCTTGCATCGCGGAACACGCACGTGGGCAACCGGGCAGCAGCAGCCGGACCCGACCGCCGGCCGGCGGTGTCGGCCGCCGCGAATAGGCTGGATGACATGCGCCTGGCCACCTGGAACGTCAACTCGATTCGCGCCCGCGTCGCACGCACCGTGGAGTTCTGCGTCCGCGAGAACGTCGACGTGCTGCTCATGCAAGAGATCAAGTGCAAGCCCGAGCAGTTTCCGTACGCGCCGTTCGAAGAGGCCGGGTACCACGTCGTCGCGCACGGCCTGAACCAGTGGAACGGCGTCGCCATCGCCAGCCGCGAGCCCATCGACGACGTCGAGATCGGGTTTCCCGGCATGCCCGGGTTCCTCAAGGGGCACGAGGGCCCGGATGCCCCACAAGAGGCGCGTGCGATCGGCGCGACCGTCGGCGGGGTGCGCGTGTGGAGCCTCTACGTTCCCAACGGCCGCAGCCTCGACGACCCGCACTACGTCTACAAGCTGCACTGGCTCGAGGCGCTGCGCTCGTACGTGACCTCGACGCTCGCCGCCGATCCCGCGCTCCCGCTCGCGCTGACCGGCGACTTCAACATCTGCCCGACGCCCGACGATGTCGGCGACCCGACGCTCGTCGAGGGCGCGACGACCCACGTCTCGCCCGCCGAGCGCGCGGCGTTCCAGTCGCTGCTCGATGCGGGCCTGGTCGACACGGTGCGTCCGCTCGTCCCCACGGGCTACACCTACTGGGACTACAAGCAGCTGCGGTTTCCGCGCAACGAGGGTCTGCGCATCGACTTCGTGCTCGGGTCGCCGACGTTCGCCGATGCGGTGGTCGGGGCATCCATCGCCCGCGACGAGCGCAAGGGCGAGATCCCGAGCGACCACGTGCCGGTGGTCGTCGACCTCGACCTCGACGGCGACGACGATGACGACCGCCCGATGATCTTCTGACGACCGCGGCGGATTCCGGCGGATGACCCCGCGGATGACCCGGCGGGTGATCCCGGCGGATGATTTCCGCCGCGTGACGGATGCCGTGGCTTCGGCCGCGCCCTAGCGTGGAGGCATGCCCGACACCGAGGTCCGCCGCCGACCCTTCCCCACGCCGTCGACCGTCGGAGCGACCTCCGCGGCCCGGGGTGCGACCGCGGTGACGGCGGAGCAGTGGCGCGGAGACGTCCTGCTCGCGGGCGGCCTGTTCGTCGGCGCCGTGCTGAGCACGTGGCTCGGCAGCGTCGCGGGCATCTACGGCGACGACCGGCCCCACCTGGCGTGGGGCCTGCTGTACGCGTTCTGCATGACCGCGCCGCTGGCGTTTCGGCGTCGGCATCCCGAGGTCGTGCTCATCGTCGTCGCCGTGACGTTCTTCGTCGGTCAGCTCGCGCTGATCCCCGAGATGTACGTCAGCAACATCGCGCTGTTCGCGTCGATGTACGTCGTGGGCGCGTGGGTCGCCGACCGGCGCCGCGCGATGATCGTGCGCGTGACGGTCATCATCGGGATGTTCGTGTGGCTGTTCGTCGCGATGTTCCTGAGCGCGACCAGCGCCGACGGCCGCACCGAGGAGTTCGCGCTGTTCTCGCCGATGGCCGCGATCATGATGCTGCAGTTCTTGGTGAACGTCGTCTTCTTCGCCGCCGCGTACTACATGGGCGACCGGGCGTACGCGAACTCGCTGAGCCGCGCCGCCCTGGTCGAGCGCACCCGCGAGCTCGAGCGCGAGCGCGAGATCACGGCTGCGCAGGCGGTCGCGCTCGACCGCGTGCGCATCGCCCGCGAGCTGCACGACGTCGTGGCGCACCACGTGTCTGCGATGGGCGTGCAGGCCGGAGCCGCGCGCACGGTGCTCGACCGCGACCCCGAGTCCGCGCGCGGAGCGCTGATCGCCGTCGAGGACTCGGCCCGGTCGGCCCTGCAAGAGCTCCGCCAGCTGCTCGAGACCCTCCGCACCCCCGACGCCTCGGCGACGCCGGGCGACTCGACCCTGCGGTTGAGCGATCTCCCCCAGCTGGTCGAACATGCAGGCGACAACGGGATGCCGACCACCCTGACCATCGTCGGCACCCCGGTCTCGGCATCCGAGCTCGTGCAGGTGAATCTGTACCGCATCGCTCAGGAGGCGCTGACCAATGCGCGCCGGCACGGCGGGCCGGCCGCCCGCGCCGACGTGCGACTGCGTTACGACGACGGCGAGATCGAGCTCGAGATCGCGAACGAGGGCCGCGTGCACTTCCACCGGCCCGCGGGTCTGGGCCTCGTCGGCATGCGCGAGCGCGCCACTGCCTCGGGCGGCACGCTCGAGGCAGAGCCGAGGGCGCGCGGCGGATTCGTCGTGCGAGCCCGCGTGCCCGCGGGTGCGACGACGGCACCCACGGCGGGCAGAGCCACTGCGTCGACGGGGGCAGGCACGTGAGCGGCGCGCAGATCCGCGTCGTCCTGGTCGACGACCATGCGGTGATGCGGGCGGGCTTCCGGATGATCCTCGAGGCGGCCGGCGACATCGCCGTGGTTGGCGAGGCGGGCGACGGCGAGGCCGGCATCGCCGTCGTCGACCGCGCGCGGCCCGATGTGGTGTTCATGGACGTGCAGATGCCCGTGCTCGACGGGCTCGAGGCCACCCGACGCATCGTGGCGAGTCCCGAGCTGACCGCGGCCGTGGTCGTCGTCACGACGTTCGACCGCGACGACTATCTGTTCCAGGCTCTGCATGCCGGTGCCAGCGGGTTTCTGCTCAAGAACGCCGGACCCGAAGAGCTGGTGTCGGCCGTCCGGGTCGCGGCGGCCGGCGACGCGCTGCTCGCCCCCGAGGTCACCCGCCGCGTCATCGCGCGCTTCGCAGGGCCGAGGGCGAACGCATCCGGTGCCGCCTCACCGAACGCTGTCGTATCGGGCGCCCCATCGAACGCCGCCCCGTCGAGCGCCGCCGGAACCCCCGTCCACCCCGCAGCGGCGACGGAACCCGACCGGCCCCGCGACCTCGGCCTGACCGAGCGCGAGCACGAGGTGCTGCGTCTGCTGGCGCGGGCTCTCAGCAATGCCGAGATCGCCCGCGAGCTGTTCATCGGCGAGGCGACGGTGAAGACCCACGTCTCGAACGTTCTCATCAAGCT
>JAAIGE0100688783.1_pt1 | contig 15239 bp, 11 predicted proteins | sample 6487951 | NCBI WGS metagenome assembly JAAIGE01 (sample SAMN13974128, study PRJNA590717) | phyllosphere metagenome | biome: tomato field; feature: multiple bacterial spot infested tomato fields; material: tomato leaves; isolation source: leaves from tomato fields | host: Solanum lycopersicum ... | reverse complement strand
AGGCCGGCTCCTATACCGATGCTTTTACGGTGTACGCGGTACTGGGCGCGCAAGGCCTGCACGCCGAGCTCCATGAATTGACCCAGCACTTCGCCCGCACCGTGCCCGCGACGAAGTCCACCGAGTACGCTACCCGCACCAACGAGACGTTTGCGCAATTTTCCCGCCTGGAGCACCTGGTGGCCGCGGGCCAGCTCGATACCACCCGGCTTGCCTCCCTTTAAGCTATGTTCAAGCGCCATCACTACCACGCCGACCTGGTAGCCACCCAACTCCTGGTTCGCCGCGAGCTGCTGCGGCAGCTTCTACTTTTTGACGAAGCCAACCTGGCGCCTTTGCTGGCCGGCGAGGCGCTGGTCATGGAACCCTTGCGGCAGCTGGAAGCGGCTACCCGCGCTACGGCCGCCGCCGTATTTTTTACGAATTATCGCTTGCTGGGGAGTGCCGTTTATCAGCTGCTCCGCTGGTCGCACGAGGAGCTACAAGCGGGCCCCGGGGCCGAGGCTCACCTACGGGCAGCCCGGGCCAATATCCGGCTCCTGCGCCTAGAAGAAGCGGGTTACCCCGACCCGTTCAAAGTCCAGCTGACGCAGTGCCTGGCGCTGGTTGGCACGCCCCCGCAGGTACCGGTGGTCGGCGCCGTGGTGCAAGGCCTGCTGAGGCTACCTTTCCCAACTAAGTACGCCTTCGAGGAAGACCCCCTGGCGGAATTGCGTCAGGCGGCTGCCCCCCCGCCCCCAGCGGCGGAGTCGGCCCCGCCGCTCCTGCTGTCGGCCGAATTTTTCATCGACGACGAGCCGTGGGCCAATCCACAGGTGCTGGAGCCCGCCGCCATGTATGCCGTGCGGGGGCTGCTGACGCCCAACTACTGGCCGGCGGGCTACGACCGCCTGCTGCTGGGGCCGGTGTCAACGACGGACAGCAGCCTGTATAGCCTGGAGCTAGCCGAAGTACGCTCCTCGCCAGTCGCCACCACCTACCCGGTCAGCGGGCGGGTAGCCTTTAAATTTCCGCAGCACCGCCCCGAGGATGCCTATGCCATCAAGCTGCTGGCGTATTACGAGAACCCGGCGAAGGAGCGCCTGCCCGTGCCCCTTATCGGCTACCACCAGCTCCTGGCCCGGGTGCTTAGTCCGGACGCGGCCTATTTCCCGACTGGGTTCAGCGCCCTCAACCGGGTAGCCCTGGACATAGTGACCACCCTGCAATCGCTGCCCCGGCTGGCCAAGCAGGAATTAGCTGATTTCACCAAGCTGCTGCGGGGAATCCTGAACTACCAGGGAGTCTGCTTGCAACAGGGTATTTACAAGGCCCAGGACAACGTCAGCGAGCAGGCCTTTCGGGACCAGCTCATCCAGCACCTAGGTGGGCTGACCTACCTGGGCGAACACGTCGTCAAAGAAGCCGAGGTAGCCGGTGGGCGGGTAGAAATCAGCTTTCAGGGACTGGTAGCGGAGCTGAAAGTGGAAAAAACCATTTCCGACCGGGGCAAACTACTAGCCAAGTACGGCCCGCAGGCGACTACCTACGCTTCGGCCAATACCAAGCAGCTATCCATTCTCTGCGTGCTGGACCTGACGAAAAAGACCCGGCCCCCTGCGCCGCCGCAAAACAGCGTCCTGCTCATTACGCCTACCCTCCACGGCTTTGAGGAGACGGAACCCGCCTATCCCTGCCGGCAGGTACTGGTGGTGCTGGAGGGGAATACCCAGAAGCCAAGCGCCTACAGCCGGGCCGGAAAAGCTCCCCGCAGCCCTAAGACCAGCAGCACGGACGACGAGTAAAGCCGGTGTGAATACCCCAGCCGCATCGGCAGGCTGGCCCACATTCAGCACCCGATTTAGCTTGGTAGACTAAGGCTGGTTTCTGCTGCCCAGCGTTGGCAAAGTCACTACCTGGCTTACCAGTGGCTGTTGCTGACAAACGCTACTAGAGCTGGGCGCGACGACTGAGGTGCGCAGGCAGCTGCTGGGCATCCGGGAGCTGCCTGCGCCTGGCTAACGCCTTCCACCCATTTTTACCCCACTGCCTTACACCATACTGCCTTCGGATGGGGGGAAATGGCCGCCGCCAGCAAATAATCGGGGGCGCGCTACCCGAATTAGTCGCTCGCCGGGGTAGCTTACTTCCCAGGACCTGCACTGGCGGCGCGCAGTCGGCTTGTTTACTTGGTTGCGGCATCCCTGACTGCTCGCTAACTTCACTTCCCTGTCAAGACCTTTCCCTACCGGGCTACTACCTGGTGGTCCGGCTCCTTTCTTTCTGCTCCCTTATGACTTCTTCTCCGGCACCCGCGGTCATTAGTTCCGCACTGGCGCAAAAACAAGCGCTCCAGGACCAGGTATTGGCGATGATAAAGAAACCCCGGCTAGCTGGGGCGGCCGTCGCCATGGGGGTCGGCAAGACCCTCATCGGGCTGCGTGACATGGACCGCCTGCTGGCGGGTGCCCCCCTCAGCGGACCCGTCACGAAGCTGTTTCTGGTGGCGGCCCCTACCCAGGCCATTCTGGATTCCTGGCCCCAGGAAGCGCAGAAGTTCGGCTTGACCCACTTGCTCGACCACATCGACTTTACGACGTACCGCTCCCTGAGTAAAATGCTGGGTAGTGGCCACTACCACAAGCTCTACCTCGATGAGTGCCACGCGCTCAAAGACTCGCACGAGCCGGGGCTGAAGGCCCACGCCGCCCGCAAGAAAAGCATCCTGGGTTTGACGGGCACCCCACCGGCTCAACCAGACTCCGAGAAGGGCCGGCTGGTGGCCACGTACTGCCCCATCCTGATTGACTATACCACCGACGAGGCCGTGCTGGCGGGCCTGCTCAACGACTACCGGCTGGTCGTGCACCGCCTGCCCCTGAGCGCGGTGCGCGACTACCAGCTCACCTTCAAATCGGGCAGCCAGCTCACCACCAGCGAGCGCGAAAACTACCTCTATTGGACTAATCGGCTGGCCAACGCGGCTCAAGACCAGCTCCCCGTCGAAACGCTACGCATCCTGCGGATGCAGGCGCTGATGAACTACCCCAGCAAGGGGCGCTACATGGCCCACCTCGCCAACCAGTTTTCGGAGAAGGTGCTGCTCTTCACCTGCAACCAGCAGCAGGCCGAAGAGCAGGCCGACCATACCTACCATTCCAAGAACAAAGAGAGTCAGGCCAACCTGGAGAAATTTAACGCCGGCGAGATTCAGCGCCTGGCCTGCGTGGCCCAGCTCTCGGAGGGGGTCAACATTCCTAACCTGCGGATAGGCATTATCTGGCACGCCTTCGGCAACGAGCGCAAGGCCGCCCAGCGCATCGGCCGGCTACTGCGCCTCAACCCCGACGAGACGGCCACGGTGCACCTGCTCATGTACCAGGGTACGATTGATGAGCATTGGGTAGCCCAGGCCCTGGCCGCGTTTGACCCCGCCAAAATCAGCTACGTGGATGCTATCAGCTATGACCTGCCAACAGCACTTGCGCCTCCCGGCAGTGTAGTCCAGTAGTCCAGGGAGCCCTCTCCCCTATTAGGTAAGCGCCTGCTGGTCACGGCGTAAAATGGGGAAATGCTTGTATCGGCAGCCGTTTCAAGTAAAAAACAGGTTCTTATCTAAAGTTTAACTATCTGCATCATACGTACAATAATTTTGATATGTGTAATACGTACGGTACGTATTACTGCAAACAGCTACTAGATGCAGCTGGTAGCCACCTGCGAGCTTGGCTACCAGCTGTACTTGGTGAAGAGTTACGTGCGCCGGTGCTCCTGTTACCAGGCTGCCCAGTTACAAAAGCAGCCGGGGGGAATTACCGAGGCGGCAGTACAACTACCCTGTAATGCTGGGGCCGTGCGATGGTCTTGCTACCAGTGCAAAGAACTGGTTCAATGCTTACCTACTGGCCCCGCTGCTACCCGCGCAGGGTAAAAAAGCCCTAATCAGGGTAGCGCACCTCGATACCCTTCCCACGCTGTTGGGGGCTCAACCAGTGCCGTGGATTTTTCAGTCTGCCAGCGGGGCGCGGAAAACCGGGCTGCTGACGCGCTACCCTGGCTAGGTTAGCGCCGTAGTCAGGACTGCTAAAGTGGCAAGTAGAATCCTGTCGCTCTATGGCGGGTTGGGTCTAGTTTCCAACGTGCCTTCCTGCGTCAGAGCCCGGTCTTAGCAGCGGAGCCCATCAACCGCACCTACGCTAGCGACGCCTTATACTGCATCGCTTCTTTGGCATAGCATACGGCGTGCCACACCATTCCACGGAGCGGCTTTCTAGTCGATGCCGATGAGTTTACCACTTTGATAGGAGCGCTGATAAAGCCGCGTATTCACTGACGCTTGTACGGCTGGCAGTTGGTCTGGCTGGCCAACGCGACCGTTACTTTTTCCTAGCTTAAGGCGGCACAATGAACCTGATATTATTTTTATACGTATGATATTTACGATAAGTATTGTACGTATTAAACGCAAGATACGGTCGGTACTTATAGTAAGCATAAAAATATGTTGCTCACCCTGCGCACAACATATCCACCTATTCAGTATCATATATTCAGTATTACACATATTATACGTATCACACTAAAAATATATTTACTGTGCATTATTTCAGTAAGTTATAATTAAAGTGACGGCTGAATCCCAGGGATATGGGACCAAGCCTGTTCACTAAATTTAGCACAATAGCTGTTTATAATACGTATGAAAAAAGGATGCTATACTTATGGCACGTACCGTAAGTATATTACGTGTAACACTTTTCATACTTGCAGTAAGTATGACCAACATGGTATTTATCGCTTACATTTGTTTCTAAACCAGTTCTCATCGTTTTTATGCGAATTATTACGTTTGCCAACCGAAAGGGAGGCGTGGGCAAAACAACTTCCGCCCTAGCCATTGCGCACCGGCTGGCGCAGCTCGGTTACCAGACCTTATTGATAGATGCTGACCCGCAGGGCAATGCCAGCTCAACTATTGCCGACTTGCCCGCCGTGCCAGGGTCGCTGGCCGCCGCGCTAGCCACGGCCAATGGTTTAGGCCCGCAACTCAACGCCGCGGCGTCTAACCTGTACTGCGTAACGGCGGGAGAGGACCTGACGAGGCAGGAGAAGCTGCTCGGTCAGGAGATGGATTACGGCTGGTTTTTTCGCAATGCGCTCCAGGACCTCGTTACCGCGCTGGCGGGGAGCCAGGCCCTGGGGGCGGGGGATAAGCGCTTGCCGGTGAGCTTTGATTTTGTGCTTATTGATACCTCGCCCTATCTGGGTACCCTGGCGGTGTCGGCGATGGTCGCCAGCGAGGCAGTATTTATTCCCTTGCAGCCAAACTACTTCAACAGCGAAGGCCTGACTAAAGTAGTGGAGATGGTGGGGGTTATTCGACGGAATTTCAACCCGCACCTGCGCATCGGGGGCATCTTCTTTACCAAGTATGCCCGCACCTACCGCAAGGCGCTGCACCACCAGTACGCGCGGGCGCTCGAAGCGGACCCCGTGCTGGGCAAGCTGGTTATGCAGCAGACCATCCGGGAAAATGTCGCCCTCGACGAATCCCAGGCGGGCCAGCAGGCCATCTACGACTGGGCGCCGACTTCTAACGGCGCCGCTGATTACCGTGCGCTCACGGAAGAGTTTCTCACCCGTCTCAACGTACCCCATGCCGCCTAAGAAAATGCCCCCCGTTCGGTTAGCTTCGTCCGCGACCAGCCACGATGATATTCTGCACCCTCCGGTAGCACGCGAGCCAGCCCTGGTGCCGTCAGCGGCGGAAAACCAAGTAAAAAGTACAATACGTACGGAAAGTATCGTACATACCATACGTACGGAAAGTCCGGATGAAGAAAAGCCGCTGCGTATTCCCTTCACGAATAACCTGCCGCCGGCCGTATTCCGGGAGTGGTTTACGTATGCCTACATGGCGCGATTACCCCTGCAGGATGTTTTGGAGCGCGCCTTAACCACTTACCTGCACGACAAACCCCAGGCGCGGGAGCCACTGCCTCCGGAACAGGAAAGTATCCTGGCCGCCAAGGAAGAAGCGGAACTCAACCGTCGCCAGAAAAGGCGCACGAAGTAGCCGGGCCACCGGGCGCGTCGGGCCGGCAAGGTAGGGGAGAGGCGGACGGCGTATGGCGGAGTGAATAATTACCTTCACACCAGCTCGATTGTACCTTGCACCCGCAGCACAACCTACGTTGCCTTAAAGAAATTGTTTAACACGCTGAAATGCGCTTGCTGCGCGTTGGGCTGAATTCTGTTGGCGACGTAGGCCCTCAGGATTTTGCCCGTGGTATCGTGCGCGGCTTTGAAGTCCTTGATAGTCTGCTTCACCTGCTCGGAGCCCTCAAAGGCCCACTTTTTGCCGGGGTCTCTTTGTTCTTTCAGCTCCACAAAAATGATGGTGGAGTTGTACAGCAGCATCCCATCGCAGCGGCTCTGGAGCTGGCCACTGCCCTTAAGAATCAGAATGCACTGGTCAACCGCCTTGAATAGTACCTCGTAACCGGCCCTGTTCTCGACTCGCGCAATCCAAGTGGCCGCTGCTGCTACGCTCGTGCTGACATAGGCTGGCTCGGTTCGCCGGGTGGCGTCGTCGCAGATGCCGAATAGCTGCTCGTTGAGAAGCGTATCGGAAGGCTGACCGCTTTCGCAAAAGCCGGTAAAGAAATCAGGCATTGAGAGCGGCCAATTCTATTTCCAGCAAATCGGAGAAGTGGGCATTGGCCTCGCCGAGCGCGTTGTTCAGGTCGTTTTCGTCGGAGGGGATGCCGCCATCCATGGGTAAGCGCGTGATGGTACCGGCGCTGGTAAGGGCGTACACCACGGTGCTGCCGGCCGCCAGGGTAGCCTGGTCGGGTACTATCGTATTCAGTTGATTACGAAGCTGGGCGTGATGTGGGGCCGCTACCACTTCGTTTTTTACCTCGTCCGCTTTGATGGCCAGCGTAAGGTAGTTAATGATGTAGGGACTATGCGTGGTGATAACTAACTCGTTGCCCGGCGTCGTATTGGCGTAGCTGAGCAGCTCATACAGGACCACCCGCTGCGAGGCTGGGAACAGATTCTGCTCGGGCTCTTCCACTACATTCAGGAACGTCTCGCGACGAAAGCGTGCGGCCAGCGACTCCAAGGCCTCCTGTTGCACTTCGAGGGGTAGGTTAGCTTTTAGAATCGCATCGACCTGCTGGCGCAAGCGCCGCCGCTCCTCACCGCTCAACTCGCTGCGTGAGGCATCGTGTTCTTTGTGAATGGCCAGGGCCAGATTACGTGACACCAGCAGCAGGGGAACCAGCGACTGGAAGCCGCTGGAAGCCTCCGACAACCGCAGCCGAAAGTCTACCTGGCCGGCCGTCTTGCCGCTAAGCCACGGAATCTTCTCCGACTTATCGTAGTCGAAACGGAGGTTGCCGACGGGCAGCGGCAAGCTGTTCGTGGTTTCTCGTTGGGCGCGGCGCAGTTCCTCCCAAAACTCCAGTAAGGCGCTCGGCAGCCCTTTTAGTTTATCCGGTTCATCTACCGCACTCAAAAAATTGCGCTCGGCTGGTACGTACATGATTTTCGGCACGCGATACCCAGTGCTTTCCTGATGCAGCTTGACCGTCAGCTTCTGCTGCTCATACCGTAATACGCCAACCCTGCCCTGGTACTCGATAAGGGTATCGGTCCGGAAGTAGCTTTTCAGGTTCATGTAGGCGCAGTACTCATTCACAAACAAATTATCCCGGGTAATATAATCTGCCGTCACCCGCCCCTGAAACAGGGCTTTTTCCAGCCAGCTCATGGTTGAAAAAAGCTTGGCGACACTGCTTTTACCACTGCCCTGACTACCGATGAAAACCGTCACCTTGTGGAAGTCCATAAAGCCGTCTTCGCTGGCATAGCCAGTGGTTATCGGCCCAAAATTCTTAATTTTCAGCTTGCTCATATACCCGGCATCTAAGGGGCCAAAGATACGGCAGCCGACACGGCAGCTTTTTCGGCGCAATGCTACCCGTAACGGGGTAGCACAAGAGCAGGAACAGAAATTTCCGCTAAGCTTATAGCGACTACTTGCTTACCTACCAGCAGGCACTGGTAGTCGCAGATTCCTGCTTTATTACCAGCGCAGCAGGGTTTGCTTGCCTCCCGCTAGCTTCGGGTAGGACCTAGGCCGACTCTCAGGGCAAGGTACTCTGAGTCCACTCCAACTCGTTCAGGAAGAGATAAACGTAATCTTGGGGCCTGAGGTACGGGGGCATGAGGAGCCGTTTCGTGACCACATAATGCCCGCGCCAACTTAACTCGTCATCCTGGGCGGACGTAGCCTTGACGACGAACTCGTCACCCGGCAGCGGCAGCTGGCCGGTTTTGCGGCAGTACGACTCGATAAGGGCCACTAGCTGCGCTTTGAGGGCATCGCGCAACCCATTCAGGGCCCACAGCTTGCGCAGTGAATCAGCAGGGGCTATGGCCGAGCCACCCGCATACGGCCGGCGCTGGTCGGACATCACAAAGAACTTCTCCGGCTCATGCGGCCAGTCGGTCACCTGCAAATGCAGAAAAAACTCGGCCGTTTCGCCAGACTCTCCTTTCGGAATTCCAGCCAGATGCGATTCCCAGTCTTCCAGAATGAGTGGTAAAACACCCGGAATTTCCATAAGAACGAATGGTAAGATATTTGCAAAAGTGCACCCGCCTGGCCGTTACTGCGCCTGACGCAGCATGTAGGGCCAGTCAGCCTTGAATGCGCAACCCTTGCAGTAGGTTGCCGTGTGGGTCAGCGAGCGGTAAGCCAGCGACTGGCGCAGGCTGCGTAGGGTGGCTTCGTGCTGAATCTGCTGGTCATACTCCCGCAGCCGCGCAATCGTGGCCACGCTGGCCAGGAACTCACGCGCCAGCTTCATGGCGTAGGCCCGGTCCGTCGTGCGCTGCTTGATATAGTATGCCACGGCAGTAGGCTCATCAAAGCCCGCCCCTCCCGGCCCGTATTTGCCGCATACGTAATGCGGCGCTATTGTCAGGCGATGGCGAATACTGAGCGCCCCGCAGTGGGGGCAGGCCTTACGCGCCTCGCCGGCGCCGATGTGGGCCGCCACCTCCGCGTCGGGGAGTGCGGCGTTGACTTGCGGTAGGAGTTGTTGGCGCAACTCGTATTTAACCACCTGGCACATCTCTTTAAACGAAAGCGTGGGGGTCAGATGCTGCAACACAAACGGTCCCTTGGTCGTCGCGCACACCGCGCAATTATCCTGAATGAGGGCCTGCCGACGCGCTTTCCACTCGGCGGTTTGCCAGACCTTAGGCAAGCTTGTTACCTGCCGCAGGGCTTGCTCCCACGTGATGGCGCCCGTTTCTAAATTTTCCAAAATGTCGGTAATCCCGGCAATATTCATGGGGTAAGCCTACCTAGTCAAGGATAGCCAGCAGAGTATCGACCTGCCGGCGAATCTTCAGCAGCTGCTCGCGGACGGGGTTTTCCGCCGCGGGTGGGCCTGCCACCGACTCGGATGGGGCGCCCGCCCCGGCCGCGGCACTCCCGAACGGGGCTACTCTTGCCTCCACCTCGGGCAAATACCTGAACTTTTCCCACGCCAGCTCGGCTGAAACGCCCCGCTTATCAAGTTGCAGCTCAACCCAATCCCATTGGCTGTATTCCGCGCCCGGGGTTGTCGGCTCCCCCGGCTCCGCTGGGGAAGTAGGCGGCAGGACGTGGGCCAAAAACGCTATCACCTGCCGCCTGCCCTGCTCCACGCTGGGAAGTAAAGCGTTGAGCTGGCTGGAGTGCGTGGCAAAGCGCGGGGGACCCACCGCGCGAAGGAGCTGCCGCAGCGCTACGCCCTGGGTCGCGGCCAGCGCCTGCTCGGCCTGGCTGACCCAGCTGGCCACCTGCTTGGCCGATAAGCCCGCCGCCCGTGTCGTGTAGCTTAGCCGGTACAGCAGCGCGTTATAGGGCGGAATCAGGTCGGCAAGCACGCGCCTCGCCTCGGTGAGGCGCGCCTCGAACTCGGCATACTCATCATACGCAAAATCGCGGGCGTGCGGGATGGCAAATGGGCCGGCTGGCTGCTTGATGAGCTGGCTCACCAGGCTGCCGTAAGCCATTGCGTGCAGGGGCCACCGGGCCAGCTCCTGCCCATTCAGCCACACGATTACGGTCAGCGCCGGAACTTCTGATGCCGGTAGTAGTGAGCAAGCCGCCGTTATGAACCACTCGGCCCCACTGCTGGCATAGGGCCGTAGCAGTTCTCTTAGCCGAGTGGTTCCAACCAGAGTAGCGGGACGGGCTTTTGCGGAGTCGCGGGCCATGGACGGTGGGCGTGCACAAGCCTAGTCGAGAAATTTCGCCCAGGCCTGCGAAATTATGAAGGTAACAGCTTCCATCACTAAGCCCAGGACAACACCAGCTCCGCCCCACGGGCCGCCACGGGAGTAAGCGTTTCTTTTTGCTACTTACTAACTGCGCTTGGGGTCGATAGTGAGGGCGTGCGCCGCAGCCTGGGTCGAGCAACCTTCAGCGACTAAGCGCAGGGCCTCGGCCCGGAAGGCGGCATCCTAGCGCCGACGTTTGGTGGGGGCAGGGGTTGGCATTCATGACGTGCGAAAGGTAAGACCCTATTCTGTCCACATTTACCCGACCACCTCACAGCAGGTGTTCCGAGGCCCTGGACCGTGCTGGAAGTTTCGGGGCAACTACGCCGACCTGTAGGGGTAGGGGACACACCACACACTAGCTAGATTCAGTGATTGCAGATGGCAGACTACTGCGCTAATTTTTCGGTCAATTCCACGATTTCAGCTTTAATGGCGGCTATGCGGGCCGCTTTTTCCTGCTCGGAAAACAGGTTCGTCGGGGCCTCTTTTTGCACAAACTTCAACCGCTCCTGCACTTCGTGGAGTTGCGCGCGTAGCGCTTCCTGCACAGCAGGCGCTTTCTTCGTAGCCGGGGCGGCTGGCGTCGCCCCCAGCGTTTGGTAAACGGGGAGGACGGCTTTTAGCTGACTGAGCGTGTAGGCAGGCAGCGACTTAATCGGCTTGCGGTTGGCCAAGGCTATCCGCACGTCGTGGAGTACTTTGGTGACCGACCGGTAGGCCGTCAGGTCCTTGATATTCTGCACTACTTCGCGCGCCTGGTATTCCTTCAGCTCGAAGTCAAGTCGCAGTCGGTCGTAAAGCGCCGGCAATTCCCGGTAAGTTGCTTCCAGCATCTTCCGGAATTCTTCAATCTCCGTCAGCGTCAGCGCTTTCTTGGCTTTCGCGACCGGCACCAGCGTCTCCCGGGTGCTAGTCATCTTAAACACCAGCGCCTCGACCCGCCGGCCGCGCTTCTGCATGGTCACGTCCACCTGCCAACCAATGGCCCGGAACTCTTCAATCGCGGGCTTGAGCACGTAGCGATTAAAATCCGTCCAGTCGGCGTACTGTTCGGAGTTTTCCCCGAACAGCCACTCCCGCAGCGTCTCAAATGGCAGTGGTTCCTCCCAGGTCTGGTTATGGTAGCTGCGCATAATCCAGAACAGGCGCTGGCTATGCGCGTTTTTGAGCGTGAGCAGTGACTCTAGCTCAACGGTCGTGAATTTACCCGTCAAATCCAGCAGGTGCTCCTTCAGCCGGGAATTGAATTCCCCGGTTATTAGATTAGTCCCCTCATCCAAGCTCAGGATGTTGAACAGGGAGATAGCATCACGGCGCTTCTTGCCGTTCTTGAGCGAGGTGTTGATGATGGGTTGGGTCAGGCGCGTCTGGGCCGCGGCCAGCTCTGCATATTGCTTGCCCCCGGTGCTGCCGCCACGCGTGATGTCGTTGAAATGGATGCGAAAAGCCAGCGTATCCTGCTTCTGGTGCAGGCAGCCCAGGGCCAGGGCAAAAATGCGGGCCTCGACATTGTTGAGTGCCAGCGGGGAGCGGACGAAAGTGTTGCTCAAAAAAGCTACTTCGTGCAGCCTCGTTTGCATTGCATCCATGGGTAAACCGGAAGATTGGCCGTTGATACCGGAAAAGATACGGATTCCTTCCGGTCTTGTCGGCCGTTCTTCCGGTTCCATCGGCCGATTTTCCGGCGTCCAACGGCCGTTCTTCCGGTCTCGTCGGCCGATTTTCCGGTGTATAACGGTCGATTTTCCGGCTATATATTTGCAATAATCTGATAATCAGTTAGTTTTTTGCCTCTAAAGAATAAAGAGTGTATTAATAATCTTTAAAGACTTCAAAACAAGCCGAGTCGATTTTTTTATTTTTTAAGTGGCTTTTAATAGTACTAGCTGTTCGTGGCCCTGCCCAGGCATAGTGAACGGAAGCTGCGCAAGCTGGCGGATTCATGTAGCTACATTATTTTGCCTGAATAGCATCATCACCAATGACATGTCCCGAGTCCCGACTGGTGGGTTTGTTTATTTTCTGGCTGCTAAGTAATTCCCTCACCCCTGGGGCGTCTGTATGCGTGGCAAATTGTGCCACATCGGCTACGCATAGGCTGTTACAATGTGCAGGCAGCGCAGGCTCCACTATCACCAACTGGCGGATGGCCACCTCACGGAAGCCAGATTTTAGCATTGGGTGGCCGGATTGCCGTCCCGTATGCGTCAGGTGGTAACTACCGCCGGCTTCACGGCTGCTGGCAGCAACCAGCCTTTCGCCGTTGCGTGCTTGAACGCCGTGACCTCGGTTACCTGGCTTTTATGCAGCCGTGCCTGACCCGTTCTACGAGCCCGGCGCAAGCCTGCCCCAGACTAGGCTTAGCCTGCGCTCCCACTAGACACGTATCCTTTCATTCTTATACCCCTTTTCAATGCGTCACGTCGCCATTGCTTTGTTGTTGACCGCTGCCCTGCTAGGCTGCAGGAAGAATGATGACCCTACTATCAGTGGTGCCTCCGCGCCAGCCTACGTCGTCAGTACGCTGGCTGGCACCGGCACCAGCGGCCGCGCCGACGGGCCGGGCGGCACGGCCACTTTTACCGGGCCAAATCAGGCTGCCCTCGACGCGCAGGGCAACCTCTACGTAACCGATAGCGACAACCACTGCATCCGCAAGGTGACGCCGTCCGGGGTGGTGAGCACGCTGGCCGGCCGTGGAACCGCCGGTTATCTTGATGGGCCAGCCGCCACTGCCGCCTTCAACTACCCCACCGGCGTAGCCGTAGACGGGCAGGGCACCGTGTATGTGGCTGACTATAACAACAACTGTATCCGCGCTATCAGCCCGGCCGGGGTGGTGAGTACCTGGGCCGGCACCACAGCTCCCGGCTTCCAGGATGGCCTGGCTGCCACGGCCCGTTTCTGGGAGCCCATGGGCTTAGCCTGTGACCAGCAGGGCACCGTGTACGTGGCCGACGCGCGCAACGAGCGTATCCGCCAGATTAGCGCCCAAGGGGTGGTGAGCACACTGGCCGGTAGCGGACCTACTGATGTGAAGTTCGTGCCCGGCAATTTTGCCGACGGTCCCGCCGCGGCCGCCCTTTTTTACTACCCCACCGGCGTAGCCGTGGATGGGCAGGGCACCGTGTACGTGGCCGATTACAATAATCACCGCATTCGTAAAATCGCAGCGGGTACGGTAAGCACCGTGGCTGGCAGTGCTGGTGGCTATGCCGACGGCCTCGGGAGCCAGGCCAAGCTTTATTTGCCCACTGGTCTGGCGGTAGATGCCAGTGGTGTACTCTACGTAGCTGACTGGGGCAACGGCTGTCTGCGCCGCATCGAGACCACCGGCCAAGTAAGCCTACTCGCCGGTAACCCCCGTACGCTGGGCTACCTCGACGGGCCGGCCACCACTTCGCTCTTCAGTCGCAGCGCAGGCATCACGGTGCTGACCTCGGGTGCGGTACTATACGTGGCTGACTCCAACAATCGGCGTATCCGTCAACTTACCCGGCAATAGGGGGCTATCCTGCGGCTACTGGCGTTTTGGCAACGTGGCAGGTAGCTTTTCAGCCACTGTACTGAAACACCCTCTGAGTGTCCAGTCTTTTTCTGGCGTGTAGCAGCACGGATTGCTATCAGAGGCCCCCATGCCTATCTCATGGTATTCCGTGGTCACTTTGCCCCCTATTTTGACCTTTAGTGTCGATTATTAGGATGGTCAACAGCTGTCTGGACGTTGTGTTCTTCCTTGTAGCATCGTTAATCCACCGATTTGGCTTGGAATTGGAGCAGTACTACCATCGTTTAGTTGGAGCAGTTGCTTCTTCCCTTCAGTCAGCTAGGGGATAGAACGGACAAGCCACGCTTCTTGGCTTGGGCGGCTTGAGCAGTGAGCGTGATTTTAATGTGGAGCTATTCTCTGCGTTACTGCCTTACTTATACTGGTTGAGAATTTATAATCAAGCGCTTAAGGCAGCTTAGGTACGAAAGCTGAATTAGGGGGTAAAACTCGTTTTTTTAAGTGTTACTCCCAGCAGAACGTTGAGGTGGTTATTGCTCTGGCGGACTCTTTATCGGGTGATAACTCCCTTTTAATTGCTTATGTTATACTAAATCTTTATAAAGTGCAATCACTTTTTTTGCGTTCGGGTTGTAGCAATGCGGGTTTGTTCCTTGTAGACGTCATAGGTTTTCCACAGCTTTTGAAAGCTAAATTTGGGCGCCCACTAAATAGTAGGAATAATTACAAGCTAGTACTTACTCTACACTACCTAGTTACTCTATAAGGAGTAAACGGAATAAAGCGAGTTTTACCCCCGATTTTGACTTGAATAAAGCGAGTTTTACCCCCGAATTCAACCGGAATAAAGCGAGTTTTACCCCTGGTTCCCGAATGAATAAAGCGAGTTTTACCCCGGCAAAAAGCGAGTAGGTTATCAACAACCCGCTTTTTTGTGATACATTAGAGGTAATCTTTACTCTTTACCATGGCCGACAAACGCCGCCCTACCGCCACTTCGGCGCTGCCCCTGACGCTCGTGTATGAGCCGCAGCATAAAGAATTAGTCAAGCAGCACTGGAACGTCACTTTTGCGCGCCAAATCAAGATGAGTGTGGCCGCTAAGCGCATTATGGCGCGGGTGCTGGACCAAATTCGGGATGATGACTTCCAGTTGCGGGAATACTACCAGCTGGCCCTGGGTGATATCACCGACAGTGTGGGTATCAGTCGGGAAAATGCCTATCGGGAAGTGGAAGTAGCCTTACGGGAGCTGGTGGCGACCAGCTGGGAGTTTAAAGACGTGGAAAACGAGAAGTGGCAGATTCGTCACTTGCTTGATACCACGAAGGAGCAGCCGGTGGGCTACCAGAATGGCGTTATCACCGTGCTGCTGAATCCGCAGCTGGCTCCGTACTTCATT
>JAAIGE0101304143.1_pt1 | contig 15248 bp, 11 predicted proteins | sample 6487951 | NCBI WGS metagenome assembly JAAIGE01 (sample SAMN13974128, study PRJNA590717) | phyllosphere metagenome | biome: tomato field; feature: multiple bacterial spot infested tomato fields; material: tomato leaves; isolation source: leaves from tomato fields | host: Solanum lycopersicum ... | reverse complement strand
CTGGTTCCTGTTCGGCGCTCTGCTGACGGCTTTGGCGGTCACAGGCACGATGATATACGCGATGCGCCTGGCCAGATCGTCTCGGTCCGAGCTTGGCGGCATGAAACGCGCGTGGCACGGCATGGGTGTCTGGGGATATGTCGGCGTTGCCCTTATTCTTCTCGCCCTGATACTGACGCCGGGTGCGATCGGGGGAGCGAGTTGAAGGAATTCGTCTTTCTTGGCCGCTCAGCCGGACATTCGGCGAACCATATGCGGACGTTCCGCCATGTCCAGCAGGTCGCATTCAGCTCCAGCCATTCCTGCGCTGATAGGTAAATCAACACAGACCGCTGCCCCTATGACTTCTCAAACGCGGGATCCTCAGCAAGACCATCGTACAGCGATGAAACAGAATAGGTTGTCGGGGTAAGCAGAGCATGGCTTTCTCCGAACTCCCCCATTGAACCAATGATCGTTTTGAACAGTAATCGCTAGCCTGAATATCCTGTTTTCGCCGCATGTCTGCTCGCTCCAGAAACGTCACTGATGTAGTGCTCTGGCCACGAAAGGAGCCAACGTCTTATCCCCTCACCTCAAGAGCATATCCATCGTCCTTTTTGCTCGAGATTTAGCGCGGCAGCGCGGGCGGCGTTTCTTAAGGCAGACCCCTTTGCGGTTTGTCAGCATCCTTGCTTGAACAAGTTGCCGCCCTTCAAACACTGACATAAGAATGAATGCGTAGCGCCAGATGACAATGATTTAGCGCGGCAGTGCACCGCGCAACGGCGATAGAACGAGCGTGAGGGGAGAGTATGTCGAAGCAGCAGGGTGGTATGGCCGACAGACGCGAAGCGCTCGGACTATTGGCAAGCGGAACCGTGGCGATCGCGAGCGCCGACAGGGCAGACGCTGCATCGGCAACCAGGCAGAGACGCTATGCGTCGATCGGTGTCGGCAGCCGGAACCGCATGTACCAGCAAGCGATCTGGGGACCACACAAGGCGCACGCCGTGCTTGTGGCGGCAGTCGACGTCAATCCTGGACGATTGTCGCTGGTACAAAAGAGCGCCAGCGCCAAAGGTGCCGCCGCGCCCGCCGTTTATCTCGCGAGCGACTTCGACAAAATGCTGCGCGAGCAGAAGCCGGATGTCGTCATCGTCACTACGCCCGACGCCTTTCATGACGAATTTGTCGTGCGGGCGATGGATGCCGGTTGCGACGTGCTGACCGAAAAGCCGATGACGACAACGCCGGAAAAGGCCCAGCGCATTTTGGATGCAGTCAAACGATCCGGCCGACACATTCGCGTCACGCACAATTACCGTTACGCGCCCTATCGTAGTCAGGTAAAAGAGCTTTTGATGGCGGGCGAGATCGGTGACATCCTGTCGGTCGATTTCCACTGGCTCCTCAACACCAGCCATGGGGCGGATTACTTCCGGCGCTGGCACGCAACCAAGGCGATGTCCGGTGGCCTCATGATCCACAAGGCGAGCCATCATTTTGATCTGGTCAACTGGTGGCTGTCGGACATGCCATCGGAGGTGCAGGCATCAGGCAAAAGAGAATTTTACACGCCCGAAATGGCCCGCCGCCTCGGCTTGGAAGGGACACATGTGCGGTGCCACACCTGCCCGGAAAAAGGCGCCTGCACGTTCTTCCTGGATCTGGAGGGCGACAAGGAGCTCAAGACGCTCTACCTCGATAATGAGAGATATGACGGATACTTCCGCGACCGCTGTGTCTGGAGGCCGGACATCGACATCGAGGATACCATGAACGTCATCGTTCGGTATCAGGGCGGCGCGACGCTCAGCTACAGCCTCAATGCCTTCAACGCGTGGGAGGGCTACACCGTCGCCTTCAACGGCACCAAGGGCAGGTTGGAGCATGTCGTCATCGAACAAGCCGGCATTTCCGGCCTTAACGGCAGCAGCATGGGTGATGCTATTCAGACCCGGATCATCCCAATGCGCGGCAATCCGCGTGAGGTGAAACCTGCGATGGGATCGGGTGGCCACGGCGGCGGCGATACGGTCATGCTTGCGGAGATATTCGATCCCAATGCTGCCGCCGATCCCCTTTTGCGATTGGCGGACGAGCGCGCCGGGGCAGCGGCCGTCCTCATTGGCGCGGCGGCCAATCGCTCCTTCACCACTGGTGGCAGCGTAAAAATTGCCGAGCTAGTGAAGGGGCTGGAAACGCCGACTTATCCAAAGATGCCGAGCCACAGCGAGCGCATACCGATGCCGCGCGCTACAGGGGCTGGCTGATCCGAGTTCAGCGCACCATTCTGGACTTCGATCGGCGGACCGCATATCGGCCGCGCCATGAGCATCGTCGCAACCATCATGAACTCTGCAACTGGTCAACCCATTCAGAAAATGACCTTCGGGCGAATGCCCAAGCCCTGGGCCTCATTTAATCTGGAGACCGGCGAGCTCGTCACGGCCGACCGCGTCAATGTCGGCAAACCCGCGCCGGGCAAATTCATCGCACCTGTAGAAGTGTGGGTTACGCCCAAGCGGTAAAAGCTACTGCTGGATGGACACGCCGTGCTCGGCGCTACGTCTAGTGGCCTCGTTCAATGGGCTAAAGATGCACCGGACCGCAGTTTGACTTACAAAGGCGCAGCACTCGCGTCCGATAGGGCGTTATCGATCAGCACCTCCATCGCTCGCCTGGCCATTTTCGCGTCGCCAGTTGCAAGCGCGGCAAAGACGGCGTGATGATCCGGCATCGGGTCGCGATCGCTCTTGCCCTCATCACGCGCAAAACGCGTCGTCCATTCCACAGCCGCCGCAATCGAATTGGATAGCGTCGCCAGCGGTTCGTTGCGCGTGGCGCTCAGGATCAGGAGGTGAAAGGTCTGATCTGCCGCCCGACCGCGACTGTCACGCAGCCCATATCTTTCCATCTCTTCCAAGGCGTGGCCCATTTGTGCCAACTCACGGTCCGTTCGCCGAATGGCCGCAAGACCTGCGGCCGAAGGTTCCACGATGCCGCGAAGTTCGAAAATACTATCCACAAAAGTTCGGCTGGGTTTCCCCTCAAACATCCAGTCAAGGACGTCGAGGTCAAGCATACTCCACTTGGAGCGGTCATTGACGAGAGTGGTACTCTTCAGACGGTTCTGGATCAGCCCCTTGGCCGCCAGAATACGAAGAGCCTCGCGATAGGCTCCACGGGACACACCATTTTCCGCGCTGTAGCGTTCCTCGCTCAGCAACGCCATTCCCGGCAAGAGCTCGCCGCTGACGATCGCGACGCCAAGATCATGTGCAATGCCATGGCGCACATCCTTCGATCGGGGCGCGGGACTTGAGCCTGAAGCGACGGCGGGTGTCTTCATGCGCGGAAGATTGGTCATGCCATAATCGAAATCAAGTCTGAAGAAGTAGGAGCTTGTAGAACGAGAATGACCATTGATGGTTAATTTTGATCGGTCAACGCGAACTCGTTGCGTAAACTGGTAGTACAAGATAACAGAGTTTGAGATTGTGGCGGCGGTGATTTGGAGAGGAAAAAATCATGGCGTTTAATCGATCGCGTCGGTCTGTCCGGGATATGTCGGTGCCGTCGAGGCGACACCGGCCAAGAAGCGAAACTCTCGCCATGGTCCGCTTGTCAGGCGTCGTCGCAATCGCCAGCGTCGCTTTAGGCTCCCCCGTATCCGCCGAGGTCGTCAACCAGAGGGTCGTCACCGTCGCGGTCGATGCCGGCAAGTCGGACGGCGTGCTTCCTCCCGTCTGGCGTTTTTTCGGCGCGGACGAACCCAATTACGCGACGATGAAGGATGGCGAGAAGCTGCTGTCCGCCCTTGGCGATCTGCGAAAGGGTGAAATCTTCTTTCGCGCACACAACCTTCTCAACACCGGTGATGGAACGGCGGCTTTTAAGTGGGGCAGCACGAACATCTATACCGAAACCAAGGACGGCAAGCCGGTCTATAACTGGACCAATATCGACCGCATCATCGACACATATCGGGCCAATGGGATCCTGCCTTATCTCCAGATCGGTTTCATGCCGGAGGCGCTATCGTCCGCGCCACCCGGAACGCCCTATCGTCACAACTGGCGGCCCGGCTTTGCATATAAGAATATCGTGACGGGCTGGGCCTATCCGCCAAAGGATTATGAAAAATGGCGCGAACTTATCTTCCAATGGACCCGCCACAATGTCGAACGATATGGTCGGGCTGAAGTCGAACGCTGGTATTTCGAAGTCTGGAACGAAGCCAACGGCTCCTATTGGGAGGCTTCGCCCGAAGAATTCTACAAAATGCACGACTATGCCGTGGACGGCGTTCGTCGCGCACTCCCCACCGCACGTGTGGGTGGTCCGGACTCTGCAGGTGCGGGCGGCGCGTTCATGGACGGCTTCCTGCGCCATGTGACCTCGGGCAAGAATTATGCGACGGGCCAGACCGGCACGCCGACGGATTTCCTCGCTTTCCATTCGAAGGGGCAGCCCAGCTTCGTCGACGGCCATGTGCGCATGGGCATTTCGACGCACCTCAAGGAAGTGAACAAGGGCTTCGATAAGACCCTCTCCGTCCCCGCACTCGCTACAAAACCTGTCGTTATCGGTGAAAGCGATCCCGAAGGCTGCGCCGCCTGCCCCGGGCCAGAAAACGCCTATCGAAACGGCACGATGTATTCGAGCTACACGGCCGCAAGCTTCGCGCGCATTTGGGAACTGGCAGCCCGCCGCCGTGTCAATCTGGAAGGCGTGCTATCCTGGTCCTTCGAATTCGAGGATCAGCCCTGGTTTGCGGGTTACAGACAGCTGTCGACCAACGGCATCGACTTACCCGTACTGAACGTGTTCCGCATGTTCTCCAAGCTCGGCACGAAGAAACTGGCGGCGATCAGCGACGGGCAAATCTCCCTCGATCGGGTGATGGCGGACGGCGTGCGCGGCGCGGCGGATGTCGGAACGATGGCAACGCGCACCTCCGATGGAAAGATCGCTGTGCTGCTATGGCATTATCACGACGACGACGTCGCCGCGCCCGCTGCGACCGTGCGGCTCACCATCACAGGATTGGGACGTCTTGCATCCCCCGGCTCCGCGACCATCTGGCGTGTGGATCCCGACACCGCCAACGCTTTCACCGCCTGGAAGAAAATGGGGTCGCCACTCAATCCCAATGGGGATCAATATGCCGCGCTGGAAAAGGCATCTGTGATGCAGCCGCAGACCTTGGCGCTGTCTGCCGATCGCCGCGGGTCGGTTAAGGCCGTTGTGAACATGCCGCGCCAAGGGGTAGCGCTCGTGGTTCTGGATGCACGCTGATATCGCGCGCCCGGCGGACGCGCGCAGCGCGTCGACGTCGGGACCGGCATGGGGAATTGCACTCGTCGTCGCGGTAGCGATCGCGATCAGCTATCTCGATCGCCAGACGCTACCCTGGGCGATCAGCCATATCCAGCGCGACATCCCCATCACCAATCAGCAAAAAGCCTTCCTCGATTCCGCCTTCCTCGCGACCTATGGCCTCATGTATTTGGGCGGCGGATGGCTGCTCGACCGGATCGGCACACGCGTCGGTTTCGTCGCCATCATGGCTTTCTGGTCGGTGGCTTGCGCGAGCCATGGATTGGCAGGCGGCATTGCCGCGCTGGCAATCAGCCGGTTGCTGCTGGGGATCGGCGAAGGCGGCGGCTTTCCCGCCGCGACCCGCGCGATCGCCGAGTGTTTTCCGGCAGCGCAACGCGCGACCGCCATGGGCATCGTCAATGCCGGGACATCGGTCGGTGCCGTCGCCGCGCCGCCGCTGATCGCCCTCCTTCTAACGCAGGTCGATTGGTTCGGGCTTGCAAGCTGGCGGTGGGTGTTCTTCGTCACCGGCATGATGGGGCTGGCCTGGGCGGTCTGGTGGGCACTCATCTATCGGGCTGGTCCCAGCGCGCCTGCACAGCCCGATCATGTCGAACCTTACACGATGCGCGCTCTGCTCTCCCGCCGCGAAGTGGCCGGAATCGTCGGGGCCAAGTTCCTGAGCGATGGTGCCTGGTACTTCTATTTGTTCTGGCTACCCAAATATCTGTTCGAGGCGCACGACTTCGACCTCAAGCAGGCCGCGACGCTGGGCTGGATCCCCTATGCCGCCGCCGGCGTCGGCAGCATCATGGCGGGCCTGCTATCCAGCCAATTATTGTCGCGAGGATTGTCGGTCAACGCCGCGCGCAAGATCGCTCTTGGACTCTGCGCCGCCTGCATGCCTTGGGTGATGCTCGTGCCGCAGGCGGGATCGGTCGCTCTGGTGCTTGCGATCTTCAGCCTGGCCTTCTTTGGCCAGCAAGGCTGGTCGACGCTGGTGATGACTCTGCCGACCGACATGATCCCGCACAATGCTCTCGGCAGGCTTGCAGGTCTTGTCGGCATGGGTGGTGCCTTCGGCGGGATCGTCATGGGGCAGGCGGCAGGCTGGGCGCTTGATCATGGCTACGGATACGCACCCGTCCTCGCCGTTGCGGCTTCGCTGCACCTTCTCGCCTTCGCGCTGATCTGCGGCGCGATACCGCGCATCGAACAACTCGACCTCAAAGGGGCTCTCTCGTGAAGATTACCGAAATTCGCACGCGCGTCGTCCAATGGAGAGGCAAGACCCAGCCGCTTCCGCCCCATTTCTGCACCAATCCGATGGATCTGGTCGCCCCTCTCCTTTCGCCCGAAACGATGGGCAGCTTCACCTTTCATGGCTGGTTGGTCGTCGAAATCTTCACTGACAACGGTCTAGTAGGCATTGGCAACGCCGCGCTCGCACCACTGACCGCCAAGCAGCTGATCGACAACCACCTTGCGCCGCTCGTGGTCGGGCATGATCCATGGGATACCGAGTTCCTGTGGCAGCATATGTATCGCAAGACCATGGCCTTCGGCCGCAAGGGCGCTGTCATGGCTGCGATCTCGGCGATCGACATCGCGCTATGGGACATCATGGGCAAGGATGCCCGCCAGCCCTGTTTCCGCCTGATGGGCGGACGTACCAAGCCGCGTATCCCGGTCTATGCAAGCCGCCTCTATTCGATCCCGCTCGACGAACTGGCCGCCGAAGCCGCGCGATACAAGGACGAGGGATATCGCGCCATGAAATTGCGCTTCGGCTGGGGACCGGACGACGGCGCTGCCGGTATGGCGCGAAATGTCGAATTGATCCGGACAGTACGCGAGGCGGTGGGCGACGAAATCGACGTCATGGCCGACGCCTATATGGGCTGGAGCCTCGATTATGCAAAGCGCATGATGCGGCTGATCGAGCCGTTCAACCTGCGCTGGCTGGAAGAAGCGATCATCCCCGACGACATCCACGGTTACCACGAATTGCGCCGCTTTGGCACGACACCCATCGCGGCCGGGGAGCATGAATTCACCAGCTACGGTTTCCGCCAACTGATCGAGGCGCGGGCGCTCGATTATATCCAGTTCGACACCAACCGGGTCGGGGGTCTGACGGCCGCCCGCAAGATCCAGGCTCTGGCCGAAGCGCATTCCATCCCGGTCGTGCCGCACGCAGGCCAGATGCACAATTATCATGTGGTGATGGCCAGCCTGAATTCACCGATCGCGGAATATTTCCCGAAGGTCGATGTCGAGGTCGGCAATGAACTGTTCTGGTATATCTTCAAGGGCGAGCCTGTCGTGGAGGACGGTTATATCAGCCTTTCCGATGATGTGCCCGGCTTGGGACTTGAGATCGATGAGGCCGCGCTCTCTCAATTCGAGGTAACGGAATGACCGCGCCCAAAGTGGCCGTCTTCGGCCTGGGAATCATGGGTAGCGGAATGGCGCGAAATCTGCTCGCTGGCGGCTTTGACACGGCAGTGTGGAACCGTTCTCCCGAGAAGGCCGAGCCACTCGTCGCTGCCGGGCCGCGCAAAGCCGAGACGCCGGCGGAAGCCGCAACCGGTGCCGACATCGTCGTCGCGATGCTGGCTGATGACGATGCCTCCCGCCGGGCATGGCTGGCCGAACCGGACGGCGCGCTTTCCGCGATGGGGTCAGAAGCTGTCGCGATAGAAGCAAGTACGCTGACTGTCGAGTGGGTTCGCACGCTCGGTGCGAAGATGATGGCACGTGGCATCGGCTTTCTCGACGCGCCGGTGACCGGAAGCCGCCAGCAGGCGGCGGAAGGCAAGCTCCGTTTCCTGGTCGGCGGCGATGCGGACGCTCTCGCCCGTGCCGTATCCGTCCTCGCTGCAATGGGAAGCGAAACGGTGCATCTCGGTCCCGCAGGCAGCGGCGCGACGCTGAAACTCGTCAACAATTTCCTGTGCGGTGTATAGGTGGCCAGCCTTGCCGAAGCGATCGCCATGATCGAACGCAAAGGTCTCGACGTGCGTCGCACCGTGGACATTCTTACCCGCGGAGCTCCGGGAATCCCGCTGCTCGGCGCGGTGTCCGTACGTATGCTCGACCGGGCCTATGAGCCTCAGTTCCTCGTGCCGCTGATGGCCAAGGATCTCACCTATGCGGAGGCAGCTTTTGCGGAGGCCGGCATCCCCTTGCCCAGTGCCGCCGCTGCGCGACAACGCTTCCAGACCGCCGCCGATGCGGGTCAGCAAGAGAGCGATATCGCCGCGATCATCGAACCGCTGAGACGCGAATAAGGAGACTGCCGACGATGAACCGCTGGAAGCGATGAGTGGCCTCGCTCGGTCAGGCAAGATCAGGTACCGAGGTCTGTCCAATGCCCCTGCCTGCGAAGTGGCACCACGGGCAGCTGGCACAGGCAAAGGGGCTTCCGGCGCCCGACAATATTACTATGCGCCGACTGTGCGAGCGGTGGAGAGCGAGCACATTCCGTTCGATCATGCGCTGGGCATGAGACTCGTACCATCGAGCCCGCTGCATATGGTTTGCTCAACCCTAGCCGTCGCTATCTGCGACGATCCCTCCGTTTGCTCCTCGATGTTTAGAGGCTCTTTTTAAGCCAGGAGAATGCGACTTAGCTCGCTTGATGCGCCCGATGATAAATTCACGGTTCACGCCTCCCTCAATCTCCATTTGCATCGACCATGAAGACCGTAGGTTTGCCTCGCGACGCAGGATCCCATCCTGCCGCCAATGCTGCCCGCACGCCGCGCGAAGCAATCGTGTCGTTGATGTGCAAACGTCCCTTGGGCAACCCCTTCATCAATCGCTTGGGTGGCGGGAATTCCAGCACGGCTTCGCGCGGCGACCCTTTCTGACGCAAGGAGACAGTCATACCTTTCCAGCCATCGGAAGAGGATAATTGAGGATCGCTCAGCAGTTCCCAATCATATTTGAAACCGTCGATCTCTACGGTGCCGCTGCGGCCGGATGCTTGAACCATATAGCCCCCTTAGCATGTCAGCGGCATTACTCCATCCATGGTGTCGCACGCTTTCTTAATCGCCCAACCAGCCGGATATAATTTCGCCCTTGTGACCTTCCGGCGCTAACGTCGCGCGCAGAGCCTCCAGCAGTGGCGGCAGCGATTGCGTGAAGGCGTAGGGCGGATTGACGATGTAGAGGCCAGCACCATTATAGATGCCAGCCTGCTCGCTATCATAAAGCCAATGCTCCAACAGCATCAATTTCGGGATGCCGAGCCTGCGCAACTGCTCCTTCCAGCGCGAGTGCGTGGCGCTGTCTTTCAGCGGAAACCAGATTGCCGTTACGCCATGCGCCCATTTGCGGTGGGCGGCAGCTAGGGTTTCGGTGATGCGCGCGCGTTCGTCCGGCTGTTCATAGGGCGGGTCGACGATCACCACGCCGCGCGCGGTACGGGGCGGCACCATAGCCAGCCAGAGTTCGTAGGCATCGCGTTCATGCACGGCTGCACCGCTGCCCCGCATCACGCCGCGCAGGGTGTAGGCATCCTCAGGGTGCTTTTCATTGAGGATCAGCAGATCCTGCGGACGCAAAAGCTGTGCCAGTACCTTGGGGGAGCCGGGGTAAAGGCGCGGCTCGCTGTCCGCATTCACCGCCTGCACGGCGGCGCGGTAGTCGTCCAGTAACGGATTTGGCTCGGCAAAGGCCCGCAGCACGCCCTGCGTCGCCTCTCCAGTGCGTTGGGCTTGATCGCCGTCGAGGTCATACAGCCCACAGCCCGCGTGGGTATCGATCAGCGTCAGCGCGCCCTGCTTGATTTGCAAGGCGCGCACCAAGGCGATCAGGACGCTGTGCTTCACGACATCGGCGCTATTGCCCGCGTGGAAAGAGTGGCGGTAGTTCATCGGCCTGCCCCTACACGAACGGCTAGACCTTGTGCAAAGCGAAGCTATGGCAGCGCCGATTTTGCTTTGCGCGACCTGCCCAATGTTCCCCTGAGGTCATTCCGGAATCTGTAGGTCTGGGTCAGTTAGCGCACCGGTCCATGGAATTCCGCCTCTACGATGCCCAGATACCAACCCGGCGGAACCGCATCGGCGCCGGTGTCGCCCGAAGCTCGCGCATTGTTCAACTCCACTACCTTACCGAACGCATCGCGATCGGCAACGGCAGCGGTCTGGCGAATGCGCAGCGTCTTGCCGGTCGTTGCCGGAAATTCGAGCGTGACATAGCTCAGGGACCGATCGGCCGTGCCCTGCCAAACGATTTTGCCGTCGATACTGATTTCCAGCGGATAGGCGCGCGATCGCCATCCCACCAACTTCAGGTCCAAGGCATTCAGTTCGACCGGCGCGGCGAATTGATATTCGATCCAGGCATTGGCGGGCTGCCCGTCGCTCGACCAGCGGGTCAATTCGTTATCATCGATCGACTTGCCCGCGTCCGCCTCACCGGACCCGGCGGTGACGCTCTGAGGCACAGCGGTCGTGCGATGCTGTTCGAAAGTCGAACCTTTCGGCGTAGGTCCACGCATCAGCGACCCGGCCTGATACGCTTCTGGAAAATCTTCTGACAGACCGTCCGTCGCCGACTTCACTGATTGTCCTGATAACGACAGGCTTGCCGGGGGAAGTCCGTCGGCGGTGACGGTCAGGGCGACAGTTCCAGCCATCGTGCCTGCGCGCAGCAGCACGCGGTTAACCCCGCCTTCCAGTGGCAGATCCTGCGAGAGAACATGATTATCCTCCTCACGCGCTGTGCCAGCATAACTGGTCGTACCGTCAGCGCCATGCGCTTTGGTCACCACGGCTTCGCCGACCGTCTGTCCTGCCCGCTGCTTGCCAGTGGAATCGCCTTGTGCGATGCCGCCGCGCCACTGCGCCGGACCTTCGAGCGTGAAGTGCAGCATCCGGTTGTCCACGGGAACGCGGCGTCCCTTGGCATCAACCGCCTCGACATCGACCAGAGCGATGTCGGCCCCATCCATGACGAAACCGCGAGGTGATACATGCGGCGTCAGCTTCAGCGCCACTGCCGGGCCGGTCGTGTCGAGGCTGTATTCCGACCTCTGGCCGCCCTTGCCCGTCGATACGGCGCGCAGCGTTCCGGGAGCGAAGGCGACGTTCTTCCAACGGAAAAGGAAGGTGTCGCTTCGTTCGCCCATGCCAAGAGACCGGCCATTCAGGAACAGTTCGACCGCGTCGCCGTTGGACACGATCGTTACATCCTTGCGCGTGCCGGGCGCGTAATTCCAATGGCCGATGATGTGCGTGGCGGGGGTGACGCTGTCGACCCAGTCGCTCCAAATCACCTTGTGCGCGAAGAAGCCCTGTTTGGGGATGCGCACAGCATCGACCTCACCCGAACGACGATAGTTATTATCGCCGCGGAAATGGGTGTTGCTGTCGCTGAAGATGATGTTGACGCCGCCCGAGCTGACTCGCGTCCCAGTGCCCGGACGCGCGCGATAATAGTCGTTCCAGCGCCGCACATCTTCGATCGCGTGGCTCTCCTGATTGCGATTATAGTCGGGTGCGTCCTTGTGGAAGGGCGGCGTATATTCGTCCTGATAGAGCCGCGCCGCTTCGTCGCGTGAATATTCCATCGCCCACATCGGGTGCTTCGCGCTCTTGTTGATGTAGAGCATCTCCCCGCCATATTCGGCGATCTTGCTATCCAGCATTTCGCGCGATCCCATCGCCCGGCCGCCATGCGGATCGTATCGATCACGGATTGCTTTCATTTCCGCCATATGGGCTTCACTGATGCTTTCGTTGCCGCCCTCGTAGAACAGGATCGAGGGGTTGTTGCGGTTGTAGATGATCGCGTCGCGCATCACCTCCTTACGCTGTTCCCAGCGGCGGCCGTTGGTATCGCTTTCGGCGTCGCCCGCAGGCATCGCCTGCATCAGGCCGACGCGATCGGCGGACTCGATATCCTGCTTCGAAGGCGTCACATGCATCCAGCGGACGAGGTTGCCGCCGCTCTCGACCATCAGCGCGTTCGAAAAATCGCTGATCCATGGCGGGATGGAGACGCCGACCGCAGGCCATTCGTTGGATGTGCGCTGGGCATAGCCGTGGACCTGGATCACCCGATCGTTCAGTTCAACCATGCCATTGCCGAAGCGTGTGCTGCGAAAGCCCGTGCGGGTATCGACGCTGTCGATCACCTTTCCGGCTTCGATCAAGCTGGTGGTGACGGTGTAGAGATAGCCATAGCCCCAACTCCAGAAATGGAGGCCGCTCACCGCCTGCGCAGCGGACAGCGTCGTGGTGTCGGCGGGCGCGAGCAGTTCCTGCACCCCGTCGTAGCGGGCGATCCGCTTGCCGGACGGGTCGCGAATTTCCACGCGCAGCGTCAGACGCCGAGCACGGTCGCTATCGTTGTGGACCTGCGTTTCGGCATGGATGGCCGCACGGCGCGCTTTGATATCGAAATCATCCGCCCAGACATATTGGCCTGTGGTGCCCAGCCCGGCAAAAAGCGGCAAGGTCTGATAGACGGCCCCCGTCAGGTGCATCCGCACATTCTTGGTGATGCCGCCATAGTTGACATTGAAATTGTCATTGTTCCACTGGAAGCCGCTGCCCGACGCGCGTTCCTTATATTTCCAGTCATTGTCGACCCGCACCGCAATGACATTCTCGCCCGGTCGCAAGGCAGTCGTGATGTCCGCGCCGAAGGCCATGACTCCGTTTTCAGACAAGGCCACCGACCGGCCATTGACCCAGACTTCTGCGGCTTGGCGCACGCCTTCGAATTCCAAAAATGCTTTGCCGCGCGGGGCGTTCTTAGGAAGCGTGACGTGCTTGCGGTACCAGATGATGCCGGTCGACAATTGCTTGATGTCGCGGGCAAATGCCTCCGTCTCGTTAAAGGCGTTGGGCAGTGTCACCCTACGCCAACTCTTGTCATCGAAGCCGGGCTGCTCCGCACCGGTCTGATCACCGGTGGTGCTAAGCCAGCCGGGGTTAAGATTGAAAGTCAACCGGGGCGAGGTCACCGTTCGAGAGGCATCATGCGCAAAAGCAGAAGATCCCACCAGCACGGGCATGAGGGCCATTGCAGTCAGCGCATATCTTAACCGACGTCGGCCTTGCAATATGCGCATCTTCCACTCCCTAATAATTGGTCAGGGAGGTTTCGCTCATAAAGCTAAATTGGTCAATCCAAAACCGATATATAGATGGCAATCCCATATAGCGGGTAGAATAAGAGGCGGCCGTCAGCTGACGGGCCGCCCCTTCACGTCAGCATTTATCAAAGCTTGAGTTGAGCGCCCAGGAACAGGCGTCGGCCCGGATAGTAGGATTCGATTGGCTTAGCCGGGTCGATATAGGTCTGGCTCGATTCTTTTCCGAGGTTCAGCGCTTCCACCGATACCTGGAACTGATCAGTCAGACGGAAGATGACCTTGGCGTCGATAAACGTCTCACCCTTGCGATAGATCGGGCTGTTCGCGTTAGTCGCACTGGAGGCGTTGTCCAGCCAACTGGAACGGCGGTTGTAGGTGAGGCTCGCGTTGAGGAAGCCCTTGTCGTAGAAAATCCGGCCATTGTATGTGAATTTCGACAGCCCGGGGAATTCCTTTAAAGGCTCGTTGGTCGCCTGATTGGTCAGGGCCGTTTCCAGCGCACGGGCATAAGTGATGTTGCCCGAAACGCCAAAGCCGTCGAACGGTGCGGGCAGGAAGCTGAACACCGTTTGAGCACTCGCTTCAATACCGTCCAGACGCGCACCGAAACCGTTGATCGGCTGACGAACGGTGTATGTGACGCCGTCCTTGAACAGATCGACGCCGCTGCGCGACTGGGCAGGCAGGATGAAGCTCTTCAGATCCTTGTAGTAATAACCGACGCTGACCATTGTGTCGGCGTTGGGATACCAGGCGACGTTCAGGTCATATTGGTCGGCGCGATAGGGCTGCAGGTCGGGATTACCGGCCGTGCAGACATCGTCGAGTCCCGCCGAATCCGTCAGGTCGAATACGCAGTTGATCGCCGGCGACAGATCCGTGACTTTGGGTCGCGCCATATTCTTGGCATAGGTCGCGCGGATATACAGGTTCGGCATGGGTTCCAGCGCGATGTTCACTGCCGGCAGCCAATCGTCATAGGTGTTGCTGATCGAAATCTGCTGCACTGCTGTCGTAACCGTTTCGATGACCGCCGGAATGATGACGCCATTGACCGTCTGGCCGGTGCCGGGGCGAATACGGGTTTCGCGGCGGGTGTTCGAACTGGTGCCGCTGTCCTTCGTCCGCGTGTAGCGCACCCCGAAATTGCCCGACAATTTCATGCCGAAAATTTCCTGTTCGAAATTGAACTTGAGATAGCCTGCAGCGATCGTTTCATCGATGATATAGGACGGGATCTGCGGCAGACCGTCGGCATTGCGCACCAGATCCTGATCGAAACCCGACAGATCGAAATATTGCGACAGGGCCGCTGAATTGAAGAGCGGAATGGCGAGCCGATCGGGCGCCCCGGCAGGTGCGCCCGACAAGCCAGTGAAGAGCGGCTTTCCACCGGTAACGCCGGTGTTTGTGGCGATGAACTGCTGATATTGCGCGGGTGTCAGATAGACGGTGCCCACTGCCGGTCCCGATGCGGGTACAGGACCGATAACCGAATTCAAGCTGACATTGGCCGTGGTCTGAAACACAGCAGGTGACCCCGCTATGCCGGCTGCCGGAACGGCGGTCACAGCGGGGCGGATGAGACGTGCGCCGCCACCTTGATACGCGTAATAATTCTGGTCGCGATACTGGCCGCCGACTTCGATCTTGCTGATGAAGGGGAGCAGGCCGCCGGTGTCGTAATCGATATCGAGCTTGAACTGCTTCTCGCTCGTGCCTCGGTCCGATGGGCGATACTGGACGTTCGGACCGGCGACATTGAGCAACTGGCCATTCGCGCCACGCCGGGTCAGGTCGGCATAGACATTGGGATCGGCTG
>JAAIGE0100688744.1_pt1 | contig 15259 bp, 13 predicted proteins | sample 6487951 | NCBI WGS metagenome assembly JAAIGE01 (sample SAMN13974128, study PRJNA590717) | phyllosphere metagenome | biome: tomato field; feature: multiple bacterial spot infested tomato fields; material: tomato leaves; isolation source: leaves from tomato fields | host: Solanum lycopersicum ... | reverse complement strand
CTTGGGCGAGCGACCCTTGCGAACCAACTGCTGAATGGTTGGCACGTTCTCTCCTCATAGTGCTGCACGGTGACAGCGTGATGGGTTTCACATCATGACCCACCGGCGCGCCGGAACCGACGAGCTGTGTGGTGGTGGGTATGCCGTGGGGGCGGACCGGCCATGGAGCCGACGCCCAGCGAGCACGCCGAGACGTGCACACACCTGAACAAGTGTAATGCCGCGTAACGTGCCGGTCAAATGTGCGCCGGCCTCAGCGCAGGTCCCCGATCCGGGCGGCGACGGACCCGCTCTCCCCCGTGCGTCGCTCGGCCGTGACCGCGATGATGAGCAGCACGGCGCCCATGACCGCCAGGGTGATCCACCACGGCATCGAGGCGATGCCCCGTCCGATCTGCACCGAGAACACGAACACGTTCTCCACCGGCAGCACGAGCAGCCCGAGCAGGAACGGAGCGGCGAGCCGGTACCGGGATCCGACGAGGATCGCCGCGAGCGCGATCATCATCACCAGGATCGCCCGCCAGGTCAGCGGGTCGGTGAAGGTGGACACGATCGACGCGCTCGTGGTCACCAGCAGCCCCGGGCCGAGCAGCGCCCACGAGCCCGACCATCGCGCCGGCCAGCTGTCGAGCGTCGCGCGGAGAGCGCCGCGGTCCGCCGAGGCGACGGGCGCCTCGCGCATCGCACTCGCCCCCGCCACCAGCAGGAACGCACCGAGCGGGAGCGAGAACCACTCCACGCGGAGATCGCGGGGACTCCACGCCACGACCGCGGTGACGAAGGCGATGGCGAACAGGAACCACACCGGCGGAAGCGTCGTCGCGGGGCGCTGCGTGCGCACGGCCGCGACCACCACGGCGACGAGGTACCCCAGCATGATCGTCCACATCCCCCAGATCGAGAACCAGTCGCGCTCGATCGCGCACCAGACGCCGACGGCGAGGAGGAGAGCTGCGGGTGCCGCCGGCCATCCCGTCTCCCGCAGGGGCGACTTGTCGTCGACGGCGCGCCGGACCCCTCGGCCGACCAGGTGCAGCGCCACCGCGCCGACCGCGCTCACCGTCAGGCAGAGCAGGAGGAGGGGCCCTCCGTGGAGGCCGAGGGCGTCGGCCCCGAGCCCGACACGGATGCCGAGCAGTGCACCGGCGCACGCGGCGAGCCCGGCGGCGAGGAGCGTGGGGATGCGCAGGGGACGGAGTCGTGCCGTCGCGGAGCCCGCGGCCGCACGCGCCACCACCGCCTCCGCCGCGCACAGCAGGTAGGCGGCGACGAGCAGCCCGCCTGCCCGCCAGGGCACGGCGCCGAGTGGGATCCCGCCCTCCGATTCGATGCCCGTCGACGCGACCCTCAGGCCGTCGACGGCGATCGCGACGAGGAGAGGCACGATCGCGGCGAGCAGACCGACCAGGGAGAGACCACCCGCCGGTCGCCCGCGGAGCGTGAGGAGCGCGCCGACGACCGCCACGGCGAGGGCGGGAGGGAGCAGGTACGCCTCGAGAAGGCCCACACCGGCCATCCCCCATGTGCACCACAGCGCTCCGGTGAACGCCGCGCCGGCGACGATCCAGCCGAGACGGCGTCCGGCGACCGCGGCCGACGCCACGCCCCCGATGCCGAGGAGGAGGAGCACGAGAAGGGCCGTGCCGAGTCCCGCCGCCTCCCGGGCCAGGGCGAGCACCGTCGCGAGGGCGCCCGTGAGCAGCGCCGAGGTCTCGATCGCCACCCCGGCGGCCGCTGCGGTGCGCGGCGGACGGCCCGCGGAGACGAGGCAGCGCCGCAGGAGCCCGGCGCACGCCAGCGTCAGCGCCACGATGGCCGCGACGATCGGGAGGACGACCGGCGACCCGCTCGACGGGAGCAGCTGCGCTCCGAGGCAGACCACGACCACGGCGAGCGCCGGCACGAGCATCGCCGCCGCGGCGGTGCGCACGACGAGCGTGAGGCCGGGCCGACGCGTCATCAGCAGCGAGACCGCCAGGAGGAACATGAGACCCGTCGACAGCGCGGTCCATCCGCTGCGCTCGACGAGCACCTGCAGCACACCGATGCCGAACGGCACGGTCGCCACCGCCAGAACCGTCTGCCACGCCCGCGCGCCGACGAACGGGAGGTACGTCGCCGCGATCGCCACGAGGAGTCCCGCGGATGCCGTGAGGCAGAGGCGCGCGATCGCGTCGACGCCCGCCTGGTCCAGCGCGGATGCCGTGAGCACGAGCGCGTACGCGAACCCGACGCCGACGTGCAGGAAGCGCCGCCGCTCCGAGAAGACCGACCCGACGACGGCGAGGCCGACCAGGATCACCGCGCCCGAGAGCGGCGCCGAGTCCGGGTCGCCCCACGACACGGCGACGGCCGAGACGAGGGCGAGGTGCGCTCCCCCGAGGAGGATGCCCCGCACGCCCCGGGTCGCCGACCACGCCCGCCGACGGAGGACGACGGCCACGGACGCCGCAGCCGCGACGAGCACCGCGATCGATGCCGGCCTCGTCAGCCACCCGCCGGAACCGACGACCAGCACCGCCAGGCCCGCGAACACCAGCGCCCCTCGAGCCGCGATTCCGGCGAGCGGCCGGGCGCCGCGCCGGGACCGCGCCCGTCGCGCGAACAGTGCGAGCCCCCCGCACACGGCCAGCAGGCCGCCGGGGAGACCCGGGCCCGCGAGAGCGACGGCATCGGGATCGGCCGTGCCGCGGACGACCCCGGTGAGGAGACTGATCCCGACCAGCCCGGACATCCCCGTGAGCACGGCGGCGGGAAGCGCGAGCACCGTGAGCGAGCCGGCTGCGATGAACACGCGCGGCACCCGGCGCGGCAGCGGCAGCAGTGCGCCGACGATGATCAGCGCGAGCGCCGCGGATGCCGGGACGATCGTCAGCTGCCAGGACCACTCGAGCCCGAGCGGCAGGGCGAAGGAGCCGACGGCCGTCATCACGGCGGCCGACGCCACGCCGCCGGCGCCGAACGCCCACAGCCCTCCGAGGTCGTGCCGAGCCGCCACCACGGCGTGCCCCGCCACGAGCAGCAGCAGCCCGCTGATGAGAAGGAGCGGCGAGGCTGTGTCCTCGACACCGACGCCCCACACCACGAACAGGGCGAGCACGCTCGCGGCGAGCTGCACGGCGATCGCCGTGACCCGCTCGGTACGCGGCAGACGGCCGCGTTCGACGAGCACGGCACCGGCGAACGAGACGCCGATGAGGCCGAGCGTCGCGCCCAGCGATGTGCCCGCCCCGAGTCCCAGCATCCCGGGGCCGACCGCGAGCGCCAGCACCGCAGACCACTGCCACACTCGGACACGGCGACGTCGTCCTGCCCAGAGCAGCAGCGCTCCCCCGGCGAGCGACCCCGCGCCCGCCGTCGTCCACGGCGCGACCGCGGGCGCGGCGAGCTGCGCGACGGCATGGACGTCGAGTCCGGCGAAGACGAGTCCGAGACCGCCGACCGCTTCGGCGGAGAAACGCAGTCCCCGGCGCGAGAGCATCCATGCCCCGCCGAGGAACAGCAGGGTGATGCCCGCCACGATGACGCTGCGCAGCGCGCGGTCCGTGAGATCCGGGTTGGCGTAGGTGAAGACGAGAGCGGCGATCGCGAAGAGCGCGGCCCCCGCCGTCGCGAGCACGGACTGGATGGTCGCGCTGCTGCGGGGGCCGGACGACGCGCCGTCGGACGCGGGGGGTGCCGGCGGTGACGGTGGAGCGGCAGCCGGAGCGGACGCCGCCCCGGACGGTGCACCCTCGGTCGCCCTCGGACGCGCGGTCGACATCGCGACGGCGCGCGCATCCACGAGCGTCGGCACCCTCCGCAGGATCTCCTCGCGCCGGCGGAGGGCGGCGGAGGCGGCGAGGGACGCCGTCCAGAGCTCGGCACCGACCGGACCACGCAGATCCGAGCCGCAGCGCTCGCACCATCCGTCCGTCAGCCCCCAGGCGCACACCGGGCAGCTCGCCGCATCCGTCAGGCTCCTCGCCACGGACTCGCCCCACGAGGCGGGAGCGAGCGAGACGGGCGTCATGATTCCTCCCCCGCCGGCTCCCAGCGGAGGATGTCGCCCGGCTGGCATTCCAGGACACGGCAGATCGCTTCGAGGGTGGTGAACCGCACGGCCTTCGCGCGCCCGTTCTTGAGCACCGCGACATTCGCCGGGGTGATGCCGATCGCGTCGGCGAAGTCCTGCACGCTCATCTTCTTGCGGGCGAGCATCACGTCGAGATCGATGACGATGGGCATCAGACGACCTCGGACAGGTCCTGCTCGAGTTCGAGCGCCTTGCGCAGCAGCCCTCGCAGGACGACGACGAGCAGGGCGAGCGCGGCACTCACGACCACGCCGAGCACGGCCAGCAGGGTGAGCGAGAGGGACACGGCGCGGTTGGCGACGATCACCGCGTAGGAGACCGCGATGAGCAGCCCGGCGGCGATGAGCGCCGTGAGGATGACGTCGACATACCGGAACGCTTCCACCCGGAAGATCCGATCCGCCTGGACCAGCGACAGCAGGAACCACACGCACACCAGCGTGACCTCGACGAGGGCGAGGAAGACGATCGCTCCGATGACGCCGGGGATCTCGAGATGCGCGACGTCGGGGTTGCGCAGCGCGGTGATCCGGGCGACCTCGGGGATCACCAGGATCTGGCTTGCGAGGAGCAGGACGATCAGCACGACGATCAGCGCCTGGAGCGCCCGGGAGACACGAGGTTGCATGAGAAGCCCTATCGATCACCAATGGATATCTATCGAAAAACGATACCTTCGGAGCGCGCGTCGCCGCAATCCTCCCCGGCGTCTCCCAGAGGTTGCGCAGGAACCGGGCGGATCAGAGGGTGTCGGGATCGAACGGCGAGTCGAGCGACTCGGTCAGCTCGGCGAGCATCGCCTCGATCTGCGGTTCGACGTGCTGCGAGATCGCCGCCTGGATGTACACGCGATGCCGGAGCAGGATGCCGCAGATCTCGCGACCGACGAGGTTCGCGTACTCGTCGGCCAGCGCGACCTCCTGCCGCAGCGCGCTCTTCGCCTCATCGCTCAGCGGAGGCAGCGGCGGCAGCTCGGCGGCGGCGTCGTCGGCCATGCCGGCGATCGTGAACAGGAAGGGTGCGCCCGGGACGGGGTCCGGATCCAGGGGCATGCCGTCGAACTCCGGATCGAGGTCCTCCGACGGTCGGTAGCTGCGTGCGCGGTTGCGCGCGGCCTGCTGATCGAGCTCTCTCTGCAGCAGAGGCAGGTTGCGCGCGGTGTACTCGGCGACCGCGTGATCGACGATCGTCTTGATGCGCGTCGAGAGACCGTGCTGCACACCGTGCGGGGTGTTGCCCGCGATGCCCGCCGCCGAGAGGATCGGCGAACCGAGGCACCGACGGCACGGAGCCACCCGTCCCCTGTGGGTCGCCGGCTCCCAGCGCGGCACCCAGCGCAGCCATGCCTCCACGGCCTGGCCGACCTGCGTCTCGAGTGAGCGCTCCACCCCTAGAGCGTACGACGCGCCCGCCGTCGGAGCCCCCATTTCCGCACCTCGGCGGGCCGCTACTCCTCGTCGTCCTGCTCCCACGGCCATCGCGGCCGGCTCGCATGCGTGCGTCGCAGCGCGATGCCGGCCCAGGCGGCGATCGCCCCGGCGGCGAGGATCACGACACTCGCCCCGCCCTGCACCAGGCCTCCGACCGTCGCCGTGGCGACGATGGCGTCTCCGCTCGCCGCCGCGGCTCCGATCCAGACGGCGACGAGGTGCGCGAGGGCGGCGGCCAGCGCCACCGCCGGCGACGAGGCGAATGACGGCCGGTCACGTCGCAGCGACGCCGCGAGCACGAGCGCGAAGACGACCACTCCCATCAGCATCCCCGCGGCGCCGGGGACCTGTCCGAGCCCCGGGGTGGCGATGATGTCGGTGTCCGTGGCGATGCTCAGCGCCCCGAGCCCGAAGACGGCCAGCGCGAAGAAGCCGACCGTGGCGAGGACGACGGCGAGGATGCGCGAGACCCCCGCGGACCGGGGTCCACGGGGGTCTGGCAGAGTCATGGTCGACCTACCTCGACAGCGTGGGCCCGGCTTCGAGGGTGCGCTCGTACTCGCGCTGCGCCTCGGCGTTCAGCTCGGTCTTGCGAGCACCGCTCCGCGCGACCCAGGCGCCGAACCAGATGGTCAGCTCGCGGGCGAAGACGAACGCGGCGATCGCGAGCGGCGCGAGCAGCTGGGAGCCGACGAGCTCGCCGCCCTCCGACGCCGACAGCAGCCAGAACCGCTCCTGGAACAGCTGGCCGAGGAGGTGCCCCCCGTAGGCGATGACGCCGACGATGATGCCGAAGACCACCCAGAGACCCCAGCGGCCGCGGTTGATGAAGGCTCCGAGGAGCCAGAAGCCCAGGAAGAAGACGACCACAGGAACCCAGTAGCCCCATGTCATGAGCGGCGCGAGCGCCGCCTCTCCGATGTTCTCCGTCGTGACATCGCCGGCGAGAGCACCGAGACCGAGGGTCGCACCGAGGTAGAGGACCGCGAAGACGAGGGTCGCGAGGAGACCGATCGCGCCGGCCGTTCCCCGGTTGCCCCGCTCGCGCGGGGGCTCGGGAGCCTGCACGAAGATGGGCTGCTGGAGCATCGGCGACGCGGCGGCCGACTCGCTGGGCACCGGCTCCGAGGGAACGATGCGGGTGTCGGTGTCATCCGTGCGGGCGTAGGCGGCACCGGCCATGGCGGATTCCTCGTGCGCGGGCGGCGTGTACACGGCCGTCGGCGGGGCGTCCGTGCGCCCGGCATCGGTGCGCGCGGTGTCCGTCGCTGCGGAGTCGGTCTTCAGCGCGTCGGCGCGCGGGATGTCGGAGCCGCGCTCATCGATCGGGTCGAGGTACGCGGGGTCGTTCAGCTCGGGGGTCGAGAACGTGCCGGGGTGGTCGCGCTCCGCCGCCTCGAAGGCGGCGAGGTCGGGGTCGACGGCAGGCCGGGTCGACGACGCCGTCGCGGCATCGGTCGTCTCCGGACGCGACCCGGGGACATCGGCGCGCGCTGCCTCCGCCGCGTCGAGACCCGCGTTCGCGCTGTCGACGACGTGATCGACGTCCTTCGGCCGCTCGGGCTGGGGAACCACGGGGTCACTCATGGGGTGCGCCTCTCCTCGGATGTGTGCTCTGCGAGATTACCGCCGCCGCGCGGCGCCCGTCCGGAGGCGTGCCGACGTGTCGCCGACCCCGCCTCACGCGGATTCCCGGGCGTTTCGCCCCCGAGGCGGCTCAGGGCAGGAGGGTGCGCAGGGTGTCGCCGACGAACGACGCCATCGCCGGCATGATCGGGATCGCGAACCACAGCAGACTCACGACCACGCCCGCGCAGAGGATGCCGGCGATCCAGCTCACCACCGCGTTGCGTCCCGCCACCTGTGCCATGCCCTCACGCTACGACCGGGACGACCGCGCACGGCGGAGCAACGCCGGGCGCCGTCGAGGTGTCGGCTCAGCCCTTCGTCGCGCCGGCGGTCAGACCGCCCACGATGTACCGCTGGAGGAAGAGGAACAGGATCATCACCGGGATCGCCGCCATCACGGCGCCGGCGGAGAAGGCCGACCAGTCGGCGTACCGGGGGTTGGCGACGAGCTTCGTCAGCCCCACGACGAGCGTCTGCTGCTCCACGTCGACGAGCATGACGCTCGCGATGACGTACTCGTTCACGGTGCCGATGAACGACAGCAGTCCCACCACCGCGAGGATCGGCGCCACGAGTCGCAGGATGATCGTGAAGAAGATCCGTGCGTGCCCCGCGCCGTCGATGCGCGCCGCCTCGTCGAGCTCCTTCGGGATGGTGTTGAAGAAGCCGTACATCAGATACGTGTTCACCCCGAGGGCGCCGCCGAGGTAGACGAGGATCAGACCCGTGTGGGTGTTGAGCCCGATCGCGGGGAACCAGTCGCCGAGCGTCGACATGAGGAGGAAGATCGCCACGACCGCGAGCAGCTGCGGGAACATCTGCACCACGACGATGGTGACCAGCCCCACGCGCCGGCCCGCGAACCGCATCCGGGAGAAGGCGTAGGCCGCGCACGCGCCGATGAAGACGGTGACGGCACCGGTCACGACGGCGATGAGAAGGGTGTTGAGGAACCACAGCCCGTACGGGTTCTGCGGGTCGCTGAGGATGCGCACGTAGCTGTCGATGCCGATCGCGGAGAACAGCTGGTTCGACCCTGTCAGGGTGCCGCGCGGGTTCAGCGACGCCGAGACGACGTACAGCAGCGGGAACAGGGCGAAGGCGCTCACCACCACGGCCACGACGTGCCGCCAGCCGGTGTCGGCGAACCAGGCGCCGAAGCTGCGGCGCCGGGGGCCGCGGCGGGATTCCCCACGGTCGGCCGAGGCGCGGGACCGCTCGTCGGCGGCGGTGGTGACGGGGAGGGACGCGCTCATGTCAGTTCAGCTCCTCGAGGGCCTTGGTCTTGCGGAAGCTGATGATCGAGATCGTCGCCACCACGATGAAGATGAGGATGGTGAACGCGGACGCGAGGCCGTAGTCGCGGGACTGCCCCGTGAACGCCACCTTGTAGACCATCGAGATCAGGATGTCGGTGTGACCGACGGGGATGCTCACGTCGTCGAAGCGCGGCCCGCCCTTGGTGAGCATGTAGATCAGGTTGAAGTTGTTGAAGTTGAACGCGAACGAGGAGATCAGCAGCGGCGCGACGGTCACGAGCAGCAGCGGCAGCTTGATGCGCCGGAAGATCTGCCAGGGGTTCGCGCCGTCCATGACCGCGGCCTCGTTGACGTCCTCGGGGATGCCCTGCAGCGCTCCCATGCAGACCAGGAACATGTAGGGGAAGCCGAGCCACAGGTTGACGAGGAGCACCGAGACCTTGGCCAGGGTCGGGTCGGTCAGCCAGGGGATGTCGGCTCCGCCGAAGATGACCTGGTTGATGAACCCGAAGCTCTCGTTCATCATTCCGGCCCACACGAGGGCCGAGAGGAAGGCGGGGAACGCGTACGGGAGGATCAGGATGATCCGGTATCCGTTGCGGAAGCGCATGCGCGTGTTGTTGAAGACGAGCGCGAGCAGCAGTCCCAGGAAGAACGTCGTCGCCACCGAGAGGATCGCGAACACGAACGTCCACACGGTGACCGAGATCAGCGGTCCGCGGATGGATTCGTCCGACACGGCGCGGATGAAGTTGTCGAAGCCGACGGTCGTCTGCCACCCCGGCATGATCGTCGCGCCGTCCTCCGCCGTGAAGGCGCCCTCGCCGGTGTCGGAGTACACCGTGCCGGTGGTGGTGTCGGTGATCGTGTCGGCGTCGGCGTCGTACTCGAGCGTGGAGACGTAGAGGTAGCCGCTCTGTCCGTCGGGAGCGCGCAGGCTGCCGTCGTTGGGGTCGTCGCTGAACGGCACCGACAGCTGCTCGAGCTGCTCGGACAGGGTGAAGACCTGCGCGAGCTTCAGGGTGGTCCACCCGTCCGTCGCCACGGCCCGTCCGCCCTCGAAGTCGGCGTCGACCTCCTGCAGCGGCTGCTCGCTCGTGCCCAGCAGAGCGTCGCCCGAGTCGGGGTCGGTCACGAGGAGCCCATAGGTGCCGAACTGCTCGACCACGGTGACGGGATAGGTCGGGGAGTCCTCGACCCGCTCCTGCGCGGAGGCGAGGAGCGACGAGATGGCCTGGTCCTTGGTGCCGTTGTGCCCGGTCCCGTAGTTCGTGAACCCGATGTAGCCGGTGTACAGCAGGGTGAAGACCTGGAACACGACGAGGAAGATGATCCCCGGCGTGAGGTACTTCGCGGGCACGCGACGCCGCGAGAAGTAGATGTAGTTGACGGCCGCCGTCACGACGACGACGAGCGCGAGCACGAGCCACTCGCGCTGCCCGACGAGCACGAACGCCGCGTACAGCGCGATCGCGTCGACGATGGCCAGCAGGAGGATCTTCAGGAGCATCCAGCCGATCGGGCCGGAAGCGGCCTCGGCGATGCGTGCCGCCTGGCGCTGGCGTCTGGTCGGTGGAGCGGTGGGCTCAGCGGTGTCAGTCATGTCGTCCCCGTCGTGGATCTGCCGGGGCGGACGAGGTCCGCCCCGGCAGGGATGATGCTGGCGGCGTTACTCGATCGCGGCGGTGACGTCGTCGACGAGCTTCTGCCACGTCGTCGCCGGGTCGGAGCCGTTGATGATCGCGGCCTCGGCCACGCCCCAGAACTCCCACACGGAGCCCATCGCAGGGATGGCCGGCATCGGAACGGCGTCCTGGCCGACGGCCTGGAACCCCGCGATGATCGGGTCGGATGCCGCGGAGTCGGCGGCGGCGGTCAGCGCAGGGAGGACGTTGCCGGCCTCGAACAGCTCGAGCTGGACCTCCTCCGTGCCGAGGTAGTTGACGAGGAAGTCGTTCGCGGCGACCTTGTTCTTCGACTCGGAGCTGACGAAGAAGCCCTTCACGCCGGCGAACGGCGAGGCGGTCTCGCCCGTGGGGCTGGGGATCGGGTCGATCGCGACGTTGATGCCCGCGTCGGTGGCGGCGCCGACGTTCCACGGACCGGTGAGCCAGAACGCGGCGGTGCCGTCGAGGAACTGCTGCTTGGCGATCTCGCCGTCGATGTCGGTGTTGAGCGTGCCCGCGGCGCCCTGCGCGGCGAGCCAGTCGGCGAAGGCGGTGCCGCCCTCGCTGCCGAGCTGGAGGTCGGCGGGGTCGTAGCTGCCGGAGTCGTCGGTGCCGAAGACAGGTGCGCCGAACGCCGTCTGGAACGGATAGAGGTGGTACGGGTTGCCTTCGGCGCCCTGCTCCACGACGAAGGCGCCCTTCGAGATCATGTCGTCGAAGCTGGCGGGAGCGTCGGGAACGAGGTCGGCGTTGCGCAGCACGGCGATGTTCTCGACCGCATACGGCAGCATGTAGACGGTGCCCTCGTACGTCGCCGCCTGGAGGGCCACCGGGAGGTAGTCGTCCGCGGAGTCGCCGAGCTCGAGCGGGGCGACGACGCCGTTGGTCGACAGCTCGCCGAGCCAGTCGTGGGCGCCCATGACGACGTCCGGGCCCTTGCCCGTCGGCACCTGCTGGATGAAGTCGTCCTTCATGTCGTCGACGGACTTGCCGACGAGGTCGACCTTCACGCCGGTCTTGTCCTCGTAGGAGTCGGCGGCGCCCTGCAGCGCGTCGACGCGCTCGGCGTCGACCCAGACGGTCAGCGTGCCGCCGCTCTCGCCCCCGGATCCCTCGTCGCCGGAGCCGCCGGTCGAGCAACCGGCGAGCGTAAGAGTCGAAACGATGGCGATGGCGCCGGCGGCGACGATGCCCCTCTTGTTCACCTTCATTGGTGTGTGCCTCTCTGAGTGCGGTGACCTGCAAAGAACTGCAAGCGCTTACAGTATGCATGGGATTTCGAGCTTCGCGCAACGGATGCACGCGTCGATATCAACCTGTGACCGGGACCGTGCCGTGGCATGACGATGGAAACGCTTCCACGGCCGCGCGATGCGAACCGGCTCGATACACTTTCCCCATGGCTGACAGTTCCTTTGACATCGTCTCGAAAGTGGATCACCAGGAGGCCGAGAACGCCCTGAACCAGGCCCGCAAGGAGGTCGAGCAGCGGTACGACTTCAAGGGCACCGGCGCGTCGATCGCCTGGAGCGGCGAGCAGGTCCTCATCACCGCCAACACGGAGGAGCGCGCCACGGCGGTCCTCGACGTCTTCCAGTCCAAGCTCATCAAGCGGGGCATCTCCCTGAAGAGCCTCGAGTCCGGCGATCCGTTCGCCAGCGGCAAGGAATTCCGCATCGTGTCCTCGCTGAAGGACGGCATCTCGTCGGAGAACGCGAAGAAGATCAACAAGATCATCCGCGACGAAGGCCCCAAGGGCGTCAAGAGCCAGATCCAGGGCGACGAGCTGCGCGTGCAGTCCAAGAGCCGCGACGACCTGCAGTCGGTGATCGCGCTGCTCAAGGGCTCGGACCTCGACATCGATCTCCAGTTCATCAACTACCGGTAGCGAACCCGGCCGCCCGAGGCGGAGAGACGACGAGGGGCGGATGCACGGCATCCGCCCCTCGTCGTCTCTCCGGATCGCATTCCGGTATATGGGTTCGCATGTCCAAGACTGGAAGCTGTCGCGTCTCACGCGGCACACGATGCGTCGACGCATGACGCGCCGCCCGGCTCCGGCCCGCACTCTGCGGCCTGGGCCGCCCTCCGTGGGGACGGGGTGGACGGCGGCTCCGTGCCCGGCATCACCCGCGGCCGGCGGGCGCTCCGACGCCCGTCGGCCGCGGACCGGCCCCGCCCGCCGACGTCGCAGACCCGCCTCCCGGAGAGCGGATCCCGACTCCGGCTCACGGCCTGTGGATTATCCGCATCGCGAAACCCCGTCGTGAGATAGTTTGGCCCTCCGGGCACATCATGGGGACGCCCGGGAATCGGGAATGCAACTGGGGGCAATCCGTGAACAGAAAGAGCTCGTCGCCGAGCATCCGAGAGAGCAAGCAGCTTCTGGCCGAAGAGGTCTTCCAGCACATCGGCGCGCAGATCGTCGACGGCGTGCTCGCCCCCGGTCACCGCATCCGCGACGTCGACGTGGCGGAGGACCTCCACGTCTCCCGCACGCCGGTGCGCGAGGCCCTGCAACGACTCGAGCGGCTGGGTCTGGTCACGATGTACCCGAGCCGATACACCGAGGTCACGGCGGTGACGCCGGAGCTCGTCGACCAGACCCTCGAGTTCGCCGGGTACCAGGCGGGCATCGCGGCGCGCATGGGCGTGGCCCGGATGAGCGCCGCCGATCGCGAGCGGCTCGCCTCGCTCGTCGACGTCATGTGCGACGCGCTCGGCGACGACGACCACATCGCGCAGACCCGCTGGGCCGTGTTCTCCTATCTCAGCGATCGCAGCGGCAACGTCCAGCACCAGGTGCTCATCACCGACGCGTCCATGGCCCTCGTCCGCAATCTCCGCGACTGGCACATCCCGCCACACGATCTCGATCGGATGCGGCAGATCTGCCGCGACTTCCGGCACGCGGTGCTCAGCGCCGACGCCGACACCGCGGAGCAGCTCGCCCGGGCCATGTACTACGTGTGACGCCGGTGCCGGCCGGGGTCAGCGCGTCGCCGCATGCCACCCGCGGACCCAGCGGTCGAGCCGCGCATACGCCTCATTGCGCGCCTCGCGTCGCGAAAGGAAGACGTCGTGCAGCGCCCCGTCGATGCGCTCGACGGTCACGGACGGACCGAGTTTCAGAGCCGCCCTGGCGATGTCGTCGACGACGAGCACGGAGTCGGCGCTCGTGAGATCGTCGGACCAGCGCGTCGGCGTCGCCGACCGCGCCGACAGGAGCACGCAGACGGAAGCGTCGATCGTGAGTCCCGCCGCGACGGCCGCGTGGCCGGTGAGGATCGCGTGGAACCAGCCGGCGTGCACGGCCATCGTCTGAGCCGGTCGCCACACCGTGTTGACCTCGACCGGATCGTCCGGATCGGCCACTTCCTGCTGCGCCCGGGTGTAGAAGCCGAGGTCGACCTGCGGCGCGACGTCCCGGGGCGCCCACCGGGCCTGAAGCTCGGCCACCGGGGCGATGAGCGGACGCGCCGACGCGACCTGGAACTCCAGCCAGGGGCTGTTGAGGATCACTGCCGCCGCCGCACCGGGATGCCGCGATGCCCAGAGACTCAGAATGAGGCCGCCGGTGGAGTGTCCGAGCAGCACGAGCCGGCGCTCCGGCGCGGCGTCCACCCCGCGTCCCATCGCCGCGAGGGCCGCCTCGATGTCCTCGTCGTAGGTCGCGAGATCGGTGACATAGCCCGGCGTCTGCCCGTCGCGGAGGCTGCGCCCGTACTTGCGCAGATCGAGCGCGTGGAAGCGTGCGCCCCGTCGGGTCCAGAACCGCGCCAGCCGCTTCTGGAAGAAGTAGTCCGACCACCCGTGCACGTAGAGCACGTCGACGTCGTCGAGGGGACGGCGTCGGGCGCGCATCCGATCCCACCAGCCGAGCTCGGCGGGCAGGGCTCGCACCAGGGTCGCGACGACGCGTCCCTCGTCGTCGTCCGCGAGGTCGAGCGTGCGCTGCTCGAACTCCTCGCCGAGGACGTCGGGGATCCAGTCAGCCATGCCGCCAGGCTAGCCGACGCCCTCGTGCGCGCACGGTCCTGAACGGACCGACCGCCTCACTCGCCGCGGGAGACCCGCACCATCTCCTCGCGAGGGACGACCTTGACGCGCGCGCGCTCATGCGGCGCACCGAGCGAGATCTCGTGCTCGTCGAGGCGGTGCCAGCCGTCGAGGTCGGTCCAGCTCACGCCGCGCTCCTCGAGCAGAGCGGGGATCGCCTCCTCCGACGGGTCCTCCGGGTGCCACCACGACCCCTGGTCGTTGATGATGTGGCGAACGGTCTCCATCGCGTCGGACTTCGTGTGACCGATGAGACCCACCGGACCGCGCTTGATCCAGCCGGTGGCGTAGATCCCGCGGACCTGCTCGTTGGAGTCCTTCGCGAGGACCTGACCCTCGCGGTTCGGGATCACACCGTGCTTCTTGTCGAAGGGCACACCGGGCAGCGGCGATCCGAAGTAGCCGATCGCGCGGTACAGCGCCTGCAGGGGCACCTCCCGCATCTCCCCCGTGCCGACCGCACCGCCCTGACCGTCGGGCTTCGTCCGCTCGTAGACGAGCGCCGCCACACGACCGCTGTCGTCGGTGCGCACCTCGACGGGACGGGCCCAGAAGTGCAGGTGCAGCCGGCGCGAGGCGGTGCCGCCGGCGTTGTTGACGGAGTCGCGCTTGCGCCACGACTGGAGGACGCGATCGATGACCATGACCTGCTTGTTGCTGGCGACGGCGTCCTTCGACGCCTCGTCGTAGTCGAAGTCCTCGTCGTAGACGACCATGTCGACGTCGCGGAGCTCGCCCAGCTCGCGCAGCTCCAGCGGCGTGAACTTCACCTGCGCCGGCCCCCGGCGTCCGAACACGTGGACGTCGGTGACCCGGCTCGCCGCGAGTCCCTCGTAGACGTTCTCGGGCACCTCGGTGACGAGCAGATCCTCCGCATGCTTCGCGAGCATCCTGGCCACGTCGAGCGCCACGTTGCCGTTGCCGAGCACGCCCACGGATGCCGCATCGAGCGGCCACTCGCGGGGGACGTCCGGGTGCCCGTCGAACCAGCTGACGTAGTCGGCGGCCCCGTAGGAGCCGACGGCGTCGATGCCCGGGATGTCGAGCGCGGTGTCGCGGATCGCGCCGGTGGCGAAGATCACGGCGTTGTAGTGCTTCTTCAGGTCGTCGAGAGTGATGTCCTCGCCGAAGCGGACG
>JAAIGE0100830070.1_pt1 | contig 15264 bp, 22 predicted proteins | sample 6487951 | NCBI WGS metagenome assembly JAAIGE01 (sample SAMN13974128, study PRJNA590717) | phyllosphere metagenome | biome: tomato field; feature: multiple bacterial spot infested tomato fields; material: tomato leaves; isolation source: leaves from tomato fields | host: Solanum lycopersicum ... | reverse complement strand
TAATCATACTTGTTGTTCCAATCGGGGTATCGGTCATGAATCAACAATGAAGACTTCTAAACTCTCAGGAGCCTTCCTTGATAGAACTGATAATGCCAAGTTAGAATTTTACCACTTTGTTGAACAGTTAAGAAAACAGTAATGATCTTAAACGCCGAACAGATAGTTGAAAGAGGTCTTATCTACCATCCTAGTAGGCTTCTTTATCCCGAACAAATTCAACAAATTGGTATTGATCTTACTGTTAAAAGAGTAAGAAAAATCAACGGTGGCACCATTAGGGCAGATAACAACCCTAAAGAACAGAAAGTAAGGATTGAACCTTATGTTGATTTTAAACCCTTTACTGAAGAAGATGGAAGGGAGTATTACATACTCTCTCACTTAACAGCTTATTCAGTATTATTTGAAGAAGAATGTATAATCCCTAGTAATGCCACTGGTTTTATTAAACACCGTTCATCGTTTATGAGGTGTGGAGGGTTTGCTAATTCAGCCATTTTTGATCCAGGGTTTAAATCATGTGGAGGTGTTGCCTGTACTATCTATACATTTGAAACAATCAAATTAGAAGTAGGAGCAAGATTAGTTCAAATGTACTTTGAAGAAAACACACCTGTTGACCCACAGAACCTTTACAACGGTCAATACCAAGGAATTAAAGATATTACTTAAACCACTATTTTATGATTAAAATCTCACATGAATGTCCTACTTCTTTAATGAAAGATTCAAGGATATTTAATGATTATGATTATGCCCTTGTTCATTTATTTGAACAAAGTGCCTCTTATTACTACTTCTTTAAAGAATCACTCTCTAAAGGACGTGAAGTAATTCTAGATAACTCTATCTTTGAACTAGGGGAAGCTTTTAATACTGGTGAATACTTACGTTGGATTAGGGAACTACAACCAACTTGGGTAATTGCCCCTGATGTATTAGAAGATGGTTATAAGACTGTTGAAAATGCCAAAGATTTTAAAAAGCAACTTAAAGATTGGTGTCCAGATTCTAAATTAATTGGAGTAGCACAAGGTAGTAATTTCGGTGAATTTATCATGTGTTATAAACAATTAATTGATGTAGTAAAAGTTGATATGGTAGCTATCCCATTTGACTTTTCTTGGTTTAAGGAACTATTTCCTGCCCCTTCTAAACGTTTCCAACAGATGGGTGGAAGGATGAGGTTACTTCAGATCTTAAATGATCAAATGAAAGAGAACCCAATCCCCCACCACCTATTAGGTTGTTCACTTCCACAAGAGTTCTTATACTACTCTGAACATTATCCCTGGATCTACTCCTTAGATACTTCTAATCCAGTAGTAACTGGAATCAAAGGGATTGAATATTCAGTAGGAGGAGAAAGAACTAAACCAGAACAAAAATTACATGAACTCATCAGTTTTGTACCCAATCAGAGAGAATATTCAAGAATCCTCAACAACATTCGGTCATTTAGATCCATTGTCAATCCAGGCCAAGTACAAGAGTGGGAATCTGAAAGTAGCTCTTTGTGGAACTCATTGTTCGGGGAAAAGTACTCTTCTGAACAATTTGAAAGAACACAAAACCTTTAAGAATTTCTCTTTTGTAAATTCAGTAACTAGGGAGTTAGGTAAGAAAGGTTTCCCAATTAACGAGAAGTCTTCTGATTCAACCCAATCCTTAGTATTAGCCATGGACATTCTAAATGTTCATGATCCTAATAACCAAGGTAATGTAATTTCTGATAGGTGTACATTTGATACTTATTGTTACACTGAATATCTCTATCATAGAGGAGCCTGTTCTCCATCACTCTATAAAAGTATAAAGATGATGTGGGAAGGGGAGATGTGGAAACGATGGGATCTTATTGTAATTCCTGACCATTCAGAAATTAAATTACAAGAGGATGGTATAAGATCATTAAACCATGAGTTTAGAGATCAGGTTTGGGTTAATTTCTCCAGAGCTTTATTCCTCCCTGACCGTCCTCCTTTACCTTTTATTATCCTTTCTGGAGATCCATCTCAACGTATCACTACTTTAAACAATCTAGTAAAACATGGAAAACTCAATCAGTAATATTGACCGTCACCTTGGGAAACAATCCAACTACTCCCAACAATACGATCCATCTCTTTTAGTAGCTATCCCAAGATCGGAAAACAGAGAAAAATACAATATTACCGACTATGATCTTACAGGATTTGACTATTGGAATGCCTATGAAGTATCTTTCTTACTTTATGATGGTATTCCAGCTGTTGGAGTATTAGTAATTAAGTACCCTAGTAATTCAAAATTCATTGTTGAATCAAAGTCATTGAAATTGTATTTGAACTCTTTCAATATGACTAAATTTGATTTTGTTGATTTTGAATCAGCAGTACAAGATGTTACTAATAAGATCATCTGGGATTTAGAAGAAATTATTGGGACAGATGTAGAAGCCCAACTCTATGGGCATGATGAATATACATCAATGCCGTTTTATGATATGTGGGAAGATTATGTGATTGATATTCCTACTGAAAATATGGCTGTATTGGAGGAGAGGTTAATCCCTTCTAACTTCAAATTACTTTCTTTTGAAAAAGAAGATCCTTCACTCTTACAACTAGGATCTTTAGAAGGAGAATTCATGTTAAAAACACATCTTCTAAGATCTAATTGTAGAGTTACCCACCAACCTGATTGGGGTGACCTTTATATCTACATTAAGACCGGTGAAAGAGGTTTTGATGGATACTCATTACTTCCCTATATCCTTTCATTTAGACAAGAAAGTCATTTCCATGAAGAAGTAGTTGAAATGATCTTTAAACGAATCTTAGATACCTTTGAACCTGAAGAGTTAATGGTAGGAGCTCAATACACACGTAGAGGTGGAATTGATATCAATCCATTCAGAGCCACCCACTCTAAACTACTTCCTGATTTAGATGTTGATAGTTGGCTTCTTAAAAAGAACTACCGTCAATAGAAAGGTAACTATTTTATAGAGAGTAGAAAAAGTCTTCAGGAATGGAGACTTTTTTATTTAATAAAAAAAACTTTTTATTTCTTATTGTTTATTGAAGTACACCCATTATATTTAAAGTGTAGTAAGAAATATATAACCTTTAAAAATCACGATCATGTTATCTCAAGCTATTAATTTCGAAATTGGTGAAAAAGTTATCTGGAAACCTGGTAAAGGTGGTGAATATGAAATTGTAATGAAAGGGCTTTACCTTTACCCTAACCCAGATGGAAAAACCTCTCATATCCAATGTTTCATGAGAAATGAGAAAGTAATCCGTCAGGAAATGGATGTTCCTAATGAACTTCTTGAAAAGGATTCTGATAAACGTTCACCATTTGAAATGGCTGGTGTAGAAGAATCCTCTTCTAAAGCCTTTGATGGTTTCAGTTGGTATGTAAATGATGAAGGTGTAGTTTCTGAAGTCTTCCCTGTAGGTATTGATGGTCTCTATACCGAATTAGAATGCCGTTCAAAACGTAGAACTTATATCCTTTCTTCTACTCTTCATAAATCAGAAGAGGAGGCACAGAATGGAACCTGGGCCCAATATAAAGTCATTCAATAATCCCTCATAATATGTATTCTGATTCTACAGGTAAGATCAAATCTTACCTTGATAATGCCTCTCTAAAGACTTTAGTTCTTTCTAAATTGTTCTTTCGTTCTTACTCATGTCCATCAGGATGTGGTGGGTGTTGTCCTAAATTCTCTCTTGATTATTTTGAAGGATCAGAACGTTGGGAGAAGTTTAAAGAACTCTATCCCGAACAAGTAAGTAGATTTGTTAGAAGGGAAGTTAACGGAGCCATTATTTATACAGACTTCCAATTAGATAATCCCGGTCACCATTGTAGGAATCTAGACCATTCTAACGGTCGGTGTAAGATTCATGAAAGTAACCCATTCTCTTGTGAGTTTGAATTGAATAAGTTTGTCTACTATAAGGGACGTGAAACTTCAGTCCTAATTAACCGATTATTCGGTCGTGGGTGGCAGATGTTAAGGGTAGATGGAGAGAGGGGTGCCTTATGTGAAATGTTACCTTTTGATTATGAGAAATATCGTAGAGATCTTGCTCTTCTAAAAGAACTTCAGTGGATTTCTAAACTCTGGGGTAAAAAAACCAAACTCGGATGGGTTATTAATTTCTTAGAAAAGAACGATGAACTCATTAAAGAGAATAACGGTATTCCTCATGATATCAAATTCACTGGAATGAACTCAGTACCTAAATAAATTCTTCACTTTAAAACCAATCAACATGTCAACTAAAGTTGCCGTTATTTCAGTCTCAGGTGGGATGGATTCAACTTGCCTAATGTTACATATGTTAGCTAAGGGCTATCAGGTAGTAACTGTTTCTCTTAATTACGGTCAGAAACATTCTGTAGAGCTATCTAAATTACAACAGAATCTTAGGTATTTAGAATCAGAAGGTTTTTTCTACCCTACCTTACAATCACACTTCCTAGCTATTCCTGATCTAGGAAAGATTCTTTCTTCTTCTCTTACTTCACCTGGAATTAAAACTCCAGAAGGACATTATGAGGAAGAGAATATGAAAGCTACCGTAGTTCCCAATCGGAATGCTATTTTCTCTTCTATCTTGTTTGGATCTGCTCTATCAGAGTATACTAAGTTAAAAAGTCAAGAAGAGAATCCTGAAGTTGTTCTTTGTCTTGGGGTTCATGCCGGTGACCATGCTATCTATCCTGATTGCCGTCCGGAATTTTATGAAGAACTTATTAAAGTCTTCCAGATGGGAAATTGGGATGGCGATAAGATTCAATTTGAACTCCCCTACCTACTTCTTAACAAAACAGACATCTTAACCGATGCCTTGAAATCATGTGAGAAGTTAGGTCTTGATTTTGATACGGTTCTAAAGAATACTAATACTTCATATAATCCTGATGTTTTTGGACGGGCTTCAGGAACCTCTGGAGCTGATATTGAACGGATTGAAGCCTTTATCAATATTGGACGTACTGATCCATGTGAATATGTTAAACCATGGGCTGAAATTATTTCAGATGCTCAGAAAGTTCTTTCAGAAAAAATTTAGTAAAACATGAACGAAGAATTCTTTACTTCACCTCCCTATGAAGCCTATCACCACTCATTGTTTAACTCATTACTTGGCTTTTTAGAAATTTTTAAAGACCGTGGTTCAGAAGAGTATCTTAAGAATCTGTACTTTAAATTAAGACTAAATAGTAGAGTTGATGACTATAGAGAACCCCCAGGGAAGATAGTAATAAAGACTCCTAAAATAGGAGTTAACCCAGAACCCTTTATTACTAGTATTGCCCCTAATCCTACAGTAAAGGTTAATAAAAAACAAGTGGTAATGGGTTTCATAGAAGGTGGAGTAAGGAATCCTAAAGAAATACAATCTTCTCTTCAACTTCAAGGAATTAATGTATCATATGAATACATTTGTGAGTTACTAAAACCTTTTAAAAATGCTTAAAGAAGAGAAAGAAGTTGTTACCATGGAGTTCAATAAGAAGACTTATACTCTCTACATTGAACCATTCTCCACAGAAACTATTAATGAGGACTATCTTTTAATAGATCATGGGAATTTAGCTGGAGAAATTCTTACCTACCCCTTATTCTTCAATCGTATTGGTTCACTAAAGGCTAAAGTAGAAGATATTCTTAGTACTTGTGAATTTGAATTAAAAGTATTATCCTCTAACCTTTCTAGAAAGTATTACGGTGAAATTGTAACCTCTGGTATTAAACCAACCGAGAAGTTAGTTAATGACCGTATCCAGACAGATGAGGACTGGATTGAAAAAAACTTACAACTTCTAGAATGTAAACGTTTCTTTGGACATGTTGAGTCATTGTATTGGTCAGCCAAGTCAAAAGATACTAAATTAAACATTCTAATGCCAATGATTCACCCAAGTGAATTTGAGAAAGAACTGATTGAGAAGTCTGTTAATGGGGTGATGATTAAAATGTCAAAACCATTGATTTCTTAATAAAAACTTTTTTTATTTTTCAAAAAACTTTTTTAATTTTAACCAACTTAAAAGTCACACAGATATGTCAAGTTTTCGTTCACAATTCAAAGCTACTCCATTAGCCGTTATTGATGCAGCTGAGGCAGAAGTTGAAGCCATTATCGGTAGTTCAGATAGTACTTATGCCCGTTTCCATGAATTGAAACATGGAGATAACCGTTTCCGTATTTATCCAGCCCACCCCTCACAAGAAAAGTCCTATACTTTCTATGAGTTGATGTCAGTAGTCTATCTTCCACGGATGGTACAAAAGTATGACAATAACCAACCAGTTACAATGGATGGTAATCCGGTATTAGAAGAGAAACAACGTCCGGTTTTCAATGCCAAAGTACATGGTAATTCAAAACAGGACATTGTAGAGGCTTATATTGAAGGGGTTAAATCTTGGGCTAAGGAGAATATTCCTTCTGAAGCCAAACGGAAAGAATACTTAGCTCCTCTTTCTTTTGAGAAGGGTAAGTCTTTTGGTCTATCTTATGATAACAGTTTTATTGTTTATGCCGATAAAATTGTAGGAGATGTAAGGACATTTGGTCGTTTACAATTAAAAACTTCAGTAAAAAATCAGTTGAATAATCTTGCCAGTATGCAAGATCAAAGTAAAGGTCCTATTTCCACTGATCCTTTCACTGATCCTGATGATGGTATTGCCATTAATATCAACTATAATAAACAAGCAACTACCTCCTCACAATACTATACAGTTGGACTGTATATGCCTTTGAAACCAGGTAGTGGTGGACAAATTACCCTCTACCCATTATCAGATGAACATCTGGAGAGGTTCATGTTATTTAAACCATTACGTGATGAATATCGTAATGTTTATACAAGAACTGATTTTGACCATGCCTTAAAAGGTCTTCAGTTATTTGATAAAAAACACGGTCTTAACTACTTCAATACTCCTGAATTTGTTGATTTAGTTACTGAATATTCACAAGAATGGCCAGTAGAAGGGTCTAATCCACAATCCTATACTCCAGCTCCTGAACAGGCTGCTCCGGTAACTAGAACTTCTATTCCTACTCCTCCTCCAGCTCCTAAAGCTGAACCTTTTACACGTAAGGCAGAACCTACCTCTCAAGTAAATGATGGAGGTACAGATGATGATCTCCCTTTTAGTAAGGAGGAACCTACCGTTCAAGAAACTGTAGTAAGTCCTCCACAAGAAGGTCCAATAGTAGACCAAGCTAGTGGTTTTGTTTATCCTGAAGGAGTTACACCTGATTCAAGGGAGGGTAAGAAGTTACTTATGATGCATAAGTTAAATCTTGGAAAGAAATAACAACCATTTACCCTTACACTTCTCTTCAAACTTCTCCTCTCGGAAACGGGAGGAGATCTTTTTAAACTCTCATGAAGAAACCATTGTTTGCCTTCATTACTGATACACATTTAGAAGAATCTAATATTGAAGTTAATCTTCGGGCCTTCCAAGAGGTTTCAGTATTAATGAAAGAGAAAGGATTCAATCGTTTAGTACACGGTGGTGATGTGTTTGATAGTAGAAAATCACAAACAATGCCAATACAACAGACTTTTAGAAAGATTCTAAGGGACTTATACAATAAACGAATTGAAGTACATTGTATTCCTGGTAACCATGATAAAACTGATTATAATTCAGAAGAATCCTTCTTAGATGTCTATGAACATAACCCTAACTTCTATCTCTATAGAACTCCACAACTTCTTGTTTTACCTGATGTGGTAGTTGGGTTTATGCCTTTCTTTTCTGATGATCTTTATTCTGATTACTATCAAGATCTTCTTACACAGATGGAAGATGAATTATCAGAAGTAGAAAAATCTAAACCTAAAGTTCTAATAACCCATATTGGTATTGATGGAGTAAAGATGAATAATGGTTCAAGACAAAAGTCATCAATAAAGTACTCAATCTTTTCTGATTTTACTAAGGTCTTGGTAGGTCATTTCCATGACCGTTCAACTTACGGTAAGAATGTTATCTATACTGGGTCTGCTTACCAACATAATTTTGGTGAAAATGAAGATAAGGGAGTAGTATTTGTTTATTCTGATCTTTCACTGGAATTCATACCACTACAAACTCCTCCTAAATACTATAAGTTTGAGAAAGAATACTCAGAAATCAATAATGAGTTCTTAGATAACTTAATAGCTTTTAAACAAAGTGATAATGAATCTAATTTCAGATTAGAGATTAGTGGTTCCAACTCCTCTACTCTTTCTTTTATTAAAAAGGATTTAGGAGATCATGGTATTGAAGTAACTATTCCAGTACATACAGTTGAAAGAGAGGAGGTTATTAGTTCTCTTTCAACTTATAACCAAGAAGGTTTAAAGCAAGAATTCATCCAATTTTGTAACGAACGTTCTTTCTCATCAGAAGATGGGTTAGAATACTTAAATCAAGTTTTATGATCAAGGTCCTTAATTTTTTATTGAAATTTGTAATTTCACACCTTTCTATCTTTCCTCCTGAGTCTTTAAGACTTCTTAGAAACGGATTCAAAGATAATGCCAATGAGTTTAGAACTACTGTTCTTCCTCTTAAAGGAGAAGGTCCAGAAAGAGAAGTTATAGTGGCTCTTATTGAAACCTTGGAAGAATGTGAAACTTATGTAGTTACTGAACTCCGAAACCGTCAACCTGTTGTAGAATTAAAGAAATCTCCTCAAACCCCTACTAAAGAATAGATGTATATTCCTGGGAAACTTATTCTAAAAAACTTTCTCTCACATCAGGACTCAACTTATGAGTTCCGGTGTGGGAGACCTACTTTATTGGTAGGAGAGAATCTAGATAACAATTCACAGAAAGGGAATGGCTCTGGAAAATCAGCTTTGATTGAAAGTATTCCTTTTGCCCTTATGGGTGAATTCTCTAGAAAAGTAAACCTATCAGAACTCATTGGTCGTGGATCTAAAACCTGTAGTGTTGAATTTCATCTACGTAACTCATTAACTGGTCTTACTCTAAAGATTAAACGATCTTTACAACCCTCACAAGTATTAGAAGTTTACAAAGGTGAGGAGAAAATAGTTCAACCTTCAACTAATGAATACAATAAATGGATTATTAATGAGATCGGGATCTCTAAAGAAGATCTCCTTACTTTCTTTATCATCACCAAAGAGAAATATACTCCTTTCTTATTATCTCCCGATAGTAAGAAAAAAGAAGTTATCACTCGATTCACTAAGAGTGATAAGGTGGATGATTTAATTGATAAGTTCCCTACCTTTAAATCTCAACATTCAAAGAAGATTGATGAAAATAAGATACTCATCAATACACATCAGAATACTATCATCTCCTACCAAGAACTCCTTTCAAAGAGTTCAAAAGAAGAATGGGAAAAAGCTAAAACCTTAGAATTAGAGTCTTTAAATAAGAAACTTGTAAATCTACAAGGAGAATTTGACTTCTATGATCGTCAAAATAAACAACTTGAAGGAGATCTTAAAACTCTTAATTCTACCCCATTAGTAGAACCAGATTATACTGAAATTAACAAAAACATTATTAACCTTGAGAAAGGTATTGAATCTAATAAGACTTTGGTTCTCTCTAATAGAGAAAAGAGTAATGAATTAGATATTAAATTAAACTCTGAAACCAGAGAAACCAATGAATCCTTATCTAGGGTTAGGACCGTTACTATAGGTAAGAAAAGTAAACTTTCTGATCTTCAATCACAAAAACAAGAGTTTGAACTATTCCTGGGTGGTAAGGTTTCTTGTCCAAGTTGTTTACATGAATTCTTTCCATCTAATTTAGATGTGTCAATTGAAGACATACAATCACTTCTAGTGGAGGTGATGTTGGATATGGAAGACCTTGAAGTAGAGATTAAAGATCTTGTACTTAGAGATGATACTCTAAGTCTTCAATTAAAGGACTTAAGAGAAAAACATCAAATCCTACAATCAGAGATTACTAAAGAGAATATACTTCTCAACTCCTCTATTAGAGACTCAGAATTTTCACTTGATAATTTCAAAAGAGAGTTATCAAAGATGAAAAGGAACTATGAAGATGAAGTTGAAAAAAGAACAATTGAATCCTCACGTGTAAAAAAGAAAATACAGGAGTTAATCAATGAACTCAATCATATTCAAGAACAATATGCCTCTACTAATACCTTAATTAAACAATGGGAGGATAAGGAGTACGAATCTGATAGTACAGGCTTAAGTATTGAAAAGAACATTCAAGAACTTAATACACAGATCTCTACTTTATTGTTTGAGAATACTGAATTAGTTGAGAATTTTGATGATGTTTCTATTTGGGAGATAAGATTTAAGTCCTTTAGGAACTATCTTACCAATAAAACGATTTCACATATTTCTGAGTACTCAAATAGTTTCTTAACTAAGATGGGATCTGATCTTTCTATTGAATTAGGAGGGTATAAGGAAAGGGCTGATAAATCTTTGAAAGAAGAAATATCAGTAACAGTTCTAAGGAATGGTTTCAAGGTTGGTTCTTACGGAAGTTTTTCCTCCGGTGAAAGAGGTAGAATTGATATTGCCTGTATTATTACTTTACAAGAACTTATTAATTTAACTTCTCCTTCAGGGGGTTTAGATCTTCTGATATGTGATGAGGTATTGGATTCTATGGATACATTAGGCCTTGAGAATATCTTTAGGTCTATTGGAGAACTAGGAAAAACTATACTCTTAGTATCACAGAATGAAGTTAACTCATTAAAAGAAAACACTTTAGTAATACAAAAGAAAGATGGAAACTCAAAACTTATCTTCAAAGCCTAAGGTTTGGGTTGGTATTGATCCTGGGAAATTAGGTGGGATTATAATCCTTCCGGAAAACTATGAAGATCTTGAATTTTATGTAATGCCAATGATTGGTAGTGAATATAATATTCAACGATTGGATGAGATCTTCTCACACATCTCCTATAATTTCAATGCCACTATCTTTCTTGAAAGTGTACATTCAATAGCTGGAGTGTCAGCCAAGTCTAATTTTGATTTTGGAGAAGGATTTGGACTTTTACAAGGTATCATTGTTTCTAAGAAGATACCATTACTAAAAGTACAACCTAAGGCTTGGCAGAAATTATTCTTTTCTGGAATCCCTGACCAGAATAAATCAGTAGTAGTAAGTGGAAAGACTGTTATCCAAAGAGATACTAAGGTTATGGCCCGTCTTTCAATGAATCAACTCTATCCCAAGTTCACTGGATTAGCTTCCAGTAGGTCTTCTAAACCACATGAGGGACTTGTCGATGCTCTTGGAATAGCACATTACGGAAAACAAACTTATCATTAATATGAGCCACTATTGTCTTAAAAATTGTTTTGGGTGTGAAACTTGTGATTCTAAAGGTGATATCACTACCCCTAATGTACCTTTAGTATGTCCTAATGACCCTAAAGTACCAATTAAAGAGAATAAAAGATTATCAGATTCTCTTCTAAGTAATGAGCCTTTTTATAACTCAGTAGGGGTTCCTAAGACTATGGATCAGATTCATGCTCAATTAGATAAAAGGAATAATGATCATTTCAAGAGGGAAATCTATCCTACCTTAGGTAGAGATGATCAAAGACATTTTGATAAGAAGTTTGAAAAGATGAAGAAAGACGGATTATCATAAGATCTTAACTAATTGAGAATTAAAGGACCTTTCAAAAGAAGGTTCTTTTTTTATTTTATAAAAATAATTCTTTATTTATTTTGTTTACTCAAGTAACTATATTAGTTTTACCATGAAGTTATTCAACTATCAAAAATCAATAAAATGGTCACCATTCAAGATGCCCAGAAAGCCATCCATCTCCAAGAAGAATCAAAAAAACTAGAGATTCTTTCACAAGTTGATCTTATCAAAGAACATAGTACCTCAGAACTATTCTTTGGACAAAAAGAACACCTCCTTAGTATTGAAAGGAATAGTTTTGAAGATATCTCCACTAATGGTATTTCTATTATACTCTCTAGTACTAAGTTAAGAATTTCACAAAACACTTACTTCCAAATTGAAGAGATCTTATTAGAAGCTTCTAAGAAGATTAAAGTACTCTTAAGTGAGGAAGCAAGTTTAAAGAGTAAACTTTCTGAAGATATTTTGAACCCTAAAAACAACCCTATCAATCATGGCAACTAAAAAGAAAGAAGTTACCGAAGAAACTCCTGTAATGGAGAAACCTAAAAAGAAAGCTACTTCTAAAAAGAAAGTAGAACCAGAAGTAAAACAATTAGAGGACAATGAGACTCTTATTGATACTGGTAATGTTGAATTAACGGTTAAAGATGCCAAGAACTTAGTTTCATTGGCTTCTGAACCTAAACGTTCTAAGGCTACTACTAAGGTCTTTAGAGAGTTATATGATGAGGTGGTTCATGTTCCAGTAAAAGAAGTTTGTTCAGAAAGAGAGTTTCCTGATAGACTTTCACATGCTGTCTATATTCCTTCTAAGAATAAGATTGTGAACATTACCGGTAAGTCTTATAAACTCATGACTAATCGTCAATTAATTGAACCAATCTATAATCAATTAGTTGAGATCTATGGGAAAGGTGGAATCAAAGTTCATAATACTAATTATGATGATTGTTTCTTCATCTCTCAAATGGAAGTATCTTCACTTATGATGGAAGATGGTAACAAGGTAAAAGTAATGGTTGAGAACTCATATGATTCTTCCTACCGGTACCGAGTATCTGTATTCTTAGAAAAGCCAACAAGTGAAGATAATGGCTACTGGGCTTTTGGTCTTGAAATGGTAACCTCTCATAAACATGTTAAGAACAGTAATTATGAGATTGAAGACTTACAAGAAAAGATCAAAAGTATCTCTGAAGTTTACGAAATGATGAACTCATTAAGAGAACATAAACTTCAGAAAGATTCAGTAATGGGATTCTTTGAACAAATCATTGAACAACCTATTGCCTCACTTTCTAAACGTTCTATCAAAACCGTTCAAGAGCTTTATGAAAAGAACTTAGAGGAAACTGGTCTTGACCATAACCTCTTTAGTCTTTATACTTGTTTCAATGAAGTGATCAATAATCACCTTTGGGATAATAATATTGCTGAAAAACGTATTTTAGATAAAGATGTTTGGAAAGTTCTTTCACATTCCTTTAAATTTAAACGTCCATTATCAGTTAATTCTCTTAAGTTTTCTTAATTTTAAAACCCCTTAATTCCTTATCTCTAAAATGAAAGTACCTAATCCTGATTCTCTTAGAACTCAAAAGAAGTCCAACCGTGGAGTACAAACTACCTCTCCTGATACCAACAAACGGTGTCATAAAAGAGCTCTAGCTTATTCTAGTGTTACTCCTCCCCCTTCAATGAAACAAAGAGGATCAATTCAGTACCGTTAATCAATTTTTTAATCTTTAAAACAAACAAAAAAATGCGTTCACTTTTAGTAGTCTCCCTTATCTGTCTTTTCAGTTTATTCTCTTGTAATTCTGAAAAAGAAAATGTTACCCCTACTAGTTCTAAACCTTTAGTATCTAAGGGTGGTAAAACTACATCAATGTCTCCTGCTGAACAACGTAGTTGGATTCTATCTAATGCTCTTGGTAATAACCAATTACCTTCTAGTTCTGTTTGGAACGATAATGGTACAAGACGTATTCATTATGCACAGTTCCGTCGTCCAGGACAAGATTACGAATTTGATGTACAAGCAGCTATTTATGATAGTTTTGGTACTTATAGTTTTGCTCCTGCTAATATTGGAAGTAGTTGGCATTTCTATAATGCTTGGTCAACTGGTAATAATACTACTAACCAGTTTGGTGTTGAAATTAACTATATGTTAATGGATGAAGCTTGGGCTGATGGTAAAGCTGATGTAGTTATTCGTGTTCGTAGTAGATATAGACCTTATTCGGATTACAATAACCCAGGTGCTTGGTGTGATTATGTTTACTACACCTATCAAGTTGGAGACGGGTATCAAGCACGTAGCTCTAATTAACTGTTACTCCCTTAACCACTACTCTATAAAGGCACTCAGAAATGGGTGTCTTTTTTATTGGATAAAAATTTTTTATTTTATTTTATAAAAACATTTTTTTATTAAATAAAAACCTATTATATTTAACGTAAGTTAGAAGGAAATAAAAAACATACCTTTAAAAATCACGATCATGACAGCTCTTACATCTTACTCATTCATTTCAGTAAAAACTTACAACGAAGGTAACATTTCATATAACATGAAATTTATCAATGAAGATGGTTCTTTAAAGAAAAGAGGTTACGTTAAACAATGGGAAGGTTCTTCACAAGTTGAATTCTTCTCCAAACTTCCAGAAGGAGAGAAAGTAGGAGTTGTTAAGAAAGAGGAGTTTAAGGAAGCTCAATACCAAGGATTATCAGAAGCAGAATTCTAAACCATAAAAGGAGGGAGAAATCCCTCCACCTTTTCATATATGGCAACTACTTACATACAAGATTTTATTGAACAACTATCTAAAGAGACTCAAGAGACTCAAAATACAGTAGTTGTTGAAATCATAAGATCCTTAGAAGAGAAAAGACTTAAAGAAGTCGAAGAACTTTCTAAGAAGATTAGTGGTATCAAAAATGCCTCTAATAAGTTATCTGATACTTTAACTGATACCCGTAGAACATTCACACGATAATGGACTTCCTTCCTATACCTCACAAAGAAATTGACTTTACTTTCGGTTCAGGAAATGTTAAAGCTCTATTCCCTAAGTTACAAGATGCTAAGAACTTCTACTTAGGAGCCTTACATGAAGACCCTTATAAAGCTTTTAAGATTCTTGAGTTTATTAAAGAGTCTAATGATAAAGGGATTATAGTAGAGAATTGGGTTCCATATGAAGGAATAGATAAGGCCGATGCCTTACAACATATCCAAGAAGTACTCAGACATGCAGAAGTACCTTGGAATGATAGACTACTAACTACATTCTATTTAACCCTTAAATGGTTTAAGAGTGTAAAGGCATAAGATTCTGATTATTTAAAGGTGGATTAATTGATAAGGTAGGAAAATTTTTCTTACCTTATTTTTTATTTTATTAAAAACTTATATTATTTTTAACCTGTATTAGAAACTACCTATAAATGAAAGTTCAGATTAAATATGTACATGGTTCATTGAAGGCTTCTCGTGAGAGAGGTCTTGAATCAGACTATTTATTCTATCTTTCACTAAAACCACTTTTCTCTTCTAAAGGTGGCCGTATTTA
>JAAIGE0100857132.1_pt1 | contig 15266 bp, 13 predicted proteins | sample 6487951 | NCBI WGS metagenome assembly JAAIGE01 (sample SAMN13974128, study PRJNA590717) | phyllosphere metagenome | biome: tomato field; feature: multiple bacterial spot infested tomato fields; material: tomato leaves; isolation source: leaves from tomato fields | host: Solanum lycopersicum ... | reverse complement strand
CTGAACGGGTGAGTGACACCCCCTTCGAGCCGAGCCGGCGCTCCCGTCGCGAGGCCCGGACGGCCGTCGACACCCCCACGACAGACCGAATCATCGGTGTCGATGACGGTGATGCCCCCACTGAGCAGACGCACTCTTCGCGCGCCGAGACCGAAGCGCGGCCCGGGTCGCGGGCGGTGGAGCGGCCCTCCGGGAGTTTCTTCGGCACGTGGAAGCCGCTCGTCGCGGCAGCAGCCGCGTTGGTCGTGGCCGTGGTCGTCGGGCTGATCGTGACGGTGGCTTTCGACGGCGCTGCCGGTCGCAGCGCGGGCAGCGTGTTGGCATCCATCGTCGTCGGCGGCACCGGGCTGGGCCTGATGGCGCGCACGCGTCCCGCCGGATTCTTCCGGGTGCGCGGCCTCGACGTGCTGTGGGGGCTCGTCCTCGGGGCGATCATGCCCTTCATCGCCGGGATCGGCGCGGTCTCGCGTGGGTGGCCCGCCTTCGAGGCGCTGTCGCTGCGGTGGTTGATCCTGGGGGTCGCGGCGCCGTTCCTCGTCGTGATGATGCTCACGTTCTTCGCCATCGGTTTCGTCTATCCGGCGGCTCTCGCCTACGCGTCGACGCGCTTCTCGCCGACCATCGCCCGTGTCGTCTCGGGCGCGGTCTCGGCCGTCGCTTTCGCCGTCATCCCGATCGTCTTCGCGGGAAACGTCTCGGGTATGCCGTTCGCCCTCCCCGTCGGGCTGGGGATCGCGGCATCCGTGTTCGTCGCTCTGTCGCGCCGCTTCTGGGGACCGCTCCTGATGGGCCTGGTCTTCACGAGCGTGTGGGTGATGCTCTCGATCGCGGGGTTCGTCCTCGCCTGAGCGAGGGTTCGCGACACCCCCACGTGCCTGGTCAGCGGTTGCGCAGAACCGGAAACGCCGTGACGGCGAAGACCGTCATTACGAGCAGCTGAACCGCGGCGACCCCGCCCGCCGCCCCGGCGACGCCAGCGAGCGAAGAGCCCACGAGCACCGCCGGAACGATGAGCAGCGCTCCGACGCAGACGGCGGTCAGGTAGGCGCCGTCGCGGCCCGCGGGGAGGACCACGCACATCCCCAGGGCGGTGGCCAGCGTCATCGCAGCCAGCGCGATTCCCCCGAAGAGGGCCGTGAGCGTCGAGATCTCGAAGCCGGGTCCCAGCACCACGGGCGTCGCCCACGGCACGACCAGGGCGAACCCCGCGCCGAGGGCGACGGCGAGGACGACGTGGATGCCGACGGCCCGGCGCATGCGTCGGAGGCCCGCGTCACCGGAGGCCGACGACACCCAGCCCTGGAAAGAGCCGGTGATCATGTAGACGCCGATGTAGCCGTACTTGAGCACGCGGTCGAACGGGGCGAATCCGATGGCGGCCGGAGAGCTCGCCACGCCGAGCGTGGAGAGGGGAGCCGTCTCGGAGAAAGTGAGGAGTCCCGCGGCCAGTGCGGTACGCCAGCCGCCCCGGTAGGCGCCCCGCGCGTCGGCGAGGGCCGCTCGCACGGAGAACCGTTCCCGGAGGCCGATGAACCAGGTCGCGGCGAGGAAGGCCGCGAGAGTGCCGACGAGCAGGATCGCGGGGTACAGCAGCGGTGTGGCCGTGAGGAGCGCGGCGAGCGCCCCGGCGAGGTTGAGGACGATGCGCGGCACGGCGTCGAAGATCAGGGAGAGCAACGGTCGGCCGACGCCCACCGCGTACCAGCTGAGCGACAGTCCCTGCAGCGAGAAGGCGAGCGCGGACACGATCGCCAACGCGTGGTCGTCGGCGTGACTCGCGAAGGCGGCGACGACGGCGACGAGCGGCAGGACGAGCAGACTGTTGGCGCCTCGGACGACGATACTGGCGCGAAAGACCCGGGCGGGGTGCGACGAGCGCGCGGCTTCGACGGGGCCTCGGACGGCCCATCCGAACGTGATGATCGTGGCCGCCAGGGTGCCGAGCGCCTGGCCGATCGCGATCTCGGCGAAGCCGTCGGGCCCGGCCGCGCGGGTGATGAGCGGCAGCGCGATGAGGGGCGAGATCGCTGACACCGCCGAGACGGCCGTCAGCAGCGCGACACTCCGGGCACGGTGCGGGCGCGGTGCGTCAGACGCGGTCGAGGTCACGTTCGTCCTCGGTGAGGGGCCGCAGCAGCACCGCGATCAGGATCCAGGTGACGGCGAACCAGAACATGCTCGTCAGGGTGGCCGAGAGCAGGTACGACGCGAGGAGGCCGGCTGCGACGGGCTTCCGCTCCCGGGGCACGCAGACGAACACCGTCACGAAGAAGAGGACCAGCACCCCCAGGCCGACGATCCCGCCGTCGTAGAGCACCTGGACGGGCAGCATGATGATGTGCCCGCTGATCCCCGGCGTGCCGGGCTGCTCGTGGCGAAGGCCGAACGTGTTCGTTCCGTTGCCGAGCCAGAGGTTGATGCCCTTCATCTCCTGGGCGGCGAGCCCCGCGACCTCGAGCCGGAACCCGATCGTGCCGCCCACGAAGTCGACGTCGCCGATCTTGTTCTGCTGCTCGGGGTTCGTCGGGTCGGGCTCCCGCGTGGGCGCCGGTGACGGCGTGGTCCCCGTCGAGGATGTGGAGACGGATGCCGACGGGCTCGCCGTCGCGGGAAGGGTGCGGTCGGCGGGCGCGGTGCCTCCCATTGCGGCGATGATTCCGTACGTGACCACGAGCGTCGCGATGAGGATTCCCGCGGGGAGGATGCGGGTGATGCGCTCTCGCCACGGGGAACGCAGCGAGAAGAGCGTGAAGACGGCGAAGATGCCCAGCCCCAGGACGAGGCTGAACACGGCGGTCCGCGTCTGAGAGGCGACGAGCCCCAGCGGCACCGCCACCGCGACGGCGGCGATCTCCCACCGGCCGATACCCCTGCGGGTGATCGTGAGAAGGGTCCAGAAGATGAGGATCGACGCGTAGATGTTCGCCTCGATCGCGGTCACCCGCGCGACGTACACCTCGTAGAGGTAGTCGAAGTCGGTGCCGAGCGCGACCTGCCCGCGCGTGAGGTTCGCGACGGCGTATGCCGCGAAGCCGACCAGGGCCCACGGCGCCACGGACAGACGACCGAGCCGCGCGGCGAGATCCGCGCCTTCGGCCAGCGCCATCATCGACACCAGCAGGAGCAGGTCGATGACGAGCCAGATGAGGATCGATGCACTCCAGGTCAGGCTCGGCGAGAAGAGCAGAGTCGTGACGACATTCCATACGACGAAGGCCGCATACACGAGCGGGACGGGATGCCGCAGCGCACGGAAGAACGCTCCCCGCAAGACGGGGTGCACGAGCATCCAGCCGGCCAGGAGCAGGGGCACGACCTGTTCCACCCGCACCCGGAAGCCGACGATCTCGGCGTCGTAACGTCCGAGGAACGAACTCACCACGACCGCGGCGATCAGCCCGAGCGTGATCAGACGCGTCCGGGCGGTGAGACTCGGTCGCGCGTAGGCCGTGGAGGCGGTGAAGAGGCTCATGATCGGGGCACCAGGTCCCAGAGCTCGGCGCGGATGCGGCGGTCGAAGGTGTCCCTGGCGAAAAGCCGATCGAATCTCTCTCGCGCGGCGGCGGCTGCCTCACGGATCGCGCCCTCGTCCAGCGCATCGAGTGCCTTCGCCCAGGCGTCCGCGTCGCCGGGAGTGACGAGCAGTGGGCTCTCGCCCACGATCTCGCGGAGTCCACCGGCATCACTGACGAGCAGGGCGCGACCCGCGCCGAGCGCTTCGATCGCGATCGTCGGCAGCGGGTCGGGTAGCACGCTGGGAACCACGACGACATGTGCGGCGTCGAGGTGGGCGCGGACGTCCGTTGTGCGACCGATCACGTCGATCTGCGACCGTCGCGGCGATGCCTCGACGAGAGCCCGCACGTCCACCGCCTCACCGATGGGCGGGGCGTCGCCGAGGATCTCGAGATGAAGGTCCGTCCGCGCCATGCGGTTCCACGCGTCCAGGAAGACGCGATGACCCTTCCACGCGTTCCAGCGGCTCGCGATCACGACGCGGATGCCGTTCGCGAACGACGGGAGATCGGTTGGCGGGGCGTTGTCGAAGCCGTTGTGGACGACCGTCGTGCGCCCGCGCAGGTGCGAGGGGAGCGCCCGGGCCACCGCGGAGCTGACCGCGATGATGTGATGGGCGTATCGCAGGAACGGGATCACGGCGCGTGAGCTCGACCCGATGTGCTCGTGAAGGTGGAGGACCACACGGGCGCCGGCCAGTCGAGCGGGCGGCGCGGTCAGCGCGGCGGCGGCGGTGTTGACGTAGACCAGGGCCGGACGCGCGGCGATCAGTCGCATGCCGGTCGCCATGGCGCGGCGGGCGAGTCCGAGAAGACGTGACGGACGCAGGTAGGCGCGACGCATGATCGGGAGGGGGAGATGCCGAACCCGGATGCCCTGCTCGGCGAGCCGGCGCGAGAGTTCGCGTTCCGGGTAGTCGAGGTCGGTCGGCAGCCACACCTCGAGGTCGAGATCGTCGGGGACCGTGCGTAGGACTTCGAGGAGCACCCGGTCGGCGCCGTACATCTCGTCGGAGGGGTGCACGACGATCGCGCGGCGACGACTCACGAGGTGACCCTCTTCTTGAGCTCGCGGGCCGGGATGCCGCCGTAGACGGCTCCCGCCGGCACGTCGCGAGTCACCACCGCTCCGGCAGCGACCACTGCACCGTCGCCGATCGTCACGCCGGAGGTGATCGTGACACCGCTCGCGATCCAGCACCCGGAGCCGATCGTGATCGGCGCCCACTCCACGCCCTGGGACTTCACATCACGCGAAGGGTCGCTCATGACGTGGTCCTCCGCGAACACACGGACCCCGGGCCCGAGCATGGTCTTCTCGCCGATCGTGACCCCGCCGGAACACCCGATGTAGCAGCCGGGCGAAAGGCTGCTACCGTCCCCCATGACGAGTCCGACCCCGATCGCGCGCGAGTAGTAGCTGCTCGGGCGGATGAGCGTTCCGGTGCCGATCGAGACGCGGTCACCGAAGCGGATGCCGTCCCGGCTCAGGCCCTGGATCTCGGCGAAGTCCTCGACGATGAGGTCCGTGCCGGCGTGAACGAGGTGTGCGTTGCGCACGCGCACGCCACGCCCGATGAGAGGGAGGCCGCGTGCGGAGCCGAGGCGCGGGCGAAGAGCTGCGCCGCGCAGGGCCATGGGCCCGACCTTCGTCGCGAGTTGCGCGCTCACGATCTGCCACCGATCGCTGCCGACCTCGCGCAGTCGCTCGCGCTGTTCGCCGACGATCTTGTGCAGAATTCCCATTGTTCAGCGAGTCCTTTGGCAATGCGGGCGAGGACGGAGGCTGAGAGGTCGGACCGAAATTGTCCATTCGTTCAGACCGACCACGAAGCGCCGCACGACGATCCCTGTCGAGCCCCCCTGTGAAGTATCCCCGGAATCCACGGTGAAATCTGGGATCTTCCCGAGAGCAGAACCCCCTCGCCGGGAAGAAAGGCGAATGCCATCGCGTCCCGCCCTTGTATTTCCCGGCCGGACTTGCTCGTTCCCGGAATGCTCTGAACCGACTCAGGTAGCATACCGATCGCGCGGCAGGTGCCCGTCGCGCCCGACGCCGGATGACCGACTCGCGGCGTGATCGGATGAAAATGTCACGTAAGCCCACGCGCCGCCTTCGACCTCGCACGATCGCCTGGATCTCCCTCGGGGCTCTGAGCGCGGTCCTTGTCGCCCTGGCCGCCGCGGTGGCCATCGGAGGCTTCATTGCGCAGAAGGAGCTGCGAGCGGCTGTGCCCGTCGTGTCGAAGATGCAGGAGCAGTTCGGGTCGGATGACCGTGCCGCGCTGGCATCGTCAGTGTCGGAGTTGCAAGGGCACGCGGCCTCTGCTCGCGGTGCCGCTGACACGCCGCTGTGGTGGATTGCCGAACAGGCTCCTTTCATCGGGCCGTCCCTGCACGCCGTCCGCGAATCGACCGTGGCCGTTGACGAACTGGCGCAAGGGGTTCTGCCCGCGCTCGTCGACGTTGATCCAGCGATCCTCCGCCCGACCGGCGGAGCGTTCGATGTGAATGCGATGTCGCAACTCGCTGGGCCCGTTTCGGAAGCTGCGGCTTCAGGTGAGCGTGCGGCGGACGCGTTGTCCGGTGTAGACCTTCAAGACACGCCAGGAATGCTGCGCGGACCGCTGTCACAGCTGACGGGCGCCGTGGCCACTCTCCAGCCGGCGCTCTCCCGGGCGAACGCTCTGATGCCGCAGCTGGCTTCGCTTATGGGACAGGACGGCCCCAAGAACTACCTCCTCCTTGTCCAGAACAACGCTGAGGCACGCGGTACCGGCGGGATTCCGGCCTCTGTGGTCGAACTCCGTGTGGAGAACGGCAAGATGGAGATTGTCAAGCAGGCCACGAGTCGAAGCTTCAAGAACAAGCGCGAAACGCCGATTCTTCCGCTCGATGGCGATGTCGTGAAGCTCTACGACGACAAGGTCGGCCGCTGGTCGCAGGACATGACGTCCACGCCTGACTTCGAGTTGTCCGCTCATCTGGCCGAGGCCTACTGGAAGGAATCTTTCGGCACCTCCGTTGACGGTGTGATGTCTATAGATCCGGTTGCGCTCTCGTACGTTCTTCGAGCGACGGGGCCCGTGAAGCTGAAAACCGGGGACGAGCTGACAGCAAGCAATGCCGTTCAGACGCTGCTCAGCGACGTTTACGCTCGATATCCGAACAACGCGGACCAAGACGAGTTCTTTGCCTCGGCCGCGGTGGAGATCTTCGACGCGGTGTCATCGGGCGATTTCAAGCCCGTCGCGTTCGCCGAAGCAGTCAACCAGGCGGTCAACGAGAATCGACTGTACTTCTACCCGTTCGACGACGCGACGCGCGGTGCTCTGGCAGGCTCGCGCCTGCTAGGGCCGCTTCCGGCGAACGAGCGCGACGGGCAGACGACTCTGGGTGTATTCGTCAATGATTTGACTCAGTCGAAGCTGAGCTTCTACACGAGCATTGCGACCGAGGTGCAGGTGAATCGCTGCTCGGCTACGCCTACGTACACCACGGTGATGACGTTTGCGAACACTTTGGACCCGTTGACCGCCGAGGGTTTGGTCCCGTACGTCGACACCGCCAGCAGGTACGACAAGGGAACGGTAGGTACGGACTTGCAGTTTTACGGCCCCGCGGGAGGCAAGTTCGTCAACGCAGCGCTCGACGGAGTGGATGTCTCGATCACGACGGGTGAACACTTGGGGCGTCCGGTCGGGCGGATGTGGATTGTGAATCCGATGGGCACTCAACACACTCTTGCCGTGAAGTTCGAGGGCGAACCGGATGACGGTGGCACTGTCTCGCTTGTGCACACCCCGATGGTGAATCCCGTTACGGCTACCGTCGTCGAGGTCCCTTGCGGCAACTGATGGCCGTGGCGTCATAGCGCCGACTTCAGGGAAGCGATCGCCGTCAGAGGACGGAGAACACGTACGCGTAGCCCGCCAGCAATCCGAGATTCATCAGACCTGCAAGAGGTGCGAGCAAGCCGACCCCGCGGCGGACGATGACCGCCGCGACTGCGAGAGCGAGGCCTAGGAAGGCGCCTGCCGTCCCGAGGGCGAGCGTGTTCGTCAGAGAGATCGTTTCGATGAAGACCGCCCATAGGCGCAGCACCACGATCAGCTGGAAGCCGAGGGACGCCAGCGCGGCGAGCAGGGAGAGGGTTCCGAGGACTCGGGGGGCGGTCTTCACGGGCCGAGCCTACCCGAGCGCTGTTCAGCCGCCGGAATCGGCCGGGCGGGTGGGAAGACGAAGAAGTGGTAAAGCGCGAAGCGCAGAACGGTGACAAATGCGATCGACACGAGATTGACGATGTTGAGCCCCAGGGCCCCCGCCTCCCCGTAGATCGCCTCCAGAGCGCGCTCTCCGCCCCACACGCCCGCGGCGCCGGCGCCAGTACAGAGCGCGTTGACGAGGAGGAAACGAACGATTTGCCGACCTGTGCCCGTACGGGAGCGGGAGCGGAACGCCCACTCTCTGTTGCCGAAGTAGGCGTTGATGAGGGCGATGAGTGAGGCGATCACCTTCGCCGCGACCGGGCCGACCCCCGCGATCATCAGCAGGTTGAAGGCCGCAATCTCGATCCCGGTGCTGATCGCTCCCACGATGAGGAACCGCACGGACAGTGCGCCCGCGCGACGAAGATTCCTGGTGCGCCCCACGAGTGTCATACGCTACAGGTTCGGGGGAGATGGCGGGTGAATCGAGCCCCGGAGAGAAGCGGGGATGCCAGGGTGCAGGCGCAAGATCATGTCACGGTTGTGATACCAGCCTTCAACGAGGCCGAGGCGCTGCCGACATTCCTTGCCGAGATACAGGCTTCGTTTGCCGCTGTGGGCCGAACCGCAACACTCATCGTCCTGGACGACGCGTCGACTGACGAGACGGCCCGAGTCGGTTCCTCCTTCGCGCGGGTAGTTCGGTCTCCAATCAATCGCGGTCATGGCCCGACCGCGCTTGCGGCCTACGGCGAAGGTCTGCGCAGCGCTCCGGGGGCGATCGTCCATGTCGACGGTGACGGTCAGTTCTATGGTGACGACATCGTCCGTGTCGCGGTCGCTCTAGACCAATCGCAGGCCGATGTCGTCCACGGTGTGCGGCGCGGACGCTCCGATCCGTGGTTCCGTCGCTGTCTGAGCGCTCTGGTGAGGTTTGCAGTTGTTTTCTTGTGCGGTCAGTCCGTTCCTGATGTGAACACGCCCCTTCGTGCGTATCGTCCTGACGCCCTCGCTCGTCTGCTCGACGGGGTTCCCGCCGACGCGCTCGTCCCGCATGTCCATTTCTCTATCGCCGAGGCACGAGATCGACTCCGGGTTCGGTACGTCGCCGTCGAGAGCATCCCTCGTCGGGGGGCGGTTGCACAGGGCACGATGTGGGGAGGCGGTCATTCGCGCGTCATTCTTCCCCCTCCCCGTCTCGTGCGCTTCGCCGGTCGTGCGCTCGCCGAACTCTGGTGGATTGATATCGTCGGTGCGCGGTCTCGCCGACCTTCCTCAGGAGATGTGCGCGGTTGAGCATGCGCGTGAAGATCGCCGTCACGGGTCTCGCTATCTGCATGATCGTGGTTCTCCTGGCTACGTTGTCGCCGACACCTATCGACCGCGGATATCGTCCTGTCATCGAACGCTTCTTGTCGGTTCTCCGCCGCAGCGGTGCACCGGAATGGTTCGGATATCACTGGTTCGAATTCTTCGCGAATGTCCTCATGTTCATTCCAGTCGGCTTCTTCCTGGCGCTGATGTTCGCGACAAAATTCCGCTGGATCTCGTTGCTGCTGGTTTCGGCGCTGTCCGCAACTCTGGAACTCGCACAGTTCTTCTTCCTGCCCGCGCGATTTGCCGCAGTCGACGACGTTGTTGCCAACTCGCTGGGTGGGTGGGTGGGCGTCGCCGCGGCAGCGCTTGTCGTCACCTTGGTCCACGTTCGCGACCGCCGGGTTATCGACACATGGCGCGAGCATAATCTCGTCGCCGTGAGAGGCCCGGCCCAATGACCCGTCATTTCTCACTCGCGGGCTTTGCGACCGCGTCAGCTGCGCTCCTCGTCAGCACCGCGGCGTACCTCCCGATGCTCGTCAGCGGACATCTCACCCGAGACTCGGGTGTTTTTCTCTACACCGGGATGGTCATCTCCCGAGGAGGAATGCCGTATGTCGACTCGTGGGACCATAAGGGCCCTCTTCTGGCGGCCATCGAGGCTGTGGCATGGCAGCTTGGCGGGGGGATCGCAGGTGCCCCGCTCCTTGAGGGCATCGTGCTCTTCACTGGCCTGGCCATAGCCGGACTCGTATGGGGTCGCCTCATCGGGCGGGCGGCCGTTCCCGCCGTCTTGGTAGTGGGAGTCACATATCTTGGCGTCTTCGAAGGCGGCAATTTCACTGAAACCTGGCTTTTCCCGCTGCAGCTCGTCGCGTACTCCGTCGTCGCACACATCGTTCTCCGGTTCGGTCGAGAGGCGTCGTCCCGAGCCGCCAGCTTCGCAGGTCTCCTGATCGGATGCGCCCTCGCGGTCGGGTTGTTCACCAGGATGAACAACGTCGTAGGACTTGTGCTCGTTGCGGTGAGCGGTGCGATTTTCTTTCGACGTCGACTCATCTTCAGCGTGGCAATCCTCGCGGTGGTCGTCGCCGTAGGCGCCGCTTTGTCGCTCTGGCTATGGAGCGGGAATGCGCTCCGTGCCGCTGTAGATCAGTACCTGCGCTATAACCTGTTCTATTCAGGCGGAGCGAGCATGGGGGAGCGTCTGAGCGCCTTCGGTTCCCTTGCGCAATTGCTCGTTTCCGGCGCCGCCGTTGCGGCGGTTCTCGCGCTCACGGGAGCATGGCTTCTTCGCGAACGGACGGCGGATGGCGCCACCGGAACTCGCCCTCTGGTCGTGGCGGTGTTCATAGCGGTCGGGGGCGTGGATGCGCTCTCCCAGATGATCTCCGGCCGGCCGTATCCGCACTATCTCGTCGTCGCCATCGCCGGCTTCGTGGTCGCGGGTGTTGTCATGCTGGCGCACCTTCTCCTCGAGTCGTCCAGCGTGAGCCAGTGGCAGGGCGGTCGCCGGAACCTCTCCCGCTGGATCGCCGCCGGGGGAGTGGTCCTGCTCGTCCTTGCGAGCTCGTCAACGAACGCACTCCAGTGGACGCGCATCGCCCTGGGGGCAGGGGTCGCCGTGCCGGGCTCCTACCAGGCGCAGCTCGTCGACCGCGTCATTGCCGAGACGAGCTCGAACGATCGCGTGCTCGTGCACGGGGCCGAGACATGGATTCTTGCTGCATCCGAGCGGCTTTCTCCGACCTCCATCACTTACTCGCTCCCTGTCGAGCAGGGATACGACGGACTGCCCGCACAGTATCTGTCCGACGTGGTGTCATTCCCTCCGGCTCTCATCGTCGAGTCTCCCGAGTCGTGTGGGATTTCGATCGAGTGCCCTCCCGAGGAAGCTCACTTCGAAGGACTGGCGCCATTCGTGGCGTCGTCCTACCAACTTGAAGGTGACATCGTCGGATTCCGGTTCTGGCGCCGCAATGCAGAATGACCCCGACAAATTGTCGAGGTCATTCTGTGCGGGACTGTGTCGTCTCAGCGGGAGGTGGCGTAGCGCGCCGCCGCCTCCAGGTAGGACGCGACTCGATCGGCTGCAGGAGCGAGTTCGAGGAACGACCGCTCGTAGGTCTCGTCTGACCGGCGGTAAGGGTCCACGACGTCGAAGTCCTCCGGGCTCGACGGCGGCTCCACGGTGCCCCGGAGGGCCGCTGCAAGGGCGACGCCGGCTCGCATCCCGTCTTCAGCGCTGGTGGCTCCGGACTCGGCGACAGCCTGCGGAAGACGCGGCTCGACGGCTTCTGCGATGCGGGCGAGTTCTCTCAGCGTGAATGTCCGGCGCATGGCGGCCGGAAGTGACTCCACGATCAGGCGTCGATGCTCGCGAGCCATAGCGACGATGAGATCGGCTCCGCGGATGAGGCTGTTGTCGATCTGGCGTGCACGGTGCATCGAAGCGTTGATACTGCGGGAGGCGGCCAGACGTTGGGCCTGCTCGGGGACCCCGCTGCCGACGAGCGCCCCCGTGCCGGCGCTCTCCACCCGCACATCTGCCACGGGCGACAGGGCGTGTGCGAGCAGCAACTCGGCGACGGGGGATCGACAGATATTGCCCGTGCACACCGAGAGGATGGAGAAGGTCACTTCTCGTCCGCCCTCTCACGCCGCGAGCGCCGCTCACCCTTGCTCGTCCCGGCGGGCTCCTCCGGAGCGCTGTAAGAGTACGCGCCGTAGCCGTAGCTGTCCGGTCCCTTCGAGGGCAGCATTGTCACGATGACACCGAAGAGGCGGCTCCCGATCGCTTGGAGCTTTTCGACGGCTGCGGTGAGCTGAGGCTTCTTCGTCGTGCCGGATGCGGCGACCATGAGGACACCACTCGTGAATCGCGAGATCACCGCGGCGTCTGTGACGAGGAGGAGCGGAGGCGCGTCGACCAACACGTAGTCGAACGCATCCGCCAGGGCCGCGAGCGTCCGCTGCATGGCCTGGCTGCCCAGGAGCTCGGAGGGGTTGGGGGGCGTCCGACCCGAAGGCAAGACGAACAACTTGCCGGTGCCCCACTGCTGCAGGACGTCGACGAGCTCCGCGCGGCCGATGAGAACGTCGGTCAGGCCCACCCCGCCCTCGATACCCATGTAGTCGGCGACGCGGGGGAGGCGGAGGTCTCCGTCGACCAGCACGACGCGGGCGCCCGTCTCGGCGAGAGCGATCGCCAGGTTCGCCGTGGTCGTCGACTTTCCTTCACCGGGGCCGGCGCTCGAAACGACGAAGGAACGCGAAGTCCCGTCCACGTCGATGAACTGCAGGTTTGTGCGCAGGCTGCGGAACGACTCAGCACGCGGGTTGCGAGGGTCGGCGTGCACGATGAGCGGTCGCTTCTTGGCATCCGGGTCCAGAGCGATGCCGCCGAGAACCGGTGCCTCCGTCGCTGCCTCGATGTCGTGCAGGGAGTGTATGCGTGTGTCGAGGACCGAGCGGAGCAGGGCAATTCCGAGCCCGAGCGCGATGCCAAGGACCACTCCGACAGCAATGTTCAGCGCGGTATGGGGCGATGCCGGCGAGGTGGGAACGAGAGCTGGCTCGATTGTCTCCACTCGGACGAGGCTGGCCGCTTCGCCCTCCGGCTTCTCAAGCTTGTTGACGACGACATCCGCGAAGTTTGAGCCGACCGAATTCGCGATCGCCGCGGCGAGCTCGGGGTCGGTGTTGGTGACTTTGACGGAGATGATTACCGAGTTGAGGGGCGACGAGGCCTCCACCGAACGCGCAAGCTGTTGCGCGCTCATATTCAGGTTCAGGTCGTCTACGACGCGATCCAGCACGACGGCACTGTCTACGACGTCGACGAAACTCACCGTGGCCTGTCGTGCGAAGTTCGTGCCTTGGGCCAGCTCGCTCACCCCGGAACTGTCGGAGCGAACCGACACATAGAGCTGCGTGTTTGCTTCATACGAAGGTGTCTGCAGCAAGGAGTAGCCGAAGGCTCCGGCCCCGCCGAGGATCGTCAGCGCAAGGATGAGGATCCAGTTGCGGTGCAGAATCCTGAGATAGTCGCGCAGTTCCAAGCCTCGTCCATTCCCTGGTGGAAGATGATGGAGGGCCGTTTAGAGTCCGTAGATTCTCGGGATATCCTTTCCCTAGGAAATCCGCGCTGAACTGGGCGCCCCCTCGACTACCCTACGACATTCGACGAACGGCGCCGGAGATGGCGCCCAGGAGACTCCATGAACGACCTGCGAACCTTGCTCTGGTCGACTGTGGAACGCGATGGGGCGGAGTCGATCAAAAGTGTCCCGTCACCCGACTCGGCCTCATTGAAGGCGTTGGTAGGCGTGACGACGCAGAACGTGCCGTCAAGTTCTTCGCGCACCATTCGAGAATTGGTGGGCGCGTCGTCGATGGCTTCTTCCTCCGCTGTTCCCGATCTCTCGGATCTCGTGGGGCCGCCTCGTGCTTCGGAAACGGCAACCACCGCCGACTTGACCGCGCTCGTAGGCGCGCGGGAGACGTCGGGCCAGGCCGGAGCACGACTGGATCTGTCGAAAATGATTGATTCCAGCGCAGACCTGCGAGGTGCGGACGAGGGTTGGCGGGCGCCCGACCTCGCGCAAGCAGGTCGCAGACCATTGTTTGGTGGCCGCAGGAAAGCGGGCGCCGTCAACTACATGAGCGTGGCCGTGGCGGCGCTAGCCGTCATCGTGCTCGTCGGAACCGCGTCGTTCGCCGTCGTCCAGCGCGCAACAGCCAACCCCGCGGATGCGGCCATGATCAGTTTGCGCGAGCGGGAAGCGGAACTGGCCAACGAGACGAAGGTGCTGCAGACCGCAGTGGACCTCTACGCGGGTTCTATTGCGGACGCCGCATCGTTGGCCGAGGCCAGCGCTCCCGTCCTCGCTGGGCTTCAGGGACGCGTTGATGCGGCGGTTTTGGCTTCCGCGGAAAGCACTCGTCTTGCCCTGCTCCAGAAGGCGACGCCGTCGGCGCCCGTCGCTGTCCCGATATACGCACGGGACCAGATCGACGAGCAGTCCTTCGACCAGGTCGGCAAGGCGATCGACGACGTCCGCCTCGCGCGTGAGACACTCCCGCCATTGGTTGCCAAAGCTCGTGACGCTCGTTCAACCGTCGTTTCGGCACTTGACGAGTACAGGTCGGCGCTTGCCTTGGTCGGGACGGCGATCCAGGCGGAGGCAGAGAAGCTCGTTGCTGAGAACGATTCGGCAGGGTCCAGCTTCCGATCTGCGGTGACCGACGCCGCGGCACGCATCGTGACTGCTCAGCGCTCTGGCGGTGACGGCCTCTCCGACATGCCGGCGTACGCCGCGGCGGTCGACGCGCTGCGCGCCGAGAATGCGCGTGTCGTCGCCGTTGAGGAGGCGGAGCGGGAGGCCACGCCGAACCGGCCGAGCAATCCGAACGGCGGAGCCGACAGCGGCAGTGGTTCGGACTCTTCCAACCCAGGCACCCCCTCGCCGGAGCCGTCTCAGCCCGCTCCCTCGCCGAACCCCGAGCCGTCGCCGGAGCCCACTCAACCGGAACCGACGCCGGACCCCGAGCCCGAACCGACGGAACCGTCGATCCCGAACCCCGACCCGACCGCTCCGATTGAAGGTGGCACCGCATGACGGCGGTGCCCGAGCATCCGACGCGTCGCAGCCAACGTCGGGAATCACCGGAGCCGATCTCGCGCGATCGAGGCAGGGTTGCCGGCGCGATTTTCGGGTGGACCTTGGGTGTCCTCGGCTTCGCGCTGTGCGCAGTAGGCGTCGTGGCCATGGCGTTCATGCAGCAAGCGGGTGTCGTGCGCACCGACCTCCTCGGAGCCCAGACCAAGCTGTCCTTCGTTCCGCAGATCGTGGCCAACCGAGACATCAACGGGCTGAACCAGGTCTCCGGTGAAGTGCTCCAGATGACGGAACGCGCGGATGCCGGGTCGGCGGGGCCGCTGTGGGATCTCGCCTCCTCGATCCCGTTCGTGAAGGACAACACCGAGGCGGTGCAGGAGCTCACCGCCATGACGCGGGAATTGACCGGTCGTGCTCTTCCCCCGACGGTCGCGCTCCTCTCGGCATCCGATTTCTCCTCCCTCGCCGTCGAGGGCGGAGGCATCAATCTCGAGCCGTTCCGCCAGGCGGAGGGTGCGCTCCCGGAGATCACCAGTGCATTCACGGATGCCAAGGTCGTCACGGACGGCATCGACCGGACCAACCTCCTTCCGATCGTCACGGAG
>JAAIGE0100334870.1_pt1 | contig 15272 bp, 13 predicted proteins | sample 6487951 | NCBI WGS metagenome assembly JAAIGE01 (sample SAMN13974128, study PRJNA590717) | phyllosphere metagenome | biome: tomato field; feature: multiple bacterial spot infested tomato fields; material: tomato leaves; isolation source: leaves from tomato fields | host: Solanum lycopersicum ... | reverse complement strand
GCGTCTTCGCCGGGCGATCTTGGACCTGACGCTGGACAAGCTGATCCTGCAGGAGGCTGCCAGGGGAGCCGAAGGCCAGCGCAGCTAAACTTCTAAGCCCCGCGTGGCGGCGACGCTGCATTGATCATGTGCGACGAGAGTTTCCGGTATCCGAGCGACGGATATGCCGGGTGCTGGGTCAGCATCGATCGACGCAGCGCAAGGTGCCGCGCGGGGCGGATGACGAGCAGGCGCTGACGGAGGACATCATCGCACTGGCAAAGCAATATGGTCGATACGGCTACCGCCGGGTGACGGCGTTGCTGTGCCATGCGGGTTGAACGGTGAACCATAAGCGGGTCGAACGGATCTGGCGGCGTGAGGGGCTGAAGGTTCCGCAGCGCCAGCCAAAGCGCGGGCGTCTATGGCTCAATGACGGATCCTGCATCCGCCTGCGGCCGGAATATCCGGGACATGTATGGGCCTACGACTTCGTCGAAGGGCGCACGCATGATGGCCGCAAGTTCCGCATCCTGACCATCATCGATGAGGCCAGCCGGGAGTGCCTGGCGCTCGTCGTGGCGCGTCAGCTCAAGCATGAGGATGTTCTGGCGGCCTTAGCCGACCTGTTCATCTCGCGCGGCCCTCCGGCACATATACGGTCCGATAATGGCAGCGAATTTATCGCGACAGCCGTCCAGCAATGGCTGGGGCAGATCGGCGTGAAGACGCTCTACATCACACGTGGATCACCATGGGAGAATGGCTATAACGAAAGCTTCAACGGGTCGCTTCGCGACGAACTGCTCAACGGCGAGATCTTCTACAGCCTCGCCGAAGCCAAGGTGCTGATCGAAGCTTGGCGGCGGCATTACAACACCTTGCGCCTGCACAGCAGCCTGGGTTACCGACCGCCGGCGCAAGAAACGGCGGCACCGCCATATCCGGCCTCCGGTTCCGCTTCGCTCCACCTCCACCCGGATATGGCGGCGGCGCGAATAATCCACTAACAAACAAACCGGTCCACTCGGTGGGGGCAGATCACGCTTGAGCATCTTGTAGTGCTTGCCATCAAGCATACTGACGATGTGATCAGGCTTACCGAAGCGCGGATTGATACCGCTGCTTTGGGTTTTTCTACAGTGGGGGTTTTGGGCTAACCTAGGCGGGTCAAAGCGCCATGAACATTGGCAATGAGGATCGGCAGATCACCCACCGCAACGCTGTTGTTGGACACATGTGCTGCAACAATATCAGCCGCCAGCGTAATCAGCTGCTCAGTCATGTAATTCTGCTCTGTTGTTATAGATCCCATATTTTCGCGGGCTGCTCGCACGACTAGGCCAGAGCCTTTCCCATGTCATGCAAAGTTTCTGCCGGCAGGACGATAATAAATCCTATGTTTATCGAGACGGTATTTACCTTGTTCGGGTTGCTGGTCGCCCTAATAGCCAAATGACGATGGATGATCCCACGACACAACTTATCCTGCGCGTTCTCGATCGCGCACCGCAATGGGTGTCAACAGACCTGACCGCAAAAGATACCGGTACGCGCAGCCGTGCGGAAGAGACACTCGCTGCAATGATCGACGTCTCGCAAGCGATGATCTTTGTCGCCACAGGCTTCTACGCCTAAATGCTCATCCCTGATTTCCAAACCCACTCTAACTTCTTCAGTCTTGCCGTTTAAAGCGTTCTTGCGCAGCAAGCCGAATGCCCGCATTGGGCGCGCCATATCCATCATATTCTGAACGCTCTGCAAATTCGAAAAAAAACCGCTTCTGGAATGCGCGGCTGTAGAGTTGCAAATATTCCCCCCCTCCGCTCCTGTCGTACAGGATGTGCGCCTCCTCCATCGCCGCTCGGGTAGCGGAGTCGAAGCCGAAGCGGGAAGCGAGATCGTCGTAATAGTTACTGGTGACGGCCAGCATCTGGGCTTTGCTTGTCGCCAGATCGGCCGCTTTCTGCTTCAGGTCGGAAGTCCCGAACGCCACATGTTGATAGCCGCCGCCGAAGTTATGTTCGACGAAGCGATAGGACAGGGTGCGCGCCGCTTCCGACGCATTGAGCGTGATGCGCAGGGCGCCGCTTGCCGATTGCAGAGGCTGGCTGAGCACCAGCCCCGACGGGTCGATGACATCCGCCTGCGCACCATGGTCCAGCCCGAACAGCGACCGCCAGTAGAGCTGCCATGAAAGATATTCCTCGATCCGCACGACGGCCGCCAGATGGTCGATCGTCAGGTTGCCGGTGTCGTAAGGCGCGCCCGTGCGCGCGAACTCTCGATCCCAAAGCGCCGCCACCTCATCTGCGCCGATGACATAGACAATGCTGCCGCCGATCCCGCGCAGCGCCGGCAAGGCGAGGTTCCCCGGCGCGTCGTTCTCGCCCACCGCCTGGATGCCAAGATGGGCGGCCCGCGCGGCCACGGCATCACAATTCTCGACGACCAGCCCGACGGCGCAGATAGACGGGCCGTGCGTCACGGCGAAGCTATGCCCAAAGCCCTGCGGTTCGGCGTTGATGATCAGGTTGACGGTTCCCGCCTGCCAACGCGTCACCGCCTTGCTGTGGTGCTTACCCGTGCAGACGAAGCCCAGCGAACGGAACATGGCCTCAAGGTCGGCCACATCGCGATCCTCGACGGCGAACTCCACGAACTCGGGGCGGGGGTCGTTAGGCGGTGGCGGCACGCTGGGCGGCAGGCCCAGCAACCGATCGGCCCCATCCTCGACATGGCGCAGCGACCTCAATCCATCCTGTGCGATCAGGTCTGCCGACCATCCACGGAACCGATCGTTGAAAATCTCCAGGCTGAGCGGCCCCGTATAGCCGGTGCGGCGGATTTCGGCGACATATTCGGCGACCGGTAGCCCGCCCTGCCCCGGAAAGTTGCGGAAGTGACGGCTCCAGTAAAGAAGGTCCATCTCCAGCTTTGGCGCGTCCGCCAGTTGCACGAACGCGATCTTGTCGCCGGGAATGGCGCGGATGCTGTCGCTCGGGATGGCGCGCGACAGAGAGTGGAAGCTGTCGAGGATGATGCCGATCGCCGGATGATCGACCGCCTCCACGATCGCCCAGGCATCGCGATGGTCGAAAACATGGCGGCCCCAGGCCAGCGCCTCATACCCGATTACGATCCCTCGTCTTGCAGCGCGCTCTCCCAATTCGCGCAGGTCGGCCACGATACGACTGCGTTCGCCCAGCGCCTGCGGCGCGCAGTTGGAGCAGACGAGGATGCGATCGGCGCCCAATTCTCCCATCAAATCGAACTTTGCCTCTGCCCGGTCGAGCGCGCGCTGTCGCAGCGCTCCGGGCATCCCCTCAAAGTCGCGAAAGGGTTGGTAAAGCAGACATGCCAGGCCAAGATCATCCATCAAGGCCCGCACCTCACGTGGACGCAGGGGGCAGGCGATCAGATCGTTCTCGAATATCTCCACTCCGTCGAAGCCCGCCGCCGATGCCGCGTGCAATTTCTCCTCAAGCGTGCCGCTGAGCGACACGGTGGCGATCCCGTAGGTCATGCTTCCTCGTCCATCATGCCGTCTCCGACGTCAGGGCATCCCTGAAGTTCGCGGCCATTCTCGTGCTGTCGGCGGCTCTGCCGGTGAAATGCTCGAACGCGCCAGCCGCCTGAAACACCGTCATCCCACCGCCATCCAACGTGGTGCAGCCCACCTCTCGCGCCTCGCGGAGCAACTGCGTTTCCAGCGGAAAATAGACGATGTCCGTCACCCACAGCTCGGGACGCAGGAAAGAGCGTGGCACGGGCGTGCCCGGATACCCCTCCATCCCGATGGGTGTCGCGTTGACCAGCCCATCGGCATCGACCATCGCGCGTTCGAGATCGCGTCCGACAACCGCGCGCCCCCCGCCATAGGTTTCGCAAAGCGCTACGCTGAGCGAGATCGCCCGCTCTTCATCGGGATCGAACAGGGTCAACGAACCGGCTCCCATCTGGAGCAGCCCATGCGCAGTTGCCGCTCCCGCGCCGCCCGCGCCCATCTGCACCACGCGATCCACGCGTGCTTGCGAAAGGCCGGAGCCAACATTCTGCATAAAGCCGCTGACGTCCGTATTGAAGCCCAGCCGGCGCCCATCCCTGAACACCACCGTATTAACCGAGCCGATCTGACGCGCCTCGGGCGACAGTTCGTCCAGATGCGCGATCACCGCCTGCTTGTAGGGATGAGTGACGTTGACGCCGGCAAATCCGACCGTCTGGAGCGCACCGAGCAGATGCGGCAGATGATCGATCCCCTTGCCTTCCGCCGCCAGGTCGAACAGCCGATAGATCAGGCGGACTTGCTGCGCCTCGGCCTCACTCTCGTGCAGGCGCGGCGACAGCGACCCCTGAATATCCCGTCCGATGAGGCCAGTCAGATATCGGGCAACAGTAGGAGAAGCATGGGTCAAGATCATGATATCCGCTGGAGAATGAGAAGTCCCCCCTGCCATGTGGCGGGGGCAGCCTTGGGGTCAGAAGTTGAACTTCGCGCCGACATAGAAGGAGCGCCCAACCATGTCGTACGTACCGGGATCGGTGCCGTTCTGCGAACTGGCGACAAATGGAATGCCCTTGTCGAACAGGTTGGTAATGCCTGCGCGCAGCTGAACATTCTGTGTGACGTCAACGGTCGAAAACAGGTCGAACAGATTATAGGCCTTTACCCCGACCTGCTCGGCGGACGGTGTGGTGATCGCACTGATGTCGCGCATCTTGCCCTGATAGCGCCAGCGCATGCCCAGCCCGAACACGTCGGAACTGTAGCCGACCGTGGTTAGCGCCTTCCATTTGGGCAGAGGACGCCCGATGGTGCTGGTGCCGATGAAGTCCTGCGACGCCGTGCCGGGCAGCGTCTGCACCTTGTAGTGGTTTAGCCAGCCTATCGCGGACGACGCATAGATGCGGCCCGAACCATCGCCCACTCCGGCTTCGGACAGCTTCAACGACCAGTTGACCTGCACGTCGATCCCGTCGGTGTCCAATCCGCCGAGGTTCAGATAAGGCTGCGCGATCGCGACCAACTGCCCGGTCGGATCACGCTGGATCAGCTGGCAGAAGTCGTTGGTGTTGGAGTAGCTGCTGTTCGATCCGTCCAGATTATAGCATTTCGCCAGCACGGTCAGGCCGTTGATGGTGGAAATGACGTTGCGGATCTTGATGTTGTAGTAATCGACCGACAGCGAGAAGCCGGACAGCCAGGGTGAAGACGCTCGGGGATTGAAGACGAAGCCGATATTATAGGTGTTCGCTTTTTCAGGAGTCAGGCTACTGTTGCCCTGGATGTTGCCACCGGTCGCGGTCGTCGCGAACTGGTAGGCGTCGATCGCCGCTGCCGGTATGCCCTGCGCAAGACAGAGGTTGCGGACCTGCGCCCCATTGGCTCCCGTCCGCGCCGATGATCGCACGTCGCACGGATCGCCAATAGCGGCCGGCGGCGTGCCGATCGCGAGCTGCGAGCCGGTGACGGGCGAGAACAATTCGCCGATATTGGGCGCACGGACCGCGCGCTGATAGCTGCCCCGGATCAGCAGCGCCTCGACCGGCTGCCACCGCCCGTCGAACTCGTAGCTCTTGACACTGCCCGACGGCTTGTAGTCGGAATAGCGGAACGCGGCACCGACGCCCAATTCATGGAAGAAGGGCGTATCGGACAAGAGCGGCACGTCGATCTGCGCGGCAAATTCCTTGACGCTGATATCGCCACGCGCCGGGTTGGATCCCACTACGGATTCGACGTTGTTCGACACCAGATCGGGGCTGGGGTCGTAACGATATGTGTTCTTGCGATAGCCTGCGAGCAGCGCTAGCTGCACAGGTCCTGCAGGCAGGTTGAACAAAGGACCATTCACCTGACCCTGCACCTGCGTCTGCGTCAGTTTTTCCCGGCTGTTGACGGTGGCTGTCACATATTCCTGGCAAGCCTGCGACACGCGCGTTGCATTGGCGATGCTGAACGGGTTGAAACCGCCCGCGCAGAGCGATGCGCCGCCGTCCGCCGCATTCAGCAGATTCTGGACGCGGTTCTTGAGCACCGCGTTGAACATCGACTGGTCATGCACCGTCTCGTCCCACGACACGAACGCGTCGAACTTCCACGAACCCGTCAGCGTCCCCTTCAGGCCGCCCAGATATTGCTGAACCCGATAATTTTCGTCCCAGCCCTTGTCGCCGATCCCGACATAGCGCGAGCTCCAGCGGAAGGGCGCAGTCGGATTGGACCGGGACGCAAGGATCGTACGAAGGTCCGTCGGAATGAAGGGGTTGGTAACCGGAATCGTGGTGAACGGCGCGAACTGCGTCAGGCTGCTGCCGCTTTCGGTCGTGACGGTCGAATCGACATAGAGGAACTGGCCATAGGCGGTCAGCGATTCCGTCAGGTCGAACTCGCCCTTGGAGAAGGCCGATTTGCGTTCGAATTCATTGAGGATCTGAAGCTGCGGCCCCACCGGCATGCGGACGTTGCCGCCGACCACGGCATAGGCACCGGTGCGCGGCCCCTGGTAGTTGATCGCGCCCGTTTGCACGAATAGCGATCCATTGTCGTTGAAGCCCAGGTTCAGCGTCCGGTTGATCGGCGTCGTCACGCCATAGCGGGCGAACACGCCATTAAGCGCCGCCTGGCTCGGCAGATTGAGCGCGTCGGGGACGAAGGTGCTGGTGCCGATGAACGAAGACGGCACCTTGTCCGCGAAAAAGTCGCGCTGCGATCCCGAAAGCGGATCGCGATGCGCGTAGCTCAGCGCCAGCATCAGCCGGCCCCGACCGTCCGCGAATTTCGTACCCACCGCCAGAGAGGCATTGAACTTGCCATAATCGCCACGGAAGCTGTTGCCGTTCTGGATGTCGGCACGCACGCCATCGAAATATTTATCGGTCTTGAAATTGACGACGCCCGACATCGCGTCCGAACCATAGATGGCCGATGCGCCGCCAGTGATGACATCCACCGATCCGATGATCGATTCCGGCAGGATGTTGATATCGACGTTGCCGTTGATGTCTGACAGCGGCAGGCGGCGACCGTCGAGCAGGATGAGGTTGCGGTTCGATCCGAGCGCACGCAGGTTGAGCGTCGCGCGTCCGCCTGCGCCCTGACCGCCGGTCCCCGCATTGCCTGACGGCGTGAAGCCGGGCAGCTGGTTGAGTGAGTCTTCGAGGGTGATCTGGCCGCTCTGCTGGACAAGTTCATCGGAAACGGTGACGATCGGGCTGACGGCCACATTGTTGGGACGGGCGATCAACGACCCGGTGACGACGATGTCGGCGGTGCTGGGCTGGTTCGCGGACGCATCCGCGGCGGGCGGCGAAAGTGCGGTGGATGCCGCTTCTGCCGGTGCTGCATCCTGTGCCAGCAAGGGGCTCGCCCAAACGCCCAGCGCCAGCGCCGCAAGCGATCCACCTAGCCGAAGCCGAGCTTGATACTCCGATGTCATTTTATCCTCCCTCTTTTTATTACTAACTAGTTCGTTCATTTTAAACTGTGGTCGCGGGTATGTGACCCCATTCAATCCAGTCCGACGCGCCGGACATCGCCCACGATGAAGACATAGGCGGCGGCACCGATCAGGGCGAGGACGCCGATGAAGGCAAGCGCTCCATAGAAGGAACCGGTCTGGCCCACTATGACGCCGACGACGATGGGTGTGACGATCCCCGCCAGATTGGCGCACAGATTGAACACGCCGCCGGTCAGGCCGACGAACTGGCGCGGTGCGACGTCGGAAATCAGCGTCCAGCCCAGATTGACCATGCCTTGACCGAAGAAGGCGACGGACATGATCGCGATGACCAGCGTGTTGCTCGTCACGAAATTGGCGAGCACGATAGTCGACGCCAGCAGCAGGCCCGCCACGATCGGCAGCTTGCGCCCCACATTGGCGGAACCGGTGCGGCGGATCAGCATGTCCGAAATCTGACCGCCCAGCAGAACGCCGACCGATGCGGCGATGTAGGGCAGTACTGCGAACGTGCCTGACTTCAGCCAGTCCATGCCGCGTTCCGTCGCCAAATAGGTCGGGAACCATGTCAGAAAGAAGACAAGCGTCGAGTTGCCGCAGAACTGACCGATCGACGCACCCAGAATTTGGCGCTGGGACAACAATCGACGGATGTTCGACCATGAAAAAGCCGCCTTCTCGCCATGCCCGCCGGTTGTCAGCCCCCCGCCGGCATGGATATGGTCCAGTTCCGCTTGGTTGACGCGGCGACTGTCGCCCGGATCTCGATACCGTGCATACATAACGATGCCGAACGCCATGCCGAGCACGCCTGCGATCAGGAAAAGCGCGCGCCAGCCAAAGCTGCCCACGATCCAGAACAGCACGGGGCTGAAGAAGGCGAGACCCGCATATTGTCCTACGGCATAGATCGAATTGGCACGCGCGCGCTCATCCTGCGGGAACCAGCTGCTGAGGATGCGGCTGTTGCAGGGATAACAGGGCGCTTCCGCCATGCCCAGTGCGAGCCGGAAGCCGAACAACATCGCCACATTGCCGGCGATGCCGTGGAGCAGGGTAAAGAAGGACCAGAGGATCAGCGAACCGGCGTAGGTGATCCGCGTACCCAGCCGGTCTAGGATCAGGCCACCGGGGATTTGCGCCGCGGCATAGGTCCAGGAAAAGGCGGAGAAGATGAAGCCCATCATTTCCGGCGAAATTCTGAGTTCGGCGGTCAACGACGGAGCGGCCACGCCCATGACGGCACGATCCATATAGTTGAGCAGCGTAGCGACGCTGATCAACGCCAGCACGCCCAGTCGCGCGCGGGTCCGGCGCTGGCTTCCCGTTTCCGCCCTCATGCCGCTTTGCGCCGGTCGATCTGGAGAAGATGACGCACCGCCAGCGCATAACCGTCCACGCCCATGCCCGACATGATGCCGGTGACCCACCGGCTCATGATCGATCTGCTCCGCCACTCCTCTTCCCGTCTGTGGATGTTGGAGATATGCACTTCGATGACCGGGCAGTCGCACATTTTGAGCGCGTCCAGCACCGGGTAACCCGCATAGGAAAAAGCGGCGGGGTTTATGACGATCCCGAAGGCCCCCGTCCGCGCATCATGCAGAAAACCCACCATCTCATGTTCGGCGTTGGTCTGGCGAAAGACGAGGCCGATATCGCTGCCATCCAGTTCCCGCAGGCAAGCGGCCTCGACATCGGCAAGCGTGTCGCGACCGTAGATATCGGGTTCACGCACCCCCAGCATGTCGAGATTGGGGCCGTTCAATATGTGAATGAAGCGCTGGCCCATGTCGGCCTCTATCCTCCCCATCATCCGCCGCCAGGGTCTCGCCCCGATCTTGCAGAATCAGATCTATTCCCTTTCGCCCGCGCATGCAAGCAATATGTACGAACTAGTTCATATAATTATTTTTCGATGGCGATCCGGTCGGCCTGATAGGAACCCAGCCATAATTTGCCGTCGACGATGACCGCCGCCGACACGCCGTTGAAGATCGGATCGCGCGGGCCGGAAGCAATGACGGTCATGCTTCGCGCGACAGGATCGAGCTGCGCGACGCGCCACCCCCTGTGACACAGCATTCCATCCGCGACGCCGTTCACGATCTGGCGCACGCCGCCGCAGGCCGGTTCGTCCCGCATCATGCCTGCCAGCAACAGCCTGTCGCCGTCCCAATGGATGTTGTCGGGCATGAAATCAGGTGCGGTCACGCGCCAGATGGGCTGGCGCGTATCCCGTCGCGCATAGGCGACCACTTCGCGCAGGCCGAAAGCGATAACATAGAAGCCGCTGTCCTCCCTTGCCGTTTCCAGACCATTGTTGCCGGGCAGCTCGGTTCCGGGAAGCAGGCGAAACGCACCCTCGCCCGGCGTGCGTTCATATACCGCGCCGGTAATACGGCCATGCACGAAGTCGGTGATGGTGGTTCCGGGCCGCGTCAGCACCGTGGCCAGCACCGTGCCGTCTCTGTAGGATGCGACAGCGTTCGCTACCTGCCCCTCCGGCATCCGCATGCAGCCTTGCCAGCGGAGGCGCGGCTGGGCGGTCGCATTGGTGAAATCGACCTGAAAGCGCTCGATAGACTCCCGCCCGCCATGATTGACCACCAACAGCTGCGCGCGTCCCGTCGCAGTCACCCGCAGACTGATCCCGCGAGCGGTGAACAGGGCCGGATCGGGCGGCGTCGAACAATCGGAAGGGCTGGGTTCGCGGTCAATCTGGTCGGGGCGCCCCTCGAACCAAATCGTCGCGCGACGGGACACGTTATCGACGATCTTCAGCCCTGCGCCTGTCGCAAAGCCACTGGCGATGACCCATCGCGTTCCGGGAATATGCGCCAGATCCTCAGGCTTCATCGTACCGGATACGAAACGAAATTGCGACGACGTCATTTGCGAGGACGCAAATTGTGTCTGTTTCAGTGTCTCTTTTGGCTGCCCGGCACATCCGCCGAGCAGCAGCGACAGGCTGAGAAGCAGCCCGCCCCTCATGTCACGCGATAGACGCGGATGACGACGGACGGCTTGGGCGCGTCGGCTGGCGGCGTACCGATGGTCCCGACGAATATGGCCTGATTCAACCAGCCATGACGGCCTTCTGGCGCTTCAAAACTGGGAACCGTGCGCAGGTAGCGCTGCTTGAGGCCCGGCACGCGGCTGTTCGTCAGCCCGACGTTGCGGACATGGATCAGCGTGCCGTCTTCGGCCTGCATCATATAATCCGCCTCTATGACGGTCCAGTTGTCACCTCGCTGCAATTGCCAATCCGCGCCGCCGGCAAGCACCTTGCCCGAAATATCCGGCCCCTTGAAGCGTCCGCCGGTGATCGGCACGCGGCGGCGCACGCCAAGCGGGGTCGTTCCGACCTCGATGGTAGGCTCCAGCGTCACCAACGCTTCATAGACGAATGCCAGCCCCGGCTCGTCCGTACTGGCGGCATTGGCTGAGCCAAGGGGCATCACGCCTGTCAACGTAGCTCCGGCTCCCAAGGCTAGCGCTCGCCGGCGATTGACGTCTCCGATCATGTTCAGTCCCTGATCCTTGGCTGGGTTTTCGCTGGCGCGGGTGGAGCCGCCGTTCCCAGGTCGGGGAGGATCGCAAAATGCGGCCAATCGATCAGGCCATCCTTGTCAGCCGTCACGCCATCGCCGAAAACATGCAGCCTCGGGTGTGCGACATCCAGCGTCGACCATCCCGCACCGGGCTTCCCGGTCTGCGCGAAGGCGAGCAGCCGATCCATCATCTCACTGGACAGGCGGCGATCATAGTCTGTCCAATCCCGCGTCTCGCGGAAAAGATTGAGACTGTCGAGCGTGCCCAACCAATAGGGCACATCAGCGGTGTGATAAGCTCCGACGGTTGCCGGGTCGTGGTCGGTAAAGCGAATGCCCGGATGATAGGGATGCGTCCGCGTGAAGAAATAGGCATAGGTCGGCAACTTGCCCCGCGCCTGCTCTTTGGCCCAATCCGCCATCTGAAGTCCGAGCGTCATGTCCCGGTCGATATCGCGCGCGGATCGCCGCGCCTCCTCTGCCGTTCGTGCGGGATAGGCTTTCAATATGGCATCAGATCGGTCGGGGAAGGCGCTACGCACCGCAGCCTGGTAGTCGGCGATGCTATCGACCTGTCCGATCGAGCGAAAAAACTCGTCCCGCGTAAAGCCGATCATGGCCGGAACCGCATTCGCACGACCTTGCATGAAGGCCTGCTCAGGCGACAATGGCACTGTCCGACCATCCAGCACGATCGGTCGCCGCCGCAGAGGTGCAGCGACCGCCATCACCCGATCGGCAGGGATGTCGCGCATCTCCTCGATCGACGTTGCGCCAAGACCTTTCTGCAATTCCAGCCCTTCGGCTTCCGCTTCCTTGAGCGGCGCTGGCGTCATCATCGGACCAAAAGCGCCGCCGCTCATTCCGACGACGCGTTGATACAAGCCCCTGGCGGCCGGACTGGCCTGCAACAGCGAGACCGACATCGATCCCGCCGATTGTCCCGCGATCGTGACATTGCCCGGATCGCCGCCGAACGCGCCGATGTTGTGCTGTACCCATTGCAGAGCGGCGATCTGGTCCTTTAGGCCGTAATTGCCCGAACTGCCGCCCCCTTCCGCCGTCAGATCGGGATGCGCGAGGAAACCTAGCGCACCCAAGCGATACGCCACGGCGACATAGATTGCGCCCCGTGCCGCCAGCGGCTCGCCCGAATAGTTGGCCATGGATGCCGAACCGACGTTGAAACCACCGCCATAGATCCAGACTATGACGGGATAGGTCGTGCCCGACGGCGGCGGTGCCTTCGGCGCCCAGATGTTGAGGTACAGGCAGTCCTCGCTCGTCGCCTCTTCACCGAAATAATGGTTGATGCGGCGCCCGCGCAGCGACTGGATGCATTCGGGCGCAGGACGATCAGCATTCCAGACACCTTGCCAGACGGCATGGGGTTGTGGATCGCGCCAGCGCAACTCGCGCACCGGGGGCGCGGCAAACGGCACGCCCAGCCACGCCCTGACACCGGAAGGCAGCGTCTTGCCAGCGATCTCACCCTTGTCGGTTTGAACCGGGTTCCCCGCTGGGCGCTCGACAACCTGCGCCCCTATCGGGGACGCAGCCGCGAGAAGCAGAGCGCGGATCAATAGCCGCCGCATCAGCGCTTGCTCTTCAATTGCGCATCGAAAAACTGGAACGTGAGGTTCAACGCGCGCAGGCTCGCCGTTCGTGTCTCCGCCGCGTTTGCTCCGATCCAGCTATGTCCGACGCTTGGGATGATTTCCAACGTCACCGGCACCTTTTCCACCTGCAGCTTTTCCGCCAGTTCCTTCGATTGCAACACAGGAACGGTCTTGTCATCCGTCCCGTGGATCAGCAGCATCGGTGGGTCTTTGGCATCGATATGCGCGACGGGGCTGGCGGCGGTGATCCGATCCGCGGGACAACTCTCCTTCTCGCAATCCAGATAGATGTTCTCCGCGCGCGGGATTGCGGACTTGGGCATGGTGGCAAAGTCATAGACTCCGTACCATCCGACGCCCGCCTGCACGCAATCGCTCTGCGTCGCGTTGCTCTTATCCTCGCCAGATGGGGCATGTCCGCAATCCAGCGCCGCCAGCACGGCAAGTTGGCCGCCGGCCGATCCGCCCCATATCGCGACCCTGGCCGGATCGATGCCATATTTGTCCGCATTGGCTCTCAAAAACCGGATCGCGGTGCGAACGTCATCGATCGCACCAGGAAACGGCGCTTCTTTCGACAGCCGATATTCCAGTGATGCGACGACATATCCTCGCGCGGACAGGTCGGAAAGCACCGCGGTGAAGTCGCTGAAGGCCCCAGACTGTCGCGTATGCCCAGCCATCCACCCGCCGCCATGCACGTAGACGACCAGCGGCCTGATCCCGCTATCCTGCGGGCGATAAAGATCGAGCGTGATCGGCCGATATCCAGCGATGGTCGAATAGGGAATGTCGGCATTGACCTTCACACCATTGGCGAAGGTGACAATCCGATCGGGCATGGGATCGCCGAGAGCAGGCTCAGGCGAGGTCGCGGGTGCTACTTGCTGCGCTTGGACACCCTTTGCCGCGGCTATAGCAATCAGACAGCCGACCCCGTTCAGAAGCTTCTGCAACGTGCTTCGCATATCTCTCTCCCATCTATCCGCCTTCAATGAGCGAACTATTTCGTACATTCGTATCGGGAGTTGAGGGATGCGGCAAGTGCAATTAGCAGCGGCACCAGCTTTCGATCACGTCGATCACGCTCATGCGCCGACGAGCAAGCGCTTTAGGAGAGCTCATGTCCCTGTCGAAGCCGTAGGAAAAGGTGTATCGGTTGGACACGTTATAGAAGCAGAGCGCACTGATAGTCATGTGCAGTTCCACCGGGTCGATGCCCTCGCGGAACTGGCCATTTTCCACTCCGCGCGCCAGAATGCCACGCAAATGCTCGATGACCTTGCGATTGCGCTCCTTGATGCCCGGCACTTCACCCACATGGGCGCCGCGAAGGATATTCTCGTTCATGACCAATCGAACAAACTCGGGATGCTGGTTATGATAGTCGAAGGTCGCTGCGACAACATCCCGCAATGCCACATCCGCTGACAGATGATCCCGCTGATTGTCGGCGTCGACTTCACGGACGGCAGTGTAGGCGCGTTCCAGGACGGCTCGGTACAAGCCTTCCTTGCCGCCATAATAATAATAGATCATTCGCTTGGACGAATTGGTACGCTCCGCGATCTCGTCAATGCGCGCGCCGCTCAGGCCCTTGTCGGCGAACTCCGCAGTCGCGACCTCCAATATGTTGAAACGTGTCTCTTCCGCGTCGATGGCTCGCGAGTTCCCGTTGGCATCTTTTTTATTAGTCGCGGCCCTAACCACCTATAATTTTCCTTCAAGTTAGAGTTGATTCAGGCTTCATAGTTCGCCTTTCCGCTGGATTCCAGATGCGCGATAGTACTGTGAGTCAGATTGGCCCTAAGGCCAGCGATGCAGTCACTCTATAGCGTAAGAATGCCATAATCCGGCGCTATGAACCGCACCGGGCTCTGTCAAAGCAATAGAGGATGCTACCCGGCGGGAATGACCAGGCCCGCTGACAATACGTCCGGCGCTGTCAAAGTGAATACACTAGCCGTTAGAAGGCTGGCATTGGGTGACATCATGCCTCGCTCTCGCAAGCCAGTCAGTCCGTTTCGCTGCTTCAACTCATCGCCCGAGGTGATCCGCCTCCTCGACTAGCCAATCGGCTAGCTGGGCACCAGTCGGCGCCGAAAATGAGATCCCCATAGCCCGTCGTTCGACCTCGGGTCGTGCATATCTGGATTTACGTATGCATGCCGGCGCCCAAATCTTTCGATTTTTAAGACGGTCGGCCTGGAGACTATACAGTAAGGAAAACGGACATTCCTCGCGTAAAGAGCCAACGCAAGTTGCCGCCTGTAACTTAGCTCGTCAATTTGCCAGTGATATTAAAGTTATGACAGATCTTGATTTCATTTTTTAATATACAGAAATTAGAAAAACTAAATCTATAATGAAGCTCGCGTACTATGCGCGATAGATATTTCCGTATATTCTGCCGAAAGATGACCCAACACCCCACTTGGGTACTGTCAAAGCAAATGCACTTGCCGTTAGGAGGTTTGCGTTAGGGGCAAATCATTCCCCGCCCTCGCAAACCAGCCAGTCCGTTCCGCTACTTCAACTCCTCACCCGAGGTGATCCGTCTCGTGGTGCTGATGTATGTCCGTTACCCCCTGTCGCTGCGGAACGTGGAAGACCTGCTGTTCGAGCGCGGGATCGACATCTGCCATGAGACGGTG
>JAAIGE0100061893.1_pt1 | contig 15279 bp, 17 predicted proteins | sample 6487951 | NCBI WGS metagenome assembly JAAIGE01 (sample SAMN13974128, study PRJNA590717) | phyllosphere metagenome | biome: tomato field; feature: multiple bacterial spot infested tomato fields; material: tomato leaves; isolation source: leaves from tomato fields | host: Solanum lycopersicum ... | reverse complement strand
TCTTTTCGGCAAATGTCCGCTTGTGTTCAAAATGCGATTTTCGCAGAAGTTTTGCATTGCAATCTTCGGAGTTTTCTATGGCCAATACTGAAATTTCCCGCGCGCGCCTGATTGTACCGGCTGTCGCGCCTATTTATACCAGCACTCATGAATTGGTGGAAACGATCCTGCGTGTCGTCGCTGGCGTTCTTCTTGTGACGCATGGTTTCGGCAAAATCACCAATCCCTTCGGTGCTGTTGGCATGGTGGAAAGCCTTGGCTTCTATCCTGGCGTCTTCTGGTCGCCACTTCTGGCTGCAACGGAATTCTTTGGCGGTATCCTGGTCGCTATCGGTCTTATGACCCGTCCGGCCTCCATAGCGGCATTCATTGTCCTGCTGGTTACGGTCTATTTCCATTGGATCGTCAAGGCTGAAGGTCTTGCAGGTGCCGAGAAGTCCATTCTCTGGGCTGCAATCTTCCTGTTCTTCGCAATCCGTGGCGGTAACTCTCATTCCGTCGACGCAAAGCTGCGCAGAGTATTTTAATTTATTGTCATTTCGACCTCTCCCTTTGCGGGGAGAGGTCACCCCTGTGATGTGGTGGGCAAAAATTGTGCGACGAGTTCGTGACGTTCACCGGGATACGTTACGGTGACGTGCGTAATATAGGTCTGGCCGTTCCAGGTTCTTCGCTCGATCACAAGGCAGGCAGTGCCTATCGGGATAGCAAGTGCTCCCGCCACGCGCCGGTCTGCCGAAATCGCACGGATGCGGTGTTCAGCGGCACTCCACGGCACCTTCTGCAAAAGCCATGTGCCCGGGCCTATGAGCAGGAAATCAGCGTCTTCCGCTTCCGGCACGGAAGACACATTGATCACACGCTCTTCCAGGCAGAAGGGAACATTGCCCGTGAAGTGGCGACATGTCACTGCCAGTATCTTTGCGCCTTGCTTGACGTTCAGCCTCGCCCGATCCTCGGAGGTTGCCTTGCGTAGTTCTCGATGATCCAGCCTGTAGCCATAGGCAAGACCCATATCCTGCACTTCTCGCTGGATGTCGTGAATTTCAAGAACGGCGGATTGTCCATGCGGCTGCGTGACAAAGCTGCCGGAGCGGCGACGGCGCTCGATCAGACCTTTTTTGACCAGCTCCGTCAGGGCCTTGTTCACGGTCATGCGTGAGCAGTCGTATTCCTGTGTCAGTTCGTGCTCGAAAGGAATGCGATAACCCGGCGGCCACTTGCCCGAGAGAATACGGCCCTCGACATCGCTCATGATGCGTTCATGCAAGGACTTTTCCGGCATAACCCCAGCTTCAGTCATTCAGTTCGCCCTGTTTAAGGATCGCGTGATATCACCGCGATCCAAACTTATCCATGGCATGACGCGCTACTGCACGGCAATCGGCCACCGCATCGTCACGTGCTTTGCGAAAAGACGGGTAGAGACGTGCCGTTAGAGAGAAAATCGATCGCTTAAAAGTCTAGCGATACTCTTCAGCAAATCTTTGCCATGCGGATTCCTGAAAAATTAATGAATGAAAACTACAAATAATAACAGGGTATTATTGTTATGTGCGAAAATGGTGCTGTGGCGAATGCGTTATGAACAGAAGTGGCCGATATCGAAACGGCGTCTACAGATCCAGCACTGCCGTGGTGGGAATTTTGGAATGCTGGCGGCGTTGATGATGCCCGTTCTGCTGGTCGCGGCGGGTGGTGCCGTTGACGTTTCGAATGCCTTTTCTGAGAAGGCCCATCTGCAGGAGAAGCTCGACGCCGGTGTTATCGCAGCGGCAGCGAAGGGAACGGCTGAGGCCCAGCGCTCCGAAATCGAGAATTTTTTCGGTGATTTGGTCGATGACGATGGCAACAAGATCGATTTGAGACAGGCGGTCTCGGTCTCGTCCAATACCGATGGCAGCGTCACGGGCGGCTTTCAATCGCAATTCAAACCGACATTTCTTCCGCTGATCGGGATGGATACGATGCCGATTTCGGTCTCTTCCACTGCGATCGCGCCAAAGGCCAAGGCATCTGGTGCGTGCATCTACGTTCTGGGTAACAAAAGCCAGGCGGCACTGATCAACTCCGGTGCGAATGTGAGGGCGGAAAATTGCGGCGTGGACGTGCAGTCCGTCAGCAACCCGGCCTTCATCATGAACAGCGGCTCGACCATCGATACGTCGCGTTTTTGCGTGAAGGGTAAGCAGTACATCAAGAACGGAGGCACGCTGACCAATCTACAGGTCGGTTGCGACGCCGCGTCCGATCCATTCGTGGGCAAATTCCCGGAACCGAAGCTTCCGGCAACCTGCACAAACAGCGGCACGAAGGACGGCCAGACCGTTTCCATGAAGCCGGGCATGCATTGCGACGTGACCTTCAACGGCAGCCCCACCATCACCTTCGAACCCGGCCTGCACATCATCAAGGGCCGCATGATTATCAACAGCAATGCCAAGGTGACCGCCGAAGGCGTGACCTTCTACTTCCCGGATGTCGATAGCGAAATCCGCGCCAATGGCGGCCTCTTCTTCAAGGCGACCGCGCCGACCAGCGGTGCTTACAAGGGTATTCTGATGTTCGAAAAGACCAGCGGCTCTGCCGTCGGCTCGAATACGCGGCAGTATATTTTCAACGGCTCGAAGGGTGAGACGCTGGAAGGCGTGATTTACCTGCCCAACCGCGATGTCACCTACAACTCCACCACCAATCAGGCGAACAGGATTGCGCTCGTGGTCAACACCATGATCGTCAACTCTGCCAACTGGTCATTGAAGCCATATGACGGGCTGGAAAGTGGCGCTAAGGGCGTCGCAAGACTGGTGAAGTAACAATCAGCGGCCTGTTCGCCGGGCCGCTTTCCTTTCAAACATCGACAGCCCGCTATGGATCAGAACAGCAAGTGCGGCAACGATCAGTCCGCCTTGAAGGATGAAGGCAAGGTTGTTGGATTGCAGCCCGGCGATGATCACTTCGCCCAGGGTCCGCGCCGCAACCGTTGAGCCTATGGTAGCGGTGGAAAGGCTGATAACTGCAGAGAGACGAATGCCGGCAAGAATGGCGGGCAGGGCGAGCGGCAGCTCCACCCGCATTAGTCGTTGAAAACCGGTCATGCCAACACCTCTCGCCGCCTCCATGATCGAAGGCGGAAGTGTTGTCAGGCCTGTCAGCGTGTTTTCGAAAATCGGCAGAAGTGCATAAAGAAACAGCGCAATCAGCGTCGGTTTCTGACCAAATCCCATGATCGGCACGGCAAGCGCCAGCACGGCGACGGGTGGAAAGGTCTGACCGATATTGACGATGCTACGGGATAGCGGCAGGAATTCGCGGCCGAATGGACGGCTGACCAGAATGGCAAGCGTCCCGGCAATCAGGATCGCGGCACCCGTGGCAATGGCAACGATCGAAAGGTGCGATATCGTCAGCGAGAGCAGGTTCGCCTGGGTATAGATCGCAGGCGCATTGGTCTGGGCGAGAGGCCTGAACAGTGGCGCGAAAAACTCCGGCTGGATCACGAAAGCAATCAGCAAGACGGTAAGAGCTAGGAGAAGCGTGGGAGCTATCAGCCTTTTCATGAAGCGCCAGCGGCCCGTTGAAGCAAGGTTTCCCGGCGGATGCGGCCACGCCGCTGCCCATCGTGTCCGATAACCGGCAGCAGGTCCCGCCCCGTCCACAGCATGGCCGAAAGCGCATCGCGTTGGCTCATACCTTCCGTCAAGGGCTCACCTTCCGCCTCTCCCGGCTCGATGATGTCCACAACGGTTCCGACTGAAAGCAGCCGCAACGGACGCTCCCGTTCACCGATCATCGTGCGCACGAAATCTGTGGCCGGTTTCAGCACCAGATCGGCCGGAGGGCCGTATTGCACGATTTTGCCTTTGTCCATCACGGCGATCCGGTCAGCCAGATGAAACGCTTCATCCATGTCGTGCGTGACGAGAACTATGGTGACGCCAAGCTGTTTCTGGATGACAAGAAGGTCGTCCTGGGCCTTGGCACGGATGATCGGGTCCAGCGCACCGAAAGGTTCATCCATCAGCAGAATGTTCGGTTCAGCCGCCAGCGCCCGCGCAACGCCCACGCGCTGCTGCTGCCCGCCGGAAAGTTCACTTGGAAAACGGGTTGCGTAAAGCGAGGGGTCCAGCTGGAACAGAGTAAGGAGCTCAGAAACCTTCGCATCGATACGAGCGCGCTGCCATCCAAGCAGTTCCGGCACGGTGGCGATATTCTGCGCAATGGTCCGGTGCGGAAAAAGCCCGTGTCCCTGAATGGCGTAGCCGATGCTGCGGCGAAGCTGGAATCCGGGAATGTCGAGAACATCCTTCCCGTCGATGCGGATGGTGCCGGAGGTTGGGTCGACCAGACGATTGATCATTCTCAATAGCGTCGTCTTGCCGGAGCCGGAGGTGCCGACGATGATGGTGATGCTGCGTGGCTCCACCCTCAACGATACATCGTCGACCACAGCCGCGTTGCCGTACCGCTTGGTCAGTTTTTCGATTTCGATCATGCGGCGGTTCCTCCACGCGAAAGCCTGCTGTCGATCAGCGCGTCCAGCAATATGGCGGCGGTAAAGCCAAGGATGACGGTGGGCATGGTGCCGAGCAGCACGAGATCCATTGCGGTCTGGCCTATGCCCTGAAAAACAAAGACGCCGAAGCCTCCGCCACCGATCAGTGCGGCGATCGTGGCAAGCCCGATATTCTGTACCAGCACGATGCGTATGCCGGTCAGAATGATGGGTAGGGCCAGCGGAAAATCTATCTTCACAAGGCGCTGCCAGCCTGTCATGCCAATACCCCGCGCCGCTTCCCGTACCGAGCGGGGAACACCGTCGAGCCCAACCACGGTGTTGGAGACGACCGGCAGCAGCGAATAGAGAAACAGCGCCACGAAGGCGGGCGCCATGCCGATGCCGCGAATGCCTAGTTCCGATGCGCCGGGAATATTGGCTGCAACCCAGCCGAGCGGTGCGATCAGCAGGCCGAACAGCGCGATGGAGGGTATTGTCTGCACGATGTTGAGCGTGTTGAGCACTCCGGAACGCAGCTTTTCAACGTTGTAACACAAGACGCCTAGAGGGATGCCTATCAAAGTGGCGGCAACCAGCGAACCAATGGCAAGCTGGACATGCCGTCCTGCCTCCGTCCAGAAAATATCTGCACGGCTTCGATACTCCTTCATGACTGAAAGATCATTCCACTGCCCGGACATGAGGACAATACCGACAACGGCCAACGCTGCGATTAACAGCAGGACGCGAACCGACGGCCGAGGACTGAGCCTCGCTATGGCATCCGTAGCCATCGCCACCAGACCGGCAAGTAAAAGCCAGAAGCCGCTCGCGGGCGATACCCGGGCGTAGGTGTTTGCAGGCGGCGTCAGATAGGTGGCTGAGTGCCCGATGAAAAAGGCGAGAATTGCAAGCGCCGCGAAGGCGGCAATCAGTCGAAGTCTCGTATCCGTGCGAAACAGGGCGACAAGACCGGCAATCATGATCACGCACACCAACATGTAGCTTGCCGGAGAAGGCAATGCGTCGATCAGCCCGCGTATTTCACCCTGGATGATGCGGTTGGCACGAAAACTGACGAAGGGGCTAAAAAATGCCGCGTATGTCAGAAGTGCAAAGACGAGAGCCCCGACTTTGTCGGGGCGCAATTCAAAGACTTGCCGGTTCTGTAAGGCGTGCTGCAACGTCACCGCCTCTTATTTTACGAAACCGTTTTTCGTCAGGAAGTCCAGTGCCACGGCTTTCGCCTGTTCTCCACCAACCTGCACTCGTCCGTTCAGTTCCTGCAGCGTTGCAAGATCAAGCTTTTCGAATACGGGCTTCAGGACTTTCTCGATATCGGGATGTTCCTTCAAAACGGCCTCGCGAATGATTGGCGCTGGCTGATACACCGGCTGGACGCTTTTGTCGTCCGCCAGAACCACGAGGCCTGAAGGCGCTATGCCGCCATCGGTGCCATAAACCATAGCCGCATTGGCGTTGTTGGTCTGGTTGGCTGCTGCCGCGATCGTGGCTGCCGTATCGCCGCCTGAAAGCGTGATGAGCTGGTCCGGCTTCAGCGTAAAGCCATAGGCCTTCTGAAACGCTGGCAGGGCCGCTGCCGAATTGACGAATTCCGAAGAGGCTGCAAGTACGGCCTGACCGCCGCCAGCTACATATTTGCCGAAGTCACTCAATGTCTTGAGGTTGTTCTTTTCCGCTACATCCTTGCGGACGGCGATACCCCAAGTGTTGTTGGCTGGGGATGGCGTCAGCCAGACGATTTTATTTGCATCGTAATCGAGGGTCTTTGCTTCTTCATAAGCCTTCGTTGCATCTTTCCAGACTGGATCATCAGCCTTCTCGAAGAAGAAAGCGGCGTTTCCTGTGTATTCCGGGTAGATATCTATCTCGCCTGCCGTGATGGCCTTGCGCACGACCGGCGTCGCGCCGAGCTGGATGCGGTCCGTGGTGGCGATGTTGTTGACGTTGAGAACAGACTGAATGATGTTGCCCAGCACACTGCCTTCTGTGTCGATCTTCGATGACACGACGACCTGCGCCTGTGCGAACGAAGCGTAAAGAGCGATTGCCAGCCCGGCTCCGGCCAGCTTCATCAAACGATTCATGGGCGTCCTCCACTCGAAAAGGTGCAATGGGCTGGGCAATCCCGCGTCTGTCGATGCCAACAATGTAAGCGAATTGTCCCCGGTTCAGTGCGAAACAACGAAAACAGGAGCGAAATGGTTGCATTCGCCTTTGGTAAATATGCGTCGCGTTCACGGTCGCGTGTTGCGCGCATCCTTGCCCAGCACGAAGGGAATCAACACGGCTAGAAACAGCAGTCGAAGGACATGATGGGTACCGACATAGGCAGTGTCTGCGTGCATTATCACCGCCATCGCCGCCATGGTTTCCAGCCCGCCGGGAGAAAAAGCGATCATGACTGCATTCAGAGGAACGCCTGTTATCCGTGAAACGAGGGCGGCAATCAGAGATGCTACCAGCATAACCGCCACCGTCACCACACCACCTGCGAGAAACGCTTTTTTCATGTCCCGCAAGGAGGCGCGGGAAAAGCGCGTCCCTATCATGCTTCCAAGCACAACATAGGTCGGGATGCTCAGCCAGTTCGGCACGCCACCCGTCGTCAGACCGGTTATGTGCGTGGAGATGGAGACGGCAACGCCACCCAGCAAAAGGGCGGCGGGGAAGCGCCAGCGCAGAAAAAGCGCACCGAGGCCAAGCGAGGCGAGGATGGTTGCGCCCAGAACCGTCAGCGGCATAGGCGGCGGCAGGATCGAAGGCTCTGCACTGATGAGGTCGAAATATTCGACGATGAAGGGAACAGCGAGCGTCAGGATAAGGACGCGTACGCTTTGGATGACGCTGACGGTTGCCAGATCGCTTTTGGTTTCCGCTGTCAGGCTGATGATATAGCTCAGATGTCCCGGCGATGCGCCAAGCATGGCGGTCGTGTGGTCATAACCGAAGGCGAATCTCAAAATCCAGTACGCGACATAAAGCAGGACGACGATGGCGCCGATCACGGCAATGAAGCTGAAGGGCCATGTCTTCGCGGCATCGATGACCTGCGGAGTGATGTTGGTGCCCATGGAAACGCCGACGACCACGAAGGCTGCGTTACGGATCAATACCGGCACTGCAAGCTTCAGGCCCAGCAGGCCCGCAAATGTAACGGCAAGTGCGGGGCCGCACAGAAAGGGGGCGGGCAGGCCAAGCGCCGAACCCACCAGAGCCCCCAGCCCGCCGATGATGGCGGTGGGGGCGAAGTTACGGAGTTCCGGCTTGATGATCATGGCATGGGCATAGAAGAATCGTCATGCCTCATCACTGCGCCTTTTTCCGTCGAACGGTCAACCGTCCGGCGAAAAAGAAAAACCCGCGAGCGGTTGCGCGCGGGCTCATAGAATAAAGATGCCGGTGGGTATCAGGCTGCAGCGACTGGCGCCGGACGCATCTTCGGCATTTCGGTTTCGAGGCCGAGCAGGAAACCAATCTGAGGACGCGCTTTGACCAGATCGTCGATGGAATATTCCGCGAGCACATCGAAGAACGCATTCAATGCCTTGCGCAGCGCAGAATTGAGGCCGCAGCTATCGACCAGCGGACACTCTACCGCACCGTCTTCGAAACATTCCGCCATGGCGAAGCTGTCTTCCGTGACTTTCACGACATCGAAAAGGCTGATTTTTTCAGCCGGCCTGCCAAGCTTGACGCCGCCATTGCGGCCACGAACCGTCTCAACCAGACCGGCTTTGGTCAAAGGCTGGAGGATTTTGAAAAGAAAAAGTTCGGAAACGCCATAGGCTTTCGCGATTTCAGGAATTCGGCTCAAATGGCCGTCATTGGCTGCACAGTACATCAACATGCGGACGGCGTAGTTGGTCTGTTTGGTCAAGCGCATGCTGATCTCCTAACTCCTGTATTGTGGAGTTATATAGTCGGTTTTTCAGTTTAGAACAATTCCAGAAATGAAAAATCTTTAAGACTTTTCTTAATCGTAAAATTGCCCCGTTGACCGGCCATCGAAATTCATGAACAAACAGGTCAAGTATCCAATCTATCCGAGGTTCGCCCCATGGCAAGCGTGAAATGTGCAATTCTTGCGATTGTGACGACCGCACCCTTTATCTTTGGTGGAACCGCATGGGCGGATGGCGAGGTCAACGTCTATTCCTATCGCCAGCCGGAACTCCTCCAGCCGCTGCTGGACGCGTTTACCAAGGAGACCGGGATCGAGACCAATGTTCTCTTTCTCGACAAGGGTCTGGTCGAGCGAATTCAGGCAGAGGGCGTAAACTCGCCAGCCGACATTCTCTTGACGGTGGATATTGCCCGCCTTGTGGAGGCCAAGGAAGGCAAGGTCACGCAGCCTGTGCTGAACGATCCGGTGATTGAGAAGGATATTCCTGCGAACCTGCGCGATCCTGAAGGTGAGTGGTTCGGGCTGACGACGCGCGGGCGTGTCGTTTACGCCTCAAAGGAGCGCGTAGCGCAGAATGATATCACCTATGAAGAACTGGCCGAACCGAAGTGGAAGGGTAAGATCTGCATCCGTGACGGCCAGCATTCCTATAATATCGCGCTCTTCGCCTCGATGATCGCTCACTATGGGGTTGACTATACCCGTACCTGGCTGACCGGGCTCAAGAACAATCTGGCCCGCAAGCCGGACGGTACGGACCGAAGCCAGACGAAGTCAATCTATTCAGGCGAATGTGATATCGCGCTCGGCAACACCTATTATGTGGGCCTGATGCTGACCAACGAGCAGGAACCGGAGGAGCAGGTCTGGGCAAATTCCGTCAAGGTCATCTTCCCAAACGCGCAGGATCGCGGCACGCACGTCAATATATCCGGCGTGGCAATGACCAAATACGCGCCCAACAAGGAAAACGCTCTCAAGCTGATGGAATTCCTGGCTTCCGGTGAAGCGCAGGAAATCTACGCCAAGCAGGTCTTCGAGTATCCGGTTCTACCCGGCGCACAGCCATCAGACGTGGTGAAGGGCTTTGGGCCGATCAAGCCCGATACGCTGTCCCTCACCGAAATCGCCGCCTATCGGAAAAGAGCCTCCGAACTGGTGGACGAGGTCGGTTTCAACGATGGCTCGTCAAACTGATTATGTTGTCAAAAAAAGAAAGCCGACACCGTTACTTGGCTATCTGGAGTCTTTTGAGCCGAACAAATATCCGAGGGCCAACCCAACTGGCCCGAGCATCGTGGTTAGGATTTTATAGAACAACTCAAACTGTGTATCAAAATCGAACTTGAAAAACGCAATCATTACCAAGAGAAACGAGGCAAGAATGGACAGGGTTGCAACGTTGCCTGCTTTTTCTGGCCCGGTACCGACTAGCCATCCCATGAGGCCGCGCTGCATCTTGTGCATGCCTGCTTCATGATTGTTTTTTAATTCTGCAAGAGCCATCGCGTCCGGTTGTGGAACGGTTGGTACGACAGCTCTTGCGGTCTCTGGATCAATTAACGGCTGCTGCGGTGGTAGCTGATCTGACAAAGTAATCTCTAATCATAGAGTCGGGAATCTTGGAGAGGCCTTTGCGCTTAGCCAGATCCCAAGGTCCGCCAGTTTCGTGAGTCATCGTTGACAGATTCACTGCCGGTATACCAATGTATTTTTCCCAGGCAATATCGAGAGCCTGATATAGCGCTTTGTCCGAAGGGCTAACTACAAGCGGTCCTGTATCGCCGGGCTCAATAAGGTACGTTGTAACTGGACCAGAACCATACATTTTCAAGTCATGATACAAGTCTTCGACAACCGGTCCATAAGGCCAAACTTCGAAGTGCTTGTCGATGGCAGGGGTGCCATTAATAGCAAGATGCCAACCATGCGTATAAAAAAGCAACTTCTGGGCTTTCATGGGCGAGAAGTCTGTGCGGCCCTCTTTAAAGGCGCGCTGCAACAAGGTGTTTAACACATATCGTGTTTTATTCATCCAAGCGCCTCCTTTCTCCAGAACAGAAAGCGCAGCGACTCATGTCACCACGCTAAGGCTTCTTGTACATAGTGTACGTTCCTGTGAAAATCCACAAGCGGTATTGACATAATAATTTCCAAGCGAATCGGGATGATACAAAATATTGAAAATACTATTTTATTTCAATTCCTTGGTAGGGTGATATTTCTGACGTTCAAAGCCGGAAAGTGTTTAAGCGTTGCCGCCTGACGTCATTAGATGCCTCACACCGGATCGAAGCCGAAAAGCTCTTCGGGGTTGGTGACGAGCGCCTTCTTCCGTGCCTCCTCGGACGGCAGCCACAACAGCACCGTATTCGCAAGTGCGGCGTCGTTCGGATATTCTTTCGTCGTCTTGGCGTTGTTGTGCGGCCAGTTAGTGCCCCAGATGATCCGCTCCGGCGCGTAGTCTGCAATCACGCGGGCGATTGCCGCGATGTCTTCGAAATCGGGTCCACCGGAGCGACTGGATTCATAGCAGCCTGCGAACTTGAACCAGCAATTGCCCTTGTCGATCAGGCGCTTCAACGCGGCGATCTGCGGGCTTTCCGGTGTAACGCCCGCAAAGAACTTGCCGTGATGGTCGAAAATCCAACGGCTCTTGATGGCTGAAAGACGGGCCTCATGGTCGAGAACATTGGAGCCATCGAATTGCACCGCAATGCTCCAGCCCAGTTCCTGCGCCAGACTGTCCACCTCTTCAAGATGGCTCAGATCGACGGCACCGCCGGGCAAATCCATGATGCGTGCGCCGACGACACCGACATCGATCAGTTGCTGGATTTCATCGAGCGGCGTTTCCCGCGTCACCACCGCAACGCCCTTGGCAATCTTACCCATCTCTTTCAGGCAAGCGATGAGGTTGCCATTGTCGCGCTGGTGAGCATTGCCCTGCGTGATGACGACGCGGTCAATGCCGATCCATTTCATCAGTCGGCGATACTCTTCCGGACCGGGTGTACCCTCAGGAACCGGCGAGCCACCATCTCGGCCAGGGAAATCAGGCAGATACATATGCATCTGCGTGTCGATGGCACCCTTGGGCAGCGCGATCTTCGGGCGCTCGCCCTCGAATGTTCTGACGATGGTCATGAAACTCCTCCGGGCGGGTCGCCCCCTCGTTTTTTACTGTTAGCCCCGACGAAGCATGGCGCGGTAGCGCTGCTGGCTGCCCTTCAGATGTTGCCGCATCGCCTCGCGGGCTCCTGCCGCATCGCCATCGGAAATGGCACGGACAATGGCGTCGTGCTCGCCCTGAAGCTGCTGGAGATAAGGTGCCGCGGTGCGCTCCGACTGCGATGCGCGAAGGGCCGCACGTGGAATGACGTTTTGTCCCATCACTTCGAGGAATTCGCGGAAGCGCGGGTTGTTGGTGGCATCGGCAATAGAAAGATGCAGCTGGAAATCGGCTTCCGCGGTCGGCCTGCCATTATCAACGCAGTCCTGAACCCCTGCCAGTTTGCGGATGATCGCTTCTTCCTGCGCGGGGGAACGGCGGATTGCGGCAAGCTCTGCGGCTTCCGTTTCCACGGCTGCGCGCAATTCCAGCAGTTCGATGATCGAGGAAATGCGGTCGTGATCGACATCCTGAAACGGCTGTGTCTGTTGTGCGGGCAGGGCGAGCACGAAGATGCCCGCGCCATGGCGGGCCTCCACCAGCTTGTCTGCGCGCAGGGCGGCAATGGCCTCGCGCACCACGGTTCGGCTGACCTTGTAAAGTTCCGTTAGGCCCGCTTCGCTCGGCAGCTTGTCACCAGGCTTGTAGCCGCCGGACAGGATGGATTGGCGCAGGGCGTCTGCGGTCTGAGTGACCAGAGAGACACCCGAACGTGGACCGATAGCGGGGTCTTTGACGGCGGCTTCGGCAGCTTCGTTGTGATTGGCCAAAATTCACTCCAGGAATGAAAACCTGCCGTCGATGCAGGCTCGTGTTCGCGTTGTTCAATGACTGAATATTCCGCACTCGGGCGAATTAAGCAATATTTATATTATTTCCGCCGCATATTCATATGATCTCCAGCGCATATTCTAGCCCGGTAAAATCGTATGATTACGGGAAATGCAAGGATTTTACGCAAGGAAATATAAAGAAAGCCAACATAATAATTTGCCGCATAGATTGCTTGTGGGCACAAGTTGCTTCCCGTCATGACGATAGAAAAGCTAAATGCGGATATTGAAAGAAGCAAGGCCCGGCAAGTTTATCCGCTCTCGCGACGGTGCGGCAGCGATCGAGTTCGCCATTCTCGCCATTCCCTATTTCCTCGTCGTCTTCGCGATCCTTGAAACCTTTATCGCCATGCTTGGCGAACAGCTCGTGGTCAATGCGACCGATACCATGGCGCGCAAGCTGCGCACTGGCCAGATCAGCAGTACCATCAGCCGTGAAGAATTTCGCAAGCAGTTCTGCGCGGAAATTTCGGTTTTGATCACCTGTTCCGCGACCGAGATCAAGGTTCCGTCGAGGCTCTATATCGATCTCAGGCGCTTCAACACTTTCGCGGACATCCCCAAGACCGTCCCGCTGACGCCGATCGGACAGACCTTCGATCTCAATACGACGAGCTTCGGATTTACGCCGGGGGGACCAAGCACCATCAACATGCTGCGCGTCTATTACCGCTGGCAGGTCATTACAGATCTGGTGCGGCCTTTCCTGACAAGAATCCGTCCGGCCGATGGCTCCATGCCCTCGCACTTCCTGATCGTTGCCACCGATGCCTATCGTAACGAGGCCTACCAATGACAGGCGGTAAAAATCCTTTCTCCGGGTTCTGGAAGCAGTCAGTAAGACTGGTTCGCCGCTTTTCGAAAGATCGCAAGGGCGTCGGTGCCATCGAGTTTGCGATTATCTTTCCGTTGCTGGTGTCGCTCTACATCACCTCTTTCGAGTTGACTGTCGGTTTCAGCGTTTACAAACGCGCGACGAGAGCTGCGGGTTCGGTCGCCGATCTGGTGTCCCAGCAGGCGACGGTCGACAAGGCCTATCTCGGTACCATGAGGGATGTCGCTTCAGCCATTTTCGTGCCTTACAACACCAATGGCATAAGCCTCAAGATCACCGGAATTCAGGTGGATGCCAATCGTCAGGCGACCGTAAAGTGGTCGTGGGATCAGTCGGAGGGCCGACCATATGCGCCAAATACGCCGGTAAGAGTGCCCGACAATCTGTTGCAGCCGAACGCTTTTCTCATTCATTCGGAACTCAGCGTTCCACATAATCTCCTGATGTTCATGTCGTCGCTGTCATCCAGCATCACGCCGATCAGGATCGGGCGGGACTATTATTTCGCCAAGCGCGAAACAGACGCCATCACCTGCAGCAACTGCTGAGCGAGATTGTCTTTTGAAAGGAAAGAGGCCGCGCATTGCGCAGCCTCTTCTTATTCACTCTGATGGCATGTCCAGCGTGCGGCTGAACCAGAGCGCGACTATGGTGCATACGGCGCCCGACAACAGATAGAGACCGACCGCGAAAAGGCCGAACTCCGCCGAAAAACCGAGTGCCACCAGCGGCGCGAAACCTGCACCGATTACCCAGGAAATATCCGAGGTGATGGACGCTCCAGTATAGCGGTATTCCCTGCTGAAGCGGGACGCGAGCGCACCGCCTGCCTGACCGAAGGACAGGCCGAGAAGCGAGAAGCCGATCAACACGAAGAGATAACGCCCGATATCCCCGGATGACAGGAGGATCGGCGCCACGAAGCTAAAGATGCCGATCATTATGGCGGCGATGGCGAGCAGCTTGCGGCGACCGATCCTGTCTGCCAGCACGCCGGACAACACGATCATGCCGCCGCCGATAATGGCGCTGACGAACTGGACGAACAGAAAGTCGGACAGACGTTGGTCGGTTTTCAGGACGACCCAGCTGATCGGGAAAACCGTGACCAGATGGAACAGTGCGAAGCTCGCCAGCGGCACGAATGCACCGGTGACGACCACGCGCGACTGGCTGCGCAGCATCTCGAACATTGGCTTCGGTTCCAACTCATGCTGCGAGAGCATGGCCTGAAACTCCGGCGTCACGATCATGCGAAGACGGGCAAACAGCGCCAAAACATTGAGCGCAAGTGCCACGAAGAACGGGAAGCGCCAGCCCCAGGCCAGAAATTCCGGGTTGGAAAGCTGGGTGACGAAGATGATGAAGAAGGCGCTTGCAAGGCCAAAGCCCATAGCGGCACCCACTTGCGGCATCATCGCGTACCAGCCGCGCTGTTTTTCAGGTGCGTTCATGGCCAGCAGCGAGACCAGCCCGTCCCATGCGCCGCCAAGGCCCACGCCCTGACCGATGCGGAACAGCGCAAGCAGGAGGGGAGCGATCATGCCCGCATCGTCGTAAGACGGAAGGAAGCTGATCGCCATGGTGGAGCCACAGAGCGTAAAGAGTGCCATGGTCAGTTTCACGGCGCGGCCGAAACGTCGGTCGATCTGCAGGAAAAGGAGAGAGCCGAAGGGACGCGCAATGAAGGCAAGGGAAAATACGGCAAAGGAATAAAGAGTGGCTGTCAGCGGGTCGGCATAGGAAAAGAAGACGTAGGGGAAGACGAGAGCCGATGCGATGGCATAAACGAAGAAGTCGAAGAATTCCGTCATTCTGGCAAGGATGACCGCAATGGTGATGCGGTCGGGGTCGACTGCGACCGTTTTTCTGTCTTTGTCTGCACTGCTCGGCCCGTCAAATCTGGCCGTATCCGTAAAGCTCATGATATTCCCTCCTGCGTATGGCGAACCATTTTCGTAACGCGTCGGCTCCTCTTCCGTTGCGTTACATGCGGCGGATTGTCACACAGGG
>JAAIGE0100553522.1_pt1 | contig 15284 bp, 22 predicted proteins | sample 6487951 | NCBI WGS metagenome assembly JAAIGE01 (sample SAMN13974128, study PRJNA590717) | phyllosphere metagenome | biome: tomato field; feature: multiple bacterial spot infested tomato fields; material: tomato leaves; isolation source: leaves from tomato fields | host: Solanum lycopersicum ... | reverse complement strand
TTTGGTGGAGCCGGGGGGATTTGAACCCGCATCCATGCATCTATCTACGTGGCCTCCAGCGCCAAGGTTGGCATAAGGCTGTCATTTCTTCCCCTGATGACTCTTCAGGCTGACGCTCACTTCCACCACTTCTTCGTAAATTTCAAAGCTCTTCCAAGCCTCTGCAAGAAATGGGCATGTGGCCTGAATCATCCGCTCGAGTTCGGCTAAGGGGGCATCCATTGCTTTCATCTCTTGGCTCAGGCGAAAGGTTATTCTGTTAGGACCTACCCCGCCATGGCGCATGGTGATATACCCATCGTTAAATATCGTCCAAAATATGCAGGATACGCGATTGTCAAAATTTCCACCGACAGTGTCAGCATATTCTCTCAGAGAATCTGCTAGTGAATAGTATCTTTCGTAAGTCTCTTGATCGCTAAACTTAGAGGCGCGCTCAGTGGATTTTGGATAGCACGCTTCACCATCGCCCATTGATATAGGGTATCTTCCATCTTTAAGGATGATTTCCTGTAGTGCTGTTAGGTCTTCTTCGATAGTTTTGTTGGTGGGGTATTTTAAGTGTTGGGCAATATTTAATAGATTGTGTGAAAACTTTCTCTTGATTGCGGTTTTGAGGATTTGTTCGCTACACCCAATAAATATTTGGACGAGTGCTGCTTTAAGGTACATTTCTACAGCATACCCAATTAATAGTAAAGAAGTGCTCGGTAGTGATATATCAATTGAGAGTAATGAGAGTATGTTTGGGGGGCTGGGGGCGGCCAAGAAGTTTTTATTGTTTTCGATGTATGTGTCTCTTAATACTCTGGAGGAAATTAGAAGGTTGTTCCCTTCGCGTATCCATGCTTTGTGGTCATATTCACCCTCACTAAAGCAGCCTATATGTTTGGGTGGGATTTTTCTTTGTTGTAGCATAAAGGTCCTTTTGTGTGTTTTCCATTTGTTAAATATGGTTTCTATAACTTAACAGCAGTTTTTACACAGCTAGAGTTGTTAGCCCACAACTCTTCTGCTCTCGCTCCTGCATCTAAATCAGCTCCGGGCATCCAGAGCCCATAAACCCTCGTAATCATCGCCAGTCGGAATGCTACATTTGTTTGGCAATCTACATCGGATATTCACCGACAGACTGCATCATAAATGTATGGAGGGCCTAATCTGGTACTACCTGCGATAGCTGATATCGACCTTTTTCAGGTCTGGCACCCACTTGTATCTGAGCCATGCAGGCAGAGGCTTGAAGCTGAGCAGCGGTCATTTTGTTGTCGTTTTTACCAAAAAACGCATCAGTGGAGAAATCGGGCCTTCGGTCGCAGAGTTTCCTGCGTACATCAGCTTGCGGATTCTCTTAATTTGGCCGACAAATTTCCCTGTGTCTAAAAAGTAGTTTGGATATGCCTTCTTCAATGCGTTTAGGGACTGTGCGGCTACAAGGACAACCTGAATTCCTGGCGTATCCTTGGCATCTTTTTCTTGTGCCAGATACTCGGAGGTCGCCGTTTCAAGCTGGTCACGCTCGTAGCCTTGAATGTCAATGGTCTTTCTGCTTGGGTCGAGACGCATTAAGTAGTAGTGAGTCTTGCTGCTTGTGTCCTGTAATGTCTCAAGGACAGAGTTATAAGTCTCTAGTGCCTTTACTACTCCGAGTTGTTTTTCAAGCTCTAGCATTTTGTTGAATATTTCACCTGGGGCCATGTGACGGTGGGCGATCAGTGATGGGGACTTTTCTAGGATTGCAAAACAAGAAGATGCATAGCAGAAAAACTCCAGCCAATCCTCATTCCCCATACTGGACTTAAGTGCTTGGTCTAGGAATACTCCGGCAGTTTCGACAGCAGTTGCCCACGAGTGCTGAATGTCATTGCGGATCTGAATTTCAATTTGAAGTCCATCGTAAAGCTTTATTTTGCGGTTGCTATATTTGTAAACCAAATGGATTCCTCTATACCCAGAGTCCTTTGGTTCGTCAATATAGTCTTTTTCCATCATTAATACGTGGTCAAATTTACTGTGCTTAACGTATGAGTCACGTAATAGATAGACCTCTTTCTTGGTGCCTACTACCGCTCTAAGCCCACCAATGTCCTGCATTCTTGACAGGCTCATTTGCTTGAATCTGATGAGTTTTGAAAATATTGAAGGTATCCGTTTCAAGCGCTGGGCAACAATTCCTTCGATACCCATTTTCTTCATTTTTTGGCGAAGCCCCGCCTGAAAAGTATTGACCGGGTAGGTATGGCTCGATCGCCAGTTGTTCAGCACCTCCAAGGCCTCGTTCAGTTCTACGAGTGAGCAGTCCATGTTGATCAGGGTAGAGCCAGCCTTTTTCACTCGCTCTTTGCTATAGAGAGGAACTACATGAACCTGAGCCATCGCTCGTTTCCTTGGTATTGATATAGAGGGAGCCATGATGTCACTTTGACTTTTCATATACAAACGCTTCTGGTCTGTGCAAATGTTCTGCCACCGGCTCCCACATCATCTCTCCCTTATGTCCTGCCATCTCATCTGCGGCGGGCATCCATCTTCCATATACTCTCGCGATCATCGTCCAATCGCTATGCCCCATTTGCTGGGCAACCCACATCGGGTGCTCGCCGGCCGAAAGCATCATTGATGCATAGGTATGCCTGGTCTGATACGGTCGGCGGTACCTGACTCCGGCCTTCTTCATGGCAGGCACCCACATCGTTTTTCGGATCGGCCCATCACCAGCCCAGCGTTGCAATGTGCGTGGGTTCTGGAACACTTCGGCATCAGCCAAGAAAGTGTGTGCCTTCTGCGCTTTCAGAGCCTCCATGGCCGGTCTGAGCAGCTTCACAGCCCTACGTCCTGATGCGGTCTTGGTGACCTCCGCAGCGCCCTTGCTGGCCTGGGTCATGGCGCGGCTGACCATTACCTCTTCCCGCAGCCAATCAATATCCCCCCACTCCAGGGCAACCAGCTCGCTGGTCCGTAGCCCTGTCCACAGGGCGAACTGCACCAGGTTGCGCGCCTGTCCGTTCAGTGCCGCCAAGATCGCCTGCTGTTCTTCCGGGCTGAACGGGTCCACGTCATCCTCCTTGGGCGGTGCCTCTTTCCTCGAGTACGTCCAGCCGGCCAGCGGGTTGATGCTGATCAACTCTTCCTCATCCACAGCATCGCTCAGTGCGGAACGCAGGCAGCTCTGGATATTGCTGAGCGTTTTGTTGCTTACTTCCAGGCCGGACAGCCAGTCCTTGATGTCCTTGCGCTTGAGATCGACCATCATCATATGGCCCAGTGCAGGCTTGAGCCGCAGCCGCACGATCTTCTCGTAGCCGTCGTATGAGCTGCTCGAAAGGTGCGGTTTCTTGCCCTCAAGCCAACGGGTCAGATACCCGGCAACCGTCTCATGGCTCGACTCGGGCGCAAACTTCGCGGCCCTGGGCGACCCGGGAAAGGTCACTGAGTAGTCGAATGTGCCGATGGAGATCGCGTGCTCAATTGCGGCTTTGTGTTGCTCGGCCTTCTTCAGGTTAGTGGCGGTGGGCTTGAACGAGATGCGCTCACGGCACCGGACGCCCCGATACATGAACGTGATTTCGATGCTCGTATCGGAGACCGCCCGAACTCCCCGCCCGTCTCTACCCATGATTCATATCCCTGCATGTCGATCAAAGTCCGGCCGTCCGGAGCCCTGTACCAAATTTCACCAAGCCGCCAGATTCCATCACGGATTTTCGAGCGGATAGCGTCTTCGCTGTAGCCAGACTCGCTGGCGAACTTCCTGATGGTCATGTAGCGCATTGGTTGCTACTCCTGATGCGTCAGGTTTGGAGCGACGGATAAAGCGTCAGTCTTCATCACCGCGAGCCCCTGATTCAGCGGTCGTCCGCAACTTGAGTGCGATTCCGCATGAGTTGGCCAAGCCGGTCAGATGGCCCACGGTAGTGTTCGGGTCTTGCAAGGCTTGCCCGAAGCGGATCAGTCGCTCGCCCAGCTTGCTCAAGTCGTTGGCGATGGTTGGTCGTGCTTCTTGGCTTGCCTGGCTCATGTGCGAGCCTCCACGGCAATGGCCGCCAGTTGGGCCAGCAGGTCCTGAGTGCGCCCGTAGAAACGACCGGTGTCTTCATTGATGAACTGCCCAAGTACTTCGGCCACCGCCGGGCTGGCGGAAATGTGGCCCAAGCTGGTTACTGTTGCGCTCACAGCAGTATCGGTTGCTGGTTCATGTACGAAGCAGCCAGTCTTGATCACCAACGTCTTGACCGGACGAACAATCTTCACGTCCTTTCCCCAGTTTGTGGTGGGCGTGCACCAGGGGCGCATTGTTAGATTCCACGCAGATCCGGCGGAGTTGGCTGTACTGGACCAGTAGCCTTGCACGCACGCGAGTGATTGCTTGGCATCGGCATCGTGGCTGTAATCCCACTCTTCGAGCTGCAACAGCGTTGTGCGCATAGCCTCGAGCTGGCGAATGGATGGGATGTGCCAACACCCGGTTCCTCGGATGACCATGCGCAGGACTTTTTGAGCAATAGCGCTGCCGGCTTCAGCCATGGCGTGCGTGTTCAGCAGGCCGTCCTCAAAGGACTTTGCATCCCGGATGCTTGGCCTCGGCCCTTCGCGATCCCACCACTGAGCCTCGACTTGAAAATCGCGGCCTGCATCGATCAGTGCGTGCTCGACCCCATCGAAGAAGACGCGGCCAGCGTAGAAGCCGCCATCAAGAGGTTGGCCAATGGCGGGAAGGGCGGCAGGGGAAATGGCGCGGCGCTTCATTGTTCCACCCCCAGCGCTGCTTGAAAGCCCGCCAGGAAGATCAGGTAATCGGCGTGGGTACGCTCGTCGACGAAGCCGTTTCGACCCTGCTCCAGCTCATCTGCGGTTGCGCCTATGGGATTCAGCTTGGCAAACACGTTGCGCGGGTCCAGCTCGGCGGCAGTCTGCTTAATGCGCTCATCCATGTCGAATTCACGCAAGAATGCTGGCTCACCTTTGTCCGCCATGTAGCGCAGCGCGTCGTTGATATCGCTGAACTTCAGGTCGCCCTCGACCACAACATGGCGGAACGCAACAGAGCAGAAGTCCAGCACCTGGGCGTCACTCCAGTTGGCAGGAATAACTTTTGGAATATTCTGTGCTTGGGTTTGGTTGACAAGATCTGCATCAATCATCGCTAGGCGCTGCTCAAGTGCATCGAGCAACAGATCCTGCCGACGCTGACCGGCCATGAACTGGCGCACCGACCTGATGAAGATCGAGTTCATACTGGTCGACTGCTCTACTGCAATAGCGTCCACCTCGTCGCGCAATCCATCAGGAAGACGAACAACAAACTTGTCGGCGGTTCGGCTGTTAAAAATCACGTCATTCATATCTTTCTCCAGGCCGAATGAATCCCGGCTGCGTTGTTGGCTTTCGTTCAAAGTCGCGTGCTACTTGGTTGTTGCTGGTTGAGCTGTCCGAATGCTCCGCCTCTTGGCTATCGAGGGTTGGCGATCTTGGCGGCGCGGATCTCGGAGCGGTCGACTGCAATGTGCTTCGGCGCGCTGATCGCTATGCGCACTTGGCCGTCTTGCACGCTTGTGACGGTTACCTCAATCTCATCGCCGATCTTGATAACCTGGCCGGCCTTGCGGGTGAGGATGAGCATGTGTTTCTCCTGTCTCCGGGCAAGCCGATGGCCTGCCGCGATTGTTGGCTTTCGCAAAATTCAGGTTTGAGTTATGCCGTCAGGGCTGCTTCGACACGCCGGGCAGCGACTCGGTATTCGATCTTCTTCTCACTGCCTCCACGACGAACTCTGGCCATGGGATCATCAGCAAGTGCGCCGTGGGCGGCCAGCAGCAGGGCGAGGGCGGCAGCGGGGCTAATGATCTGACGCTTAAACGCTTCGAGCACTAGGCTGCGAGTAGTCTTGGCGCCAAGCTTGAAGCGAGCATCCTCGATACGCTTCTCGACCGTCTTATGGCTGATGCCCATCAGTCGCGCAATCTCTTTCTGGGTCAAGTCATTGGCTGCGTGCAGAGTTGCTTCCAGCTCGCGAGGAGCTAGGCCCATGCCGAAATGGCCAGTCCAGTTACCGAGGGTGATTGCGTTCATGGTGGATGCTCCTTGCTAGTTGATGATTAAAAGTTACCTGTAGGTTATTTTTAGGTCAATACCCATGGGGAATTATTTTTGAGAGACATAAAAAAACCCGCTTTTGGCGGGCTTTGTGAGGTGAAGAAGGAGTCAGAAGCTTCGTCCGGTCCACCAGTAAATGATTTGTGCCAAAACCTGGATATCTGTCTCTCGGTCGCCTGGCACCTCTATCTCGCGATACTGAGGGTTGTCCGAAATAATCGTAAGGCCGTCAAGGTTGCGTTGTATCCGCTTTACATGGTGCTGTCCACGCATCATGAAGAAGTAAATAGCGTCCGCTTCTACTGATGTGACTCCTGCATCAATAAGCAAGGCGTCGCCATTGCGGATCGTGGGGGCCATGCTGTCACCGCGCCCAGAAATGAGCTTCAGGTTCTCGACGGATGAGTAAGATAGATTCTGACGAACCCAGCCTGCATCCAGACGCATGTGCTCAATAACCATATTCATTTCCGGCGGTTCTGCGCCTGGGCCCATCGACGCCGCTATGTCATAACGCTCTATCTCGACAATAGGGCGATAGCTTTTGATTTTCTCTGCGAGTTTTACAGGCAGCCCCTCGACGTCTACCCCAGAGGCTTGGTCGAGCCAATATCGATCCAGTCCGATTTTATCCTCAATCGTCCTGGCGAGATCCTCACCAACACGCTTCCTATGCTCTGGCTTGGCCGACACACAGCGAGAGATATAGCTGGGTGCCCGTTCGACGGCGTCAGCGAAAGCCGCGATCTTGCCGTTATAACGGCGCGTGATCAGATCGCGAATGTTGAGTCTTCGGGTTTCGTAGATATCCATCCGCAAATCATCCGTCAGAGTAACCTCAAGGTAAATTCCCTTTAGGTGTTGATTGGTGGTTACCTGTAGGTTATCTTTGAGGTAATCGTATTTGGGTGTCGCACATGAAGCACATAAATAGGCCACTCCTAGAATGGCTCAAAACAGCCAAGGATTCCGACATCTCAGAGACAAGTACTACTCGCGCTTATCTTCGGATGATTGGCTATGGACAGAAGACCCCGTCCGCCCAAATGGCTGTCGGTATCGAAAAAGCTACAGCTGGCCTGGTTACAAGGAAAGATCTACGGCCCCATGACTGGCAAAAGTTTTGGCCTGAGCTCTCGGAGCTCGCGACGACCCTGAGCCAAAATATACGTCACTCGCATCCGGGTGATCAGTCGGGCGCCCCCTCTGTCCATTTATCCAGTAGCTCGCAGGCCTCAGCGTGATGGCCTGCCCATCCTTGTTTTTGCTGAGCGGCTGACACTTTCAGTCGGGCACAAAAAAGCCCGCTTCGCAGGCGGGCTTCTTAACCAGACCCTTCGCAGGGGTCTTCATACCACATCGTCTTTTTACAAGGACAGCACTAATGCGCCCAAAAAATATCACCACCGATGCGCTAACGCAACATCCACCAACAATGCGGTCCGTCAAATTCAGCAATATTGATGAAGGCAACCACCAGCTTCAAACCGTTGAGGGTGCTGATGTCAATGAAGGCTTGGGCTTGGCGGCAGATCTGGCGCTAGGCCTGGAGCGTCTTTGCGCTCGTCTTGATTTCAACACGAACCACAACGACGACCCTGTTACATGTGTTGAGCTACGCGCCTTGGGCCTCCTTGCCGGGACAACTGCAGCACTTGCTCAAGCGGCTCGTTACGGTCTTAGTCATGCGCAGGAGGCTGGTTAATGAGTACTCCAATTGAAGCCCTGAACGCTGCAATGACAATCGGCAACGACGCAATCTTTCAAGTCGTCTGCGGAAATCAACGCATTAACTGGCTCGGCGCGTTGATGCGTGCGATTCAAGACGATCTGAAAACCGGTAAGGGTATTAACGCCTTGGAGCTTGCGAGTCTCGGCCAGTACCTCGTCGACGACAATTCTTACGCGACTGATATAGCGGCAGATCTGCAGAAGAAGCTTGATGAGATTCAGGATAGTGAAGGGAGGGTGTACGCGCCACAAAACGCCAACCCGACAAATCGTGGCGCGCACGGTGAGGGCGAAGAATGAAATCTCCCAAAGAACTCAAGCATGAAGCGGGCCGTATCGAAGACTGCCTATCGACTATCCAGATACTTGCTGAGATTTTGCTGAATAACGGCGGTTTCAAAGGTGAACCAGAAAATATCGATATCCCTCCGCAGATAAGTGATCGAGGCGAGTCTGGCATTCAGCAGGCAATCCAACTTCTTGCCGGTACTGCGCATCGTGAGTTTTGCCGTATGGCCACTGATTTGGAGATTCCGGTATGAGCCTGATCATCAGCACAACCCCAACGATGTCATCCCAAGAAATCGCCGATCTGGTCGGCTCTCGCCATGACAAGGTAAAGCAATCGATTGAGCGCCTTGTCGAGCGGGGCGTAATCGCCCAACCCCCAATGGGGGATGGGCCGAAAGCTGGCAACGGCGTCGTGGTGCAGGAGTACCACGTTTGCAAGCGCGACAGCTTCATCGTGGTGGCTCAGCTCAGCCCGGAGTTTACTGCGGCACTTGTCGACCGCTGGCAGGAGCTGGAGGGCGGTGCTCGCCCGATGACCCAAGCCGAGATCACAGCCGCCAATGCCAACCATCTGGTGGAAATGGAGCGCCAGCAGCGTGAGCAGCAGGAGGCCATCGACCGGATCGAACGCCGTGTCGAAGTGATCGCCGAGCAGCGCGTATGGGATCACTGTCCGCAGAACTGCGTTCCCCTGGGCCGCATCCAGCATGAAATGAACAAGGCCTATGGCCTGTCCGGCCCGATGGTTTCGTTCGTGCTGCGTCAGTGGCCGAACCAGCCCAATCACGCAGGCATGGTGCGAAACGGCCATGAGGACGCGAAGGGCAGCCAGTACATCGTCTGGTCAAAGAGCCTTGTCACTGCCGCATTCAAACGATTCGTTTCCGAGTGCCAGATGGTCAGCGCCACCCAGGCAACCCACCCATATTTCGAGGGCCGGTTTCGCCTGGTCCAGAAGGCCAAATCATGAGCAACGTTGTGCATTTAACCCCGCCCGCCGTTGAGGTTATCGACGAGGCTCTGTTCGAGAAGAATAACGACGCTGCGCTGTTGTTGAAGTGCTTCGAGGTCGTGAAAGACGCGCTGGATGTGATCGCCGAGCCTGAGTACTCCATCGATAAAAACGACGATACGCACATCGATCTGATCAGAGCCTTCTACGCGCTCAAGGTGCTGTTCAGGCGCAGGACTGGTCACGATGCCGCCCAAGTTGCCAATGATCACCGGGAGGCGATGACTCGGCATCTGCTGGAGGGCCAACCACGCCCCGAAAATCGCATTCCCGTGGTTTTGTATCCGGCCAATTGTCTGCCGGACGAGGCGTTCGACGGCCTGGCCGACCAGCAGTTGGCTTGTGCTGCGTTCAACTACAACGAGCGCGCCTGCACCCTGATCATGGACCACTCACCGACGGGGCTGGCGCTCGACGAGGCGCGCACGTTCGCAATTGATGCCAACACCGTTCTGCGCAAGCTGGTGCTGAGCCTTTCCGGTGGCTCGCTGGAGGCCATGACGACTCAGATCAGCCGCAAGCCAGGGGAGACGCTGCAATGAGCCTCCTTTTCGACTTCCGCCCGCTGGTGATCAACCCGCTGCTTGCCGAGCGTATCGGCCTCAATGAGGCCATCGTTCTGCAGCAGCTCAAATACTGGCTGAGCGAGACAGACTCAGGCGTCGAGCACGATGGTCGACGTTGGATCTACAACACCCTTGAGCAATGGCAGAAACAGTTTCCCTTCTGGTCTGCGGAGACCGTGAAGCGGACGCTTTCCTCGCTGCAGAAACAAGGGTTGGTGCTGGTGGAAAAGCTGGCTAAGGCCAGGCATGACCACACCAATTACTACGCCATCAACTACGAATCGGATGACCTGTTCGATCAGGTCAATTTGACCCGATCAGATGAGGTCAATTTGAACTCGTCGGCGGGGTCAGATTGCCCTGTTCTTCATACAGAGATTACTACAAAGAGTACTACAGAGAATTCAGTTGCGGCGCAGCTCGCTCCGGCTAAGCCGAAGCGTCCCGCCAAGCCGAAGGACGATGTCGAACAGGCGAGGCAGGAGGCTTGCCGAGAGATTTGGTCTACCTACTCAACGGCCTACGAACAGCGTCACGCAGTCGCCCCGGTGCGCAATGCCAAGGTCAACAAGCAAGTCGTCGAGCTCTGGAAACGCTTGGGTCAGGAGGCCGCCTCGGTGGCTGCATACTTCGTCGGGATCAACGACGGCTACCTGATCCGCAACTGCCATGACTTCGGCTCGCTGCTGGCCAAGGCCGAGGTCTACCGTACCCAGTGGGCCACCAATCTTCAGATGAATGCGACCACTGCGCAGCAGATTGAGCGCAAGCAGGCGAACCTGAGCGCCGGCCAAGAGGCTGCGAGCCGCATTCTGAGCCGTGAGGGGGGAGCGGCTAATGAGTTTCTCTGACCGCATGCCCCCTGAGCAAATCGCGCGACTGGCCTTGGCTATCTGCGCCACTGCCGAATCACTGGGCTACACCCTGAGCGCGGACGCCGCTGAGCTGATGGCCGATGACCTTGCCGACTTTCCGGCCAGTGCCGTGGCCAGAGCCCTGAAGTCCTGCCGCATGGAGCTGACTAGCAAACTGACCACTGGCGCGATCATGCAGCGCATTCACGCGGCTGATGGGCGGCCCGGCAAAGACGAGGCCTGGTCAATTGCTCTTGCTGCTGGCGACGAGAGCGACACCGTGGTGATGACAGCCGAGATCCGACAGGCCATGACCGCCGCACAGCCGATCCTGGCTGGCCGGGACAAGGTTGGCGCACGCATGGCGTTCCTGAGTGCCTACGAACGGCTGGTTGCCCAGGCTCGCGCCGAAGCTCGACCGGTGAGCTGGAGCGTGTCTATCGGCTTCGATCCGGGTCGACGGGTAACCGCCATCGAATCCGCTGTGCGCTCGAAACTGATCACCCAAGAGATTGGCCAGCAGTATCTGGCAGATCTGCGTATCGCTCCTGTCATGCAAGACGGCCAGGCCATTGCCGGGCTGCTGACCGGGACGACCGTGCAGCCCACCGAGGCCAACCGTGCCCGATGGCAGAAGCTCAGAACCGACCTGCAGAAAAGCCGCCGCGATGCAAAAGCCAAACGCCTACGCGACCTTCGTGCAGAGCGCTGCCATCTCAGTGGGTTGAAGCGTGCGCATAACGCCAAAGTAAAAGAATTGACCGATGGGAGCGGGTCCGATGACTGATGTGAAGGCAAAGCAAGCTCGGGCTGCGCATCGCCAGTATGACAAGGGGAGGCCAGCAGCATGAGCGACCTGGTGAAGACTCTGACTGTCATCATGAGCGATGCCGAGATCCGCCGGCACGCCGAGCGTCTGCATGTGCGGGCGCTGCGCGATGCGCGCCATCCGGAGCTGCATTTCCGTTACTCCACCTCAGATCGGCGCAAAGGGGCGTGGCATGTCGTTGTTCGTGGCAAGTGGGGCAAGGCTGGCAATTACCCGGGTATCAACGCCAAGCTGATGCAGGCCACGCTGCCTGCCATCCTCGCGCGCCGATCTGCCGACCCGGATGCCACCTCAACGACAACGGCCTGGACAAGCGTCGGGGACGTGCTGACCTGGTACACCGAGCGCATGAGCCGGGACCGTGGGTTGTCCGAGAAGCGCAAGGCCAGTGCGCAATCGGCCCTGCGCTGCCACTTGGTGCCCCGGCTGCAAGCGGTGGCGCTGACCCAGCTCAATCGTGACACCCTGGATCGGTTGCTGATGTGGCCCCTGCAGGAGCAATACGCGCTGTCATTCGTGCGCTCGGTCTATGGCGTGCTGGCCGTCGCCTTCCGTCAGGCCTCCCGGCTGGCGCTGCTGAGCGTCAACCCTATGGCCAGCCTCAAGTACACCGACTTTGTGCAGACCCGGATCAGGCCCAAGTCTGCGCGGCTGCGCGGCGATGACCTTCCTGGCTTGCTGACGGACCTGGCCGAACGCTTCGACCGCGCGCCGCTGGAATCCATGCTGGCCCTGATGATGCTCTGCCATGGTACGCGCCTGGGCGAGACACGGCTGGCCCGCTGGAAAAATATCAACCTGGGCACACGACAGTGGTTCATTCCTGCCCAGGACACCAAGACCAAGGCCGAGCACATCCTGCCTATCACCGGGCAGGTGCAAGCGTTGATCGAGCGGTACCGAGCTTTGCAGCAGGCGACTGGATACACCGGGCCATACGTTTTCCCTGGTCGCGCCGGGGTTGCCATGAGCGCCACGCAGGCCAGCACTTTGTTCCGTTCGCTGGGACGTGGTGACTGGTCGAGCCATGACCTGCGCAAGGTGGCCCGCACGGCCTGGGCTGATCTGGGCGTCGATTACATGGTGGGTGAAATGCTACTGAACCACGCCATGAAGGACCTGGACGCGACTTACATCCATACCACCGCCGAAGGCCTCAAGCGTCAGGCCTTGCAGCGCTGGCATGAGCACCTTGACCTGCATGGATTCCAGCGCCTGCACGGTGGGATATATGCGAGACAGGAAATCGGCTCTGCTGCCGTGCAGCCCAATGAAATCAAAGCTTCCAGCCATTTTTCGCATCCATCCCAAGGGAGGATGCCAAACCAGAATTCCCAGCCAGGAGAATCCCATGAGTAACGTCACTGCGGCACTGCCGCGCAAAAGCATGATGCAGGTCGAGCAGCGCTTTCTCCGGATCGCTGGTGAAGAGTTGGCCAAGGTCCAATTGGGTGGCCCTACAGCCTTGGCCAACCTTCTGGATATCGTCGCCTCATGGCATGGAAGCAGAGCCCAGATGGGGTTCCACGAATTTGGGCGGCAGTGGTTGATCGACGGTGGTGCAACAAGCAAAGCGGCGGACAAGCTGCTGCGTGATCTGTTTGGTTTGAATGGTTCTGGCCCGAGGAAAGCGGCATGAAAAAGCGAACGTACGTAGACAAGCCGCTGGGCGATACCGAATACCTGTTGGAGCAATGGGGTTCCTGGCGGATGTCTGGCATGGGTGTGCCGCGCTACGTCTCACCACTTTCGGCGCTGATAAACCAGTGCTGCCCTGAGCCGAGCAGCCTGACTTATGTGATTACTGATGAGATGGCAATGCTGGTGGATACCGCCGTCGCAAGGCTGATCAGGCGCAATCAGCAGATGGGGGATTTCGTCTGGTGGTACTTCGGGGCCAAGTGGACGATGGTACGGATTGGCGAGGCTCACAAGATGTCGGAGCGATCTGCCCGAGAGGTGATTCGCCAAGGTGTTTCGTGGATCGACGGTGCTTTGGGAGATATTTGCGCAGCGGCGTAAAAAGTTCTTTCAGGCCGGATAAACACATGTTTTCATGGCACGGTGTTCAGCTTTTCAAGCGCGACACACAGACAAGAGCCCGGCCATTGTGTCGGGCTTTTTTGTTTCTGACGCGAGGATTATGATTCAAGACCATTTCAAGGAAGGTCAAACCAAATGCGTCGGAACAAAGGCGTCGCCAAGAGAGTGCTGGAAGCGGTGCGGGACTTGGACAAGTCCAAAGGCGTGAGCTCCATACACGTCTTTTTGCGCTGCGAAAAAGAGGGCGATACGGATGATGAGATTCATTCGACGATTGATCTTCTAAAAGTCAGCGGGTATCTCACAGAAACAACACACATTTTAAAGATGACGTGGAGTGGTCACGACTTGCTTGAGTCTCTAGAGGCAGAGTTCGTCGAAGAGATGCGAGCCGCCATGAGCAGGCGTTGAGTGTCGCCTCTTGGGTTGTTAATTATTTTAGAGCTCCGCCGAGTGCGTTTTTTTGTTTCTGGACTGTGGCGTCCAGCGGTTGGCAATCCGGTCTGAACCCGGATCCTCTGGCGATGGGGGTAATCACTCGAACGAGTGTGGCGCCTGCCCTCGTGGTCTGTTAATAATTCAAGCCCGTACCGATCAACCTCTGCAAAGGCGGTACGGGATCAAACCCAGCTCTCAAGGCTGGGTTTTTTATTGGCTGTAGAAAACACAGATTTCATGGCTCTCCATAACGGCGGGCCTTTTTCGTTTCTGGAGTTCAGCAATGCAGAGTAACGACTACGTGCCGGACGTCTCCGGGTGGAAAATCAAATTCGGCAAAGACTTCCTCGAGTTCAACTGCGGTTCACGTGGGCCTGTACAAATCGGGAATTTGGATAAAGTACCGTCTCCCAAGGTAGAGCCTCAAGCTCCTGCTCCATCTCTATTCATCGTCATTGGCGGTGTAACTTTGATCCGCGACGCCGAGGTCGAGTGCGACACAACCTCCAAGCCGGAGCTTGTGCGGGATTGGTCGGTCAAAACCACTTTGCTCAATGGGCGCCACATCGCCTGTGGCATAGGCCCTGGCCCTGAGGGGCAAGCAAGCGCAGATCAGGTTGCAACTGATGTTGAGTCGGTCGCTGATGTGGTTCGCAAGGTTCTTCGTGAAGAGCTTCGCCCTGGTGGTCTGCTGCATCGCCGCACCTAAATGCTCCTTTGGCCGACTCTGGTCGGTCTCTTTTATTCAACAATCCTCGTAAGCCGGGTGCTCATATGCCTGATAAACCAGACACTTGGGCCCGTTTCTACCTAGCTCTCTCTGATCCGTTATGGCAGGGCGTAATCATGGCCGCAGTCATCTCGTTCTTGCGCGTGCTGTACGACGCCAAGGAAACCAAACCTTGGCGGATCATCCTTGAGTCACTGATCTGTGGCTGCTTGAGCTTGGTGGCCTCGACCATCATCGAGTGGTTGGAATGGCCGGCAAGCCTTTCCGTGGCCGCTGGTGGTGCTATTGGCTTTCTTGGAGTGGCCGCTATCCGCGAGCTGATGCTCAGGATCATCAATCGCAAGGCGGATTCGGTATGAGCGTTGAGTCAGTAGCGAAAGCGGGCACGGTCATGCGGATCATTGCTGTTGCTGTGATCATCACGATCGTCATGGCCTTGCTGATAGCCGTCCAGCAGGTAAGGGTCGTCACTCTGCAGGGCAGTCTCGCGGTCGAGACTGAGAACACACAGAAGGCCATGGCAGCCAACGCTGAAAGCCAGGCAACGATCACAACGCTGCGAGCCGAAGCCAAGCGCAATGCCGATTATCAAGCCGATCTGAATAAGCGGCTCCAGGCCAGCGAAACGAAAGCCAGACAGGCGAGGAAAGACTTTGAAACTCTCAAACGCAACAGTAAGCCTGTTCGTGATTGGGCT
>JAAIGE0100422112.1_pt1 | contig 15302 bp, 7 predicted proteins | sample 6487951 | NCBI WGS metagenome assembly JAAIGE01 (sample SAMN13974128, study PRJNA590717) | phyllosphere metagenome | biome: tomato field; feature: multiple bacterial spot infested tomato fields; material: tomato leaves; isolation source: leaves from tomato fields | host: Solanum lycopersicum ... | reverse complement strand
TTCGTCAGCTCGCGGCAGACGGCGGCGCGACGGTCCGCGCCGAACGCCTCCGCCATCGCGGCGAGCGTGTCGGCCAGGCGGGACGGCGCTTCGAAGAAGACCATCGTGCGGGCCTCGGAGGCGAGCGCACCGAAGACCGTCCGCCGCTCCCCCGCCTTGCGCGGGGCGAACCCCTCGAACGTGAACCGGTCGGTCGGCAGCCCCGCGAGGGCGAGCGCCGTGATGACCGCGCTGGGACCTGGGAGGGCCGTCACGTCGACGCCCTGCTCGACCGCCGCGGCCACGACCGCGTACCCGGGGTCGCTGACCGTCGGCATGCCGGCGTCGCTGAGCAGCAGGACGTCCTCGTCGGCGGCGAGCGCGACGAGTTCCGCGGCGCGCTGCTTCTCGTTGTGGTCGTGCAGGGCCACCAGACGGGGGCGGTTGGCGATCCCGAGCGCCTGCAGCAGGCGCTGCGTCGTCCGGGTGTCCTCGGCGGCGACGATCGTCGCCTCCTCGAGGGCGGTGCGCAGCCGCCCCGTCGCGTCGCCCAGGTTGCCGATGGGGGTCGCGGCGAGGATCAGCACCGCCCCAGCATAGGCTGGTCGCCGTGAGCTCGACCGCGGAACCGCTCCTGCCCGCGGTCCCCGCGCGGCAGCCGTTCGGCGTCCGTCTCGACGATGCCCGGCGGCGACTCGCGGCCGACGTGATGCTCCGCCGCCGACTCGCGTGGCTCGCCCCGCTGGCGGTCACCCTGCTCGCCGGCATCCTGCGCTTCTGGAACCTCGCCCACCCGCACGCGATCGTCTTCGACGAGACGTATTACGTGAAGGATGCCTGGAGTCAGTGGAACCTCGGGTACGCGGCCACCTGGCCAGACGGCGCCGACGCCCGGTTCACGGACGGCGCGACGGACATCTTCCTCGACGCACCGAGCTTCGTCGTCCATCCCCCGCTCGGCAAGTTCCTCATCGGGGCGGGGATGGCCCTGTTCGGCCCGACCTCGTCGTTCGGGTGGCGGTTCGCCGTCGCCGTGGCCGGCACCCTCGCCGTCCTCGTCCTCTACCTCATCGCCTGGCAGCTGACCCGCTCGGTGCTCTTCAGCTCGGTCGCCGGCGGCCTGATGGCGATCGACGGGCTCGCGATCGTGATGAGCCGGGTGGCGATCCTCGACATCCTGCTCACCCTCTTCGTGCTGCTCTCGGTCTGGTTCGTGCTGATCGACCGCCGGCGTCACCTCGACCGGCTCGCCGAGGCGATGCGACGACGGGATGCCGCGGGCCGCGCGGCCTGGTGGGGCCCCGTGCGGTGGGGGCGGCCCTGGCTGTTCGCCGCGGGGATCGCCGGCGGCGCGGCGTGCGGCGTCAAGTGGTCGGGCGCGTGGGTGCTGGCGGCGCTCGGACTCTACGTCGTCGTGAGCGACGCGCTCGCGCGGCGACGGCTCGGCATCCACTTCTGGCCGGCGGATGCCGTGCGCCAGGGAGCCGCGGCATTCGTGGTCCTCGTGCCGGTGGCGGTCCTCGTCTACCTCGCCTCGTGGACCACGTGGCTCACGACCGACGGCGGCTACGAGCGGCACGCCGTCGACGCGAACCCGGCCCGTGGGTTCTGGTCGTGGGTGCCGCTGCCGCTGCAGAACCTCTGGCACTACCACCAGACGATCTACACGGCGACGGCGGAGATCACCTCGTCGCACCCCTACGCGAGTCCGGCGTGGCAGTGGCCCCTGCTGCTGCGGCCTACGTCGATGTACGCGAACAGCACGGCCGACGGCGTCGCCGGGTGCGCGAGTGCACGCGGCTGCATCGAGATCCTCTACTCGATGCCGAACCCGCTGCTGTGGTGGCTCGGGGTGCTCGCCGTGCTGTGGCTCGCCGTGCACGGCGTCCGCACGCGCGACTGGCGCGCGGGGATCGTCCTCGTCGCCGTCGCCGCGACGTACGTGCCGTGGCTGTTCTACCCGAACCGGACGATCTTCCAGTTCTACACGGTGCTGATCCTCCCTTTCCTGGTCCTCGCGCTCGCGTTCGCGCTGCGGGAGATCGCGGGGTCGCCGCACGCTGCCCCCGATCGGCGGGCGGTCGGGCGCCGCACGGTGCTCGTCATCCTCGGCGTCATCGTCGCGGTCTCGGCGTTCTGGTACCCGCTGTGGTCGGCGATGCGCATCCCGTACGAGTTCTACTGGGTGCACAACTGGTTGCCGGGATGGGTCTGAGCACCACCCGTCAGTAGGCTGGGGGCGTGTTCCGCTACCCCACCCCGACGCTCGCCGCCGAGGCGGGGTACGCCATCGCGGGCGACCGCTTCGCGATCCTGCTCGGTTCCGGTGTCGCCGAGGGCGTCATCGCCCGGCTGTGGAACGCCGCCGCCGCCGACACCGCCGTCCTCGAGGACGTGCTGAGCGTGCTCGTCGCGGGCGGCATCCACGACCTGCCCGACTTCGCCGTCGCGGAGTTCCCCGACGACGACGCGGATGCGGTCCGCGTCGCCGTGCGCGGTGCCGCGATCGTCGAGACCTCCGACCGCACGCGCGTCTCGGGCGCCGATGCGCGCACGTGGATCGAGACGGCGCTGGCGGGGGCCGTCGGCATCCGTCTGGCGCTCGGATCCGGACGCACCGGCGGCGACCTGCTGCCCCTGGGCCTCGGCGTCACGCGCGCCGACGAGCTGTCGTGGGGACGCCCCTTCCCCGCCGGACGCGAGCCCGACGCCGACGTGACCCCGGCCGCCGCGGGCGAGGCGCCCCGCGGGACGGCGGCGCCCGTGACGGTCGCGATCCCGACCGTCGCCCCCGCCGTGCCCGCCCCCCACGCCGCACCCGCGCGCGGCGAGGAGATCGACGTCCTGCAGACGATCTCGGTCGACCGCAGCCTGTTCGCGCGTCCGTTCGACGACGACGAGGAGCTGGAGCTCCCCGACTTCCTCCGCGAGGACGAGCGGCCGGCCGCCGTCGCCGACGCGCCCGACGATCGGACGCTGTTCGGGTCGCGACGCGGATCCGCTGCGACCGCGTACGCGCTGCGACTGCCGGGAGGGCGCAGCGTGCCGCTCGACCGTCCCGTCGTCCTCGGCCGCAGCCCGCGACCCGCACGCCACCCGGGTGCCCGGATCGAACCGGTACCCTCGCCGCGCAAGGAGATCTCGGGGACGCACCTCGAAGCGGTCCTGGACGGCGACACGCTCGTGGTGCGCGACCTGGACTCGACGAACGGCACGATCGTCCGGCCGCCGACGGGCGCTGCGGCGCTCCTGCGCGGCGGGGCGGCGTCGCGGGTGCCCCTCGGAACCGAACTCGACCTGGGTGACGGCGTGACGGCCGTGTTCGACACCGCCGGACCGCTGACGGCGGGATGACGCACGGCGTGTCCAGCAGGCTCCCCTCCACCCCGCCCGGACTGTCGGGCTTCACCTACGTGCGGCCGCTCGGCGCGGGCGGCTTCGCGGACGTGTTCCTGTTCGAGCAGAACCTGCCCCGCCGTCCCGTCGCCGTGAAGGTGCTGCTGGAGGACGTCGTCGACGAGAACGTGCTGCGCATGTTCAACGCCGAGGCCGACGTCATGGCCCGCCTGAGCGCGCACCCCTCGATCCTCACGATCCACGAGGCCTCCGTCTCGGCCGACGGCCGTCCCTACCTCGTCATGGAGTACTGCCCCACGTCGCTGACGCACCGGTACCGCCGGGAGGAGATTCCGGTCGCGGAGGTGCTGCAGCTCGGCGTGAAGATCGGGTCGGCCCTCGAGACCGCCCACCGGGCGGGCCTGCTGCACCGCGACATCAAACCCTCCAACATCCTCGTGACGGCGTTCGGGTCCCCCGTGCTCTCCGACTTCGGCATCGCGGCCGCCGTCGAGGGCAGGCCCGACACCGAAGAGGTCTTCGCGATGTCCGTGCCGTGGTCGGCGCCCGAGATCGTCGACGAGCGGATCTCCGGCTCCATCGCCGCCGAGGTGTGGAGTCTCGGGGCGACGGTCTACTCGCTGCTGGCCGGCCGCAGCCCGTTCGAGCGTCCCGGCCGCGGCCAGAACACCCGGGAGCAGTTGAAGGCCCGCATCCGCAAGGCGGTCTACACGCCGGTGGGCCGCGCCGACATGCCGCCCGAGCTCGACGCCGTCCTCGCGCGCGCCCTCAGCCGCGACCCCGCCGCGCGCCACCCCTCGGCGGCGGCCTTCGCGCACGACCTGCAGATGATCCAGCACCGGATGGGGCTCCCGCACACCCCGCTCGAGGTCGCCGTCGACGAGTGGGCGTCCGCGGGCGCCCACGTGGATTTCGCCGACGACCGTCCCCGCGGTCCCGTGCGGCCGACCGTCGCCCACGCGTCCGCGCGTCCCGAGCGCCGACGCGCCGCCTCGCCGCGACGCCCGGACGAGGGCACGGTGCTCGCGGGCGCCGAACCGGCCCCGCGGATGCGCCGCGGAACCGTCGTCGCCCTGGCGATCGGCGGGATCGTGCTGGCCGGCGCCGGCGCCGGCGCGACCTTCCTCCTCCTCGGCGGGGCCGGCTGAATGTCCTCACCCCAGCCCGACCGGCCTCGCGTGCGCCGATCGACGTGGATCGGCGCCGGTGCGGTCGCCGCGATCGTCGCGGTGGTCGGCACGCTCGCCGTCGTGTGGCCCGGCTACGACGCCCAGCAGACGCCGGTCGAGGACCCGACGGTCTGGGCGCTCCAGACCGGCGCCGGCAGCGGCTACGCACGGGTGAACCTCGACCTCGCCGAGGTCGACACCGTCAAACAGGTCGTCAACGGCACCCAGGTCGCGCAGACCGCCGACCGGTTGTTCGTCTTCAGCGAGGGCGGCTCGGCGTTCTCCGACGTCGATCTCGCCCAGCCCGCCGACCTGACCGGTGAGGACGAGGACGCCTCCTCGCCGACACCCGCCGGCACAGTCGAGATCGTCTCCGCGGGCGACGCCCTCGTCTACCGCACGGAGGGCGGCGGCGTGTTCGGAGCGACGCTTTCGGGAGGCGGCGCCGCCTCGCCGATCGACCCGTACGCCGAGGTGGAACGAGAGCCCGGCGAGCAGGCGCCGCGCTTCGCGGCATCCGCCGTCGCGGTCGACGCCGACGGCGTCGTCTACGCCTACTCGGCCGCCGAGAGCGTGGTCGTCCGCGCCGAGGCGGCGACCGGTCGCATCCTGGGGCAGGACCCGACCCCGATCTCCCCCGTCGACGCGCACGTGAGCGCCGTCGACGGCCGCTGGGTGCTGTACGACGTCGCGACCGGCGAGGTCGCCGTGCAGGACCGCGACGACCTCGTCGACACGACGCCCGTGAGCGGCGCGGTGCTGCAGCGCGCCGCGACCTCGGGGGACGCCGTCGTCATCGCCGACCCCGGCGGCGTCACGCGGATCCCCCTCGGCGCGGGCGATCCCGAGCGCGTGCTGGACTCCCCCGGCCTCGGCACACCGGCCGTCCCCGTGGCCTCGGACGGCGTCGTGCACGCCGCGTGGCTCGGCGACGGCGCCGGCGGCGGCACGCTGTGGTCGAGCAGCCGTCCGGCCGAGACGACGCCGCTCGACTACGCCGGCGCCGACATCGGCGACGGAGTCGACCCGGTCTTCATCGGCAACGGCTCGCGCCTGGCCCTGAACGATCGCGGCTCCGGCTGGGTGTGGCGTCTGCCCGACGGCGCGCTCATCCCGTCGTCGCAGCAGTGGCGGGTCGAGGACACCAGCGAGGCCGCGCCGCAGAACGACGATCCCGTCGAGCGGGTGCTCGACCCGAAACCCCCCGTCGCCGTCGACGACGCGTTCGGGGTGCGCGCCGGCTCGGTCGCCCTGCTCCCCGTCCTGCTGAACGATCACGACCCCAACGAGGACGTCCTCAGCATCGACGTCGGCGGCATCGAGGGGGTCGACGCGGCGTTCGGCTCCGTCGCGGTCACCGGCGCCGAGCAGCAGCTGGCGTTCCGCGTCGCGCCCGACGCGACCGGGACCACGAGCTTCCGCTACCGCGTCACCGACGGCACGTCCGCCGGCGGTCGGCTCTCCGAGTACGCGACCGTCACCCTGCGCGTCGTCGCGGAGGAGGAGAACGCAGCCCCGGTCTGGTGCGGGGTGGAAGGATGCCTCGCCACCTGGCCCGCCCTTTCGGTCGCCCCCGGCGGCACGGTGTCGGCCGACCTGCTGCGCGGCTGGGTCGACCCCGACGGCGACCCCGTCTACCTCGCCGGGATCGAGGGCGCCCCCTCGGTCGGGACGGCCACGACCTCGCCCGAGGGCGAGTTCACCTACCAGCATCCCGATCCGAGTGCGACGGAGGCCGCCAGCATCCCCGTGTCGGTCGTCGTCTCGGACGCGCGCGGCGCGACGACGACGCAGGCCGTCACGGTCCGCGTGACCCCGGCACCCGAGCTGCATGCGGAGTCGTTCGCGGCGACGGGTGTCGTGGGCGAGCCGCTCGACATCGACCTCTCCCCCCACGTGAGCGGCGCCTCGGGCGCGCTGACGATCGGCTCGCTCGTCGCCCTCGACACCGCGCGCACGACCGTGACCCCGAATGCGTCGGCGCTGCGGATGACCTTCGACGCCCGCGAGGCGGGGTCCTACGTCGTCCAGTACTCCGTGCGCGACGGCGCGGGTGAGGCCTCCGCCCTGGCCCGCATCACGGTCCGTGACCCCGACGACACCGTCGTGACGACGCCCCCCTTGACGGCGTTCGTCCGCCCGGGCGAGGACACCACGATCGACGTCGCGTCGGCCGCATCCAATCCCGCCGGCGTCGTCCTGTTGCTCGAGGACATCCGCCCCGACAGCGACCCGACCGCCGCGCTCAGCGTCGACCTCGTCGGCCAGAGCCTGCTGCGGGTGAGCGGCACGACCGACGACGGCGGCCCGGGCCGCCTCGGCGTCGTGCGCTACGGGCTCACCGACGGCCGCGACCGCGGCGCTCCGCTGGCCGAGGGCGAGGTCACCGTCATCCTGCTGCCGGCGGGATCCGCCGAACCGCCCATCGCCGTCGACGACACGGTGACGGTGCGTGGCGGCACGCAGATCGACATCCCGGTGCTGGAGAACGACCACGCCCCCGCCGGCGCGCTCATCGCGATCGACCCGTCGTCGATCGTGAACGAGACCGGCGGCGGCCTCGCCTTCGCCTCGGGGCGGATGCTGCGCTACCTGGCGCCCCGCGAGGCGGGCACCTACGCGCTGACGTACACGATCTACCGCCTCGGCTTTCCCGAGGTGGTCGACACCGCCCGGGTCACGGTGACGGTCACCGGCGGCGACGACAACCGCGACCCCGTCCCCCGCACCCTCGAGGGAAGGGTCGTCGCGGGCCAAGCGGTCGCGATCGCGTTCGACCGGTACGGGGTCGACCCCGACGGCGACGACGTCGCGCTCGACGCCATCACGACCCAGCCCACCGAAGGCTCGGCGACGATCTCGGCCGACGGCCGCTCGATCGTCTACACGAGCCGCGACGGCGCCGCGGGGCAGGTGCGGTTCCAGTACCGGGTGAAGGATGCCCGGGGTCGCACGGGTACCGGCGAGGTGCGCATCGGGGTCATCGCCCAGCAGAGCGACCCGAGCCCCGTCACGTTCAGCGACTACGTCCAGGTGCAGGCCGGAGGCGACAGCACCGTCGTCGTCCGCCCGGCCGACAACGACGTGGACCCGTTCGGGAGCACGCTCGACCTGACCGGCGTCACGCCGAACGCGCCCGAGGACAGTCCCGAGTACGCCGCGCTTTCCGAGCGCATCGCGGTCGCCGACGACGGCGCCGTGACCGTCGTGGCCGGGACGGCCCTCGGAACCTTCTCGTACTCGTACGAGGTGTCCAACGCCGACGGCGACACCGCGATCGGGCTGCTCGTGGTGAAGGTCGTCCGCGACCCCGTCCCCGATCATCCCGTGATCTCCGACACCGTCCTCTCCATCGAGGACCGCGACGGTTTCACCCGTGGCGTCGACGTCCTGAGCGGCCGGGTCGCCTGGAATGCGGGAGACCCGTCGGGACTATCGCTGCGGCTGTGGGGCGAGCAGCGGGACCTCCGCGTGTCGGGCTGGCGGATCTCGGGGCCGCTCCCCGAGCGCACCCGGCTGATCCCCTTCACCGTCGCAGGGACCGCGTACGACGGCACAGAGGTCACGACGTACGGCTTCCTGCGGGTGCCCGGGACGGACGACATCCGGGTGGCCCTGCGCGCGGACGTCGACCCGCTGCGCGTGCGCGAGGGCGAGAGCGTCGATACGGACGTCGCCGACCTCGTGGCGCTGCCGGACGACGCCGTCCTCGTCGTGGACGCCGACGGCACGAAGGCCGGCGGGGCGCGCGCGGACGCCTCCTGCCGCGTCGTGTCGGGCACCGTCGTGCGGTACACGGCCGGGCGCGGGGCGCCCTGGCGGGATTCCTGCATCGTGGCGGCCCGCGTGGCCGGCCAGGACCAGCCGACGTATCTCACGCTCCCCGTCGAGGTCGAGGCGGAGATCCCGCAGCCGTCGCTGCGCAGCGCCTCGCTCGCCGTCCGTCCCGGCCAGACGCAGACGTACGACCTCACCCGGATGGTGCGGTGGGCGGGTGTCTCCGACGAGGGCGCCCTCGTCTTCGACGTCGCCTACGACGGTGACCAGTTCGAGGTGGCCGCCGACGGCGCCGTCGTCTCGGTGACGGCCCTCGACGAGGCGCGTCCCGGCCGCGAGGAGCAGGTGCGGGTCTCGCTCCCGAGCCACCCCGACGCGAGCCCCGCGAGCCTCGTGCTCACCGTCGGACCGTCCCCCTCCGCGCTCCCGCGCGGCGGATCGGCGGTGCAGACCTGCTCGCAGTCCGACGGGCGCTCCTCGTGCACGATCGAGGTGATCGGCGCCGACGGCGAGGTGAACCCGCTCCCGGGCACCCCTCTGCGCGTGGTCGCGGCGGCGAGCGCCGGCAACTGCGACGGGGTGAGCTTCGCTCCCGCGGGCGACCGCGCGGTTCGGGCGAGCTGGCGATCGGATGCCGAGGGGGCGGCGCGCTGCGCCGGGACCTTCGTCGTCGAGGACGCCCAGGGCCGTCAGTCCAGCGGCGATCGCAACGGGTCCGTCGTGCTCGACCTGCGGGGACTGCCCGCCGACCCCACCCGACTGGAATGGACCGCCTACACGGCGGATTCGGTGACCCTGCGGGTGACCTCGGATGCCGCCTCCTACCCGGCCGTCGAGGGGTATCGGATCACGACGGGCGGACGCGAGGTCGCCTCGTGCCCGGCCTCGGGCAGGTGCGAGCCCATCGCCGCGCCCGTGGGCGAGCAGCGGGTCTACGAGGTCCGGGCGGTCAACGCCGTGGGCACCTCCCGCGGGACGGTCCGCACCGAGGCGTGGTCGTACCGCCCCCCGGCGCGGCCGACCGGAGCGAGCTTCGACCCCGTGCCGAACGGCCGCGACGGCGGACGCGCGACCGTCACGATCACGGGACTCGACGACACGACCGGGAGCGTGCGACTGCAGGGCGGCGTCGCCGGCAGCGCCACCCAACCGGTGCGGGACGGCACGGCGGTCTTCACGGGCTACCGCATCGGCTCGAACGAGGCGCAGACCCTGACGGCGACCCCGCTCACGGAGTTCGAACTGCCCCGCGTCGCCGGCGGGTCGAGCGAGGGGCGCTCCCTCGACCTGCGCGCCCACGGCGTCGGAGCCCCGACCGTGACCCTCACGCAGACGACGACCTCCGATTCCATGACCGTCACGGCGCAGGTCACCGCCGAGAGCGACGGCACCGAGCCGCTGTTCGGGTTCAGCGACGAGTCTGCCGCGGCCTGCACCCCCGACAGCCGCGAGTCCCGCCGGACCTTCCCGGCAGAGCCCTTCCGCTCCAAGACGGTCTACGCCTGCGTCACGAGCACGTATCAGGGCCGCGACGGCTTCGGGGTGACCACGGGCGAGATCACCGCCCGCCCGACGGGGAACGTCAGCGCACCGGGTGAGCTCACCTACACCGTGTCGCCCACCCCGACCGGCGACCAGGGGTCGGGGTTCACGTATGCGGCGAGCGCCCACAGCGATCCGGGCGCGCCGCCGTTCGAGGACGCGCGCCTGCGGTACCTCCGCAACGGGCAGGTGGTCGACGCGTTCGCCCCGCGTCCGAACGAGCCCGGCGACCGGTGGGCCGCGCAGTGGTGCGACACGTTCGTCGGCATCGAGGTCGAATGCTCCGACCCGACCCCCATCGTGCCCGCCCGCGGCAGCGCCGACTGGCCCGTGTTCGTCGCCACGAGCGACCTGCCGTCGTGCCGGTCCGACGAGGACACCCCGGACTGGTTCCCGAGCGGCATCGGCGGAGACGTGGCATCCGTCCGCAAGGATGTCACCGAGGGAGAACTCGGACCGCTGCGGGTCGAGTACACGATCCGGTGGACCGGTGCCCTGCGCGAACTCGACCAGCTGACGGTGGGCGTCGACTGCGAGCAGATCCCGCCGCCCGCCGAACCTCCCCCCACGGACCCGGATCCCACCGACCCCACCGAGACCACGCCGCCGGGCACGGAGGGACCATGACCTCCCCCGCCACGCGACCCGAGAGGACCGAGATGACGATCACCCAGGAGCAGAGCGCCTGGTTCGCCGACACCTTCACGAAGCTCGTCGACAACGTCGAGCAGGTCGTGCTCGGCAAGCGCCACGTCATCGAGCTCGCCTTCACGGCGATGATCTCCGAGGGGCACCTGCTGCTCGAGGACTACCCGGGGACAGGCAAGACGTCGCTCGCCCGCGCGATGGGGCGCTCGGTGCAGGGGACGAGCTCCCGCATCCAGTTCACCCCCGACCTCCTCCCCGGCGACGTCACGGGGATCACCGTCTACGACCAGCGCCGCGGCGAGTTCGAGTTCCACCAGGGACCGATCTTCGCGAACGTCGTGCTGGCAGACGAGATCAACCGTGCCTCGCCCAAGACGCAGTCGGCGCTGCTCGAGGTGATGGAAGAGGGCCACGTCACCGTCGACGGCGTCACGCGCGGCGTCGGCGTCCCCTTCCTCGTCGTCGCCACCCAGAACCCTGTCGAGCAGGCCGGCACCTACCGGCTGCCCGAAGCGCAGCTCGACCGTTTCCTCATGAAGACCTCGCTCGGCTACCCCGACCGCGCCGCGACCATCCGGATCCTCGACGGGTCCGGCGACGGCCCGCGCGAGGTCGGCCCCGTCATCACGCCGCAGGGCGTCGTCAGCATGGCCGACATCGCCCGCGGCGGCTACCTCAACCCCCTCGTCCTGGACTACATCGCACGCATCGTCGAGGCCACCCGGCTCGCCCGCGAGGTGCGCTTGGGCGTGAGCGTGCGCGGCGCCCTCGCCCTCACGAAGGCGGCCCGCACGTGGGCGCTCGCGCACCGCCGGACCTACGTGACCCCGGACGACGTCAAGGCGCTCGCCGTCCCGGTGCTCGCGCACCGGTTGATCCTCGACCCCGAGGCGGAGTTCGACGGCGTCACCGCCGAGGCGGTCGTCGGCCAGGTGCTCCTGGACGTCGTGCCGCCCTCGCAGCAGGAGCGCGCCGACGACCGCGGTCAGCGAGAGAACGTGTGAGTTCGTCCACCGAGTCGCGACTGACCCGGACGTCGGCGGCGACCGGGTACACCCGCACGGGCTTCGAGGGCGGACGGGGCACCACCGTGCTCGCCGTCCGGAGCCTGCACGGGTGGCGCCGACTGCGCCGCGCGGCCGCCCGTGTGGGGCGCTCCGTCGCTGACACCGTCTCGCCCGCGGGCTGGGTCGTCGTCGCCGTGGCGGTGATCGGACTCGCCGCCGGCCTCGCCTTCGGGCTGCTCGAGTTCGCCGTCGCGGGCGGGGCGGCGGCGCTCCTGCTGCTCCTGTCGGTGCCGTTCCTGTTCGGCGCGCGCGCCTACGAGGTGACCCTGCGCCTCGCCCACGACCGCGTCGTGGCGGGCACACCCGTCGAGGGGCGGCTCGTCGTGGCGAACGTGGGCCGCCGGACGGCCCTGCCCGGTCGCGTCGACCTCCCCGTCGGCGACGGGCTCGTCGACGTCCACGTCCCCCTGCTGCGACCCCGGCACGAGATCGCCGAGACCGTCGTCATCCCGACTCGCCGACGGGGCATCGTGACGGTCGGCCCCGCGCGCACGGTCCGCGGGGACCCCCTCGGCATCCTCACCCGCGAAGCGACGTGGCAGGAGACGCACACGCTCTACGTGCACCCGGTGACGACGGCGCTGCGCAGCTCCGCGACCGGACTCATCCGCGACCTGGAAGGGAGCCCCTCACGGACGATCGTCGACGCCGACTTCTCCTTCCACGCGCTCCGCCCCTACGTCCCGGGCGACTCCCCCCGTCAGGTGCACTGGAAGTCGACCGCCAAGACGGGCGCCATGATGGTGCGCCAGTACGAGGAGACCCGCCGCTCCCGCATGATCCTCGTGGTCGGGCGCGGCGGCGACGAGTTCGCCGACGACGACGAGTTCGAGCTCGCGGTCAGCGCCGCGGCATCCATCGGCGTCCGCGGGATCCGCGACGGCCGCGACGTCGCCGTCGTCACCGGTGCCGAGATCCCCGAGTTCGCGCGCGGCCGGATGCGGACCTTCCGAACGCTCACGACGATCTCGACCCGGACCCTGCTCGACGACTTCGCCGGGCTCGACCGAGGCGTGAATCCGAGTCCGCTGCGCGAGGTCGCCTCGCTCGCCTCGACGCGCCACGGCGACGCGTCGATCGCCTTCCTCGTCTGCGGATCGCCCCTCACCCCGACGCAGCTGCAGAGCGCCGCGCTCGCCTTCGGCCCCGAGGTGGCCGTCGTCGCCCTCGTGTGCGCGCCGACGGCCGAGCCCGGCATCCGGCGGCTCGGCAGCATGACCGTCATCTCCATCGGGCTGCTCGACGACCTGCGTCAGCTGCTCGCGAAGGGCGCGCAGTCGTGACCGCCCCAGTCGAGGTGGTCCCGCCGCGCCGGGCCCGGCGGCGCCGGAACCCGTCGCGTGCGGGCTTCTTCGTCGGCCAGGCGCTCGTCCTCGATCTCGTCCTCGCCGTCGGGGCCGTCGCGACCTGGCCGATCTACCGCAGCACCGCCCTCGTCGTCGCCCTGACCGTCGGCATCGCCGCCGGTCACCTCGTGGCCGCCCTCGGCACCCGCTGGCGCTGGTCGGGCTGGTGGGTCGCCCTCGCCGCCCTCGGCGCGTACATCGCGCTCGGGGTGCCGGTGGCCGCGGCGGTGTCGCTCGCCTCGCCCGACGCCGCCGTGGACGCCCTCGTCGACGTCGCGACCGCCCCCGTCACGGGGTGGAAGGACCTGCTGACCCTCGACCTCCCGCTCGGGTCGTATCAGGCGACACTCGCCCCGGCTCTCTTCCTCTTCCTCGGCTGCACGGTCGCCGCGCTGTCGATCGCGTGGCGCAGTCGTCGGCGGTGGATGCCGGCGGTCGCCCTCGCGCTCCTGCCCACCGTCTTCGGGGTCGCCTTCGGCGCGCGCTCGCTCGCCTCGCCCGTGCGGGTCGGCCCGGTCGCGGTGCAGCCCGAGACCCTGCTCGGTGTCGCCGCGATCGTCACGGCGCTCGTCGCGGTGGTGTGGCGGTCCGGTCACGACCGGCGCCGGGCCCTCGCCACGGCGGCCGCCGCCTCCGGGGTGGCGCGCGGCCCGGGCGGTCGCCGGCGCGGGCTCGCGGCGCGCGTCGGGACCGCGACGGGCATGGTCGTCGTGGCCGCGGCGGTCGCCGCACTGTGGGGGCCGTGGGCGCTCGCGGACCAGCCGCGCGAGGTGGCGCGGAGCGTCGTCGACCCGGTACTCGAGCTCGAACGCGCGCCGAGCCCGCTCGCCGCGTACCGCGCCTCGTTCGGCGATGACCGCTTCGACGAACCCCTCTTCACCGTCTCCCCCGCCGCCGGCGCCGAGCGGGTACGGCTCGCGACGCTCCCCTTCTACGACGGCCGGACGGTGCGCGCGGTCGACCCGCAGGCGGGCCTCACCGACCCGGCGACGGCGTTCACCCGCGTCCCGTCCCGGCTCGACCCGGCCGGCACCGGCGAGATCGACCTGACGGTGCGCATCGACGCCGGCACGGGGATCTGGGTGCCGACCGTCGGCGACCTGCGCGCCGTGTCGTTCGACGGTCCCCGCGCGGCCGAGCTCGCGGACGGCTTCTTCCACAACACCGCCACGGGTGCCGCGATCGAGATCGCAGGGAACGGTTTGCAGACCGGGGACGCCTACCGGCTCGCCGCATCCCCCTCGGAGGCGGCGGGACCCGTGGCATCCCTCACCCCGTCCCGCAGCGGACCGTCCCTGCCGGCGGAGGTCGTCCCGGCCTCGCTGACGGAGTGGATGGAGAGCCAGGATGCCGGTACGGGCGGCGCGGCCCTCGAGACGCTCGTCGACCGCCTCCGCAGCCGCGGCTACCTGAGCCACGCGCTGCAGCTGCCGGGAGGCTCCGTCCCCGCCTGGATGCGGGAGCTCGGCGGGGCCGGCTTCCAGCCCTCCCGCGCCGGGCATTCGGCCGACCGCATCGGGACGCTGTTCACGCAGCTGCTCGAGCGCGAGGCGCAGGCGCCCGGCGGCACCGACGCCGACCTCGTGGCCGCCGTCGGCGACGACGAGCAGTTCGCGGTCGCGGCGATGCTCATCGCCGACCAGCTCGGGTTCGACGCCCGGGTCGTCGTGGGGACGCGGCTCGCTTCGGACGAAGACCTGCCCGTGTGCGACGAGGGACGATGCCGCGGCGGCGATCTCGCCGCGTGGGTCGAGGTGGCGGATGCCGCGGGGGGCTGGCTCGCCGTCGACGTGACCCCCCAGCACGAGAGTTTCCCGTCGCCCGATCTCGAGCAGCGGCGCGACCCCGAGAACCCGACCGAGGTGAGCCGGGAGTACGCCGAGCCGGTGCTCCCCGCCGACGCGTCGCCCTCCGACGGCGATCAGAGCGCCCCCGAGGCCGCTCCGCAGGAGCGCGACCTGTCGGCGCTGTGGGCCGCGGTGCGCGTGGGCGGCGTCTCGCTGCTCGCGGTGATCGTCCTCGTCGGCCCGCTGGTCACGATCCTCGCCGTCAAGGCGCTGCGGCGGCGCGGCCGCCGGCGCGGCGACGTCGCCGCGCGCTTCACCGGCGGCTGGGACGAGTACGTCGACACGGCGGTCGACCACGGGTACCCCGCCCCCGCCCATCTGACGCGGCAGGAGCTCGCGCGCCTGTTCGCCGGCGGCGCGGACGAGGCGGCGGGCACCCGCCTGGCGACGTGGGCCGACCGCTCGGTCTTCGACGTGGCGCCGCCGACAGCGGCCGAGAACGAGGAGTTCTGGCGGATCGTCGCGGCCGAACGCGCGCGCTTCGCGGCGGAGAAGGGCTTCTGGGCGCGGCTGCGCGCGCGCCTGTCGCTGCGCTCGTTGCTCCCGCGCGGACGGGCCGCGCGCCGATAG
>JAAIGE0100109383.1_pt1 | contig 15318 bp, 14 predicted proteins | sample 6487951 | NCBI WGS metagenome assembly JAAIGE01 (sample SAMN13974128, study PRJNA590717) | phyllosphere metagenome | biome: tomato field; feature: multiple bacterial spot infested tomato fields; material: tomato leaves; isolation source: leaves from tomato fields | host: Solanum lycopersicum ... | reverse complement strand
TCTTTTAAATGATGATCCGACTATAATTCATTAAAAATAATAAAATAAAGTATGTTAATTGGTAGCGCGGATTTGCAATCCGTGCTTGTTTCGTGTTACATTGCATGTGAAGTCTCACGGATTTCAAATCCGCGACATCGGGTTTGATAATTGAGTTATCAGATGATGCAGACGTATAGCCATAATAAAGTCACGGATTTCAAATCCGCGATATCGGGTTTGTTTACAATTTCTGCCAACAGAAAAGTATTGGCGAAGTGCAGGCTAATACTTTTTTCTTGCACTAAATTATTGTTTTTGTGAGATAGAAAAGTATCTGCGGATAAATTTTTCAAAACTTTCCCCTGCGCATGCATCTTGCTCGTGCTAATAAAGAAACAAAAATCATTTTTCTGTTTCAGTGCAAAACAAACCCAAACCACCCCGTCAAGAATTCTTTCGAATTTTCGCTATCCCTCTGGTATAACTATAATATTAGTAGTGTTGTATTGCATGTGAAGTCACGGATTTCAAATCCGCGACATCGGGTCTGAAAGCAGTATCGCTTATGCACCGCAAAAATTCCCCTATCTTGGAGGGGTGGATTTTTCCGAAGAAAAAGACGGGATGGTTAAAGATATTGAAACAGAATGCTTAATAAAAAACTAATTCCTCTTTGAAGACTTCCTCACACAAAGCTGCGGTGCCAGAACCACTTTTTTCTCTATAGAAACTCCGGATCCGTGTTCTTTTACGCTCTCAATAAAAACCTGTCCGGCCATTTTTCCCATGGTTACGGGCGTCTGGTCCACGGAACTCATGGCAAGCTCCATAAACTGGGTAAAAGGTTCATTGGAAAATCCGATGACGGCAACTTCTTCCGGGATTTTAATATTGCGTTTTTTTAATTCCTGGCAGGCCCCCAAAGCAGCAAAATCGCTCGAAGAAAAGATCGCATCGGGAATAGATTTTTGAGTCCAGAGCGTTCTGATGGCTTCCATACCGGCATCAATAGAACTTCCGGTTGTGATGATATTTTCTTCCTTTACCGGCAACTGGTGGTCAGCCAGAGCCTGTTTATAACCATTCAGGCGGTTCTGGTAGATTTCAAGGTTCAGGTCGCCGGAAAAATGGCAGATATCCTTGTAGCCTTCACTAATCAGGTGTTCGGTAGCCATGTAACCGCCGCGGTAATCATCAATGGTTACCGTACTGATTCCCCGGATATCCCTTTTACGGTCGAAAAATATAATTGGTGTATTTGAAGTGTCCAGGATACTCTGGATATGTTCCGTATCAAGCGTTGTTTTGGAAACCGACATAAAAATCCCGTCTACCTGGGCATTAAGCAGTGTGTTCAAGTGTCTTTTTTCAATATGTACATCTTCGTGACTCTGGCAGATAATCACATGGTACCCGTGCGGCGAAAGCTCTTCTTCAATTCCCCGGATTACGGATGAAAAGAAATTGGTATTGATATAAGGCACGATAATTCCTACGTTTTTTGTTTCCCCGCTTTTCAGCGCTTTCGCAAGGTTATTCTGCTTATAGTTCATTTCCTTGGCGGTTTTCTTCACCAGGTCTTTCGTGGCATAGCTTATCCTCGGATGGTCGTTCAATGCTCTGGAAACAGTTGCCACACTTACGTTTAGCTTCTTCGAGATGTCATATATGGTGGCACTTTTTTTATTCATACACGTTTTTTGCAGAGGTCTCCCTGTATGTCGGTCTGGCATACATTAGTGACGTAAATTTAATCAAAATTATATCCCGGAAAACGAATTGCTGTGTATTTTAAAGAAGATTATGGATGCTGCTGACTATTAAGTACTTAAAATTCTGACTTCTATTTATTTTATAAGTTCTGTAAGGTTATTAAATCCTGAAAATGAGAATTGTTGTGTTGCTTTAATCATTGGACTGTGAAGATCCATCAAAGTCTTGTCATTCACGATAAAAAAACGGTCAAGCGATGTGTATCCAACAATACCTCCAGATGCTTCTTGACAATATCTGCAGATTTACAAAAGATGGCCGCAACCTGAAAGAAACAAATTTAAACAGGCAGGCTCTTAATCTTAAAAAACAGAAACTTTATTAGAACAAAGTTTCTGTTTTTAAAATAATTTTCCAGGCAATCCGTCTAGCTTTTGGACTGGCCTGCCAGGTTCTTCTTGATTTTCATCATCATCTTGTCCGGTACGAAGCGCGGGATATTGGAATTAAACCAGTTCTGAAATCCCGTCACTTTTTTGCCCCTGCCGGACAGAAGATGCCTGACTCCCATCTCTGCCACCACCTCGGGGTGCATAGGTTTGCTTTTGTACAGGTTGGTGGCCTTCATTTCTTCTGTCGTAAAGCCCGTATCGGTGGTTCCCGGATACAGCGAGTTAACGGTAACGCCCGTTCCTTCAAGTTCCGCGGCAAGCGTTTCGCTGAATGCCATCACAAATGCTTTGGTTGCAGAATATACGGTGTAGTAGGGGAACGGCAGAAATGAAAGCACCGATCCTATATTCATGATCCGTCCGGATTTCCGGCTTACCATATCCTTTGCAAAAAGCTTGGTCAGGGTTACAAGGCTGGAAATATTCAGCTGGATCATATTCAGCTCCTCTTCCAGGGGAGTTTCTGTAAATTGGCCGTAATTGCCTGCTCCTGCATTGTTAACGAGATGGGAAACAAACAGGTTTTCTGCTTTAACCCTTTCATACAGGTTTTTGGCTGCATTTACATCCGAGAGGTCGGCAATGAAATAGTGCACCAACACCCCATACTTATTTGACAAATCGCGTTGCATCTGCTGCAGTCTGCTTTCGGTACGGGCAACCAGGATGAGGTTGTAGGCTTTTTCTGCCAGTTGGTATGCCATTTCGTAACCGATTCCTGATGATGCCCCGGTAATTAAAACATATTCTTTCATTTATAAAATTTTTATTTGTTAACAGGTTAGATTTTGTCTCCCAGCTGCGGCGGGATTAATTTGTACATTACCGGAGTAACGATCCTTGATAATATGGTAGAACTGATCAGCCCTCCGATCAGCACGATTGCCAGCGGTGCAATCAACGGGTTAGGGTTCAGGGCAATAGGCAGCAGTCCGCAGATGGCGGTAATCGAGGTCAGCACCACCGGAAGGAAACGCGTTTCCCCGGCAATATGGATGGCTTCATCAATGCTGTGGCCCTCCAGCCGGAGCTGATTCGTAAAATCAACAAGGAGAAGGGAGTTTTTAACCTGGATCCCTGAAAGCCCGATGAAACCGATGATGGATACCAGTGACATAGGGTTCCCGGTCAGCAGCAGCAGAATAACCCCGCCCAATATCCCCAGAGGGATGATGGATAAAACGATGATGATCCCTTTAAAGTTTTTAAACTGAAGCAGCAGAACAGCGATGAAAAGGAAGGCACTTAAAATAATCACCGAGAGAAAGTTCCCTCCCAAGGCGTCACCTTCAGATTCCGCTTCACCGGAGAGCTTGTAGGAATATCCGGCAGGCAGCTTCATTTTGTCCAGTTCAGGGATAAGGTCTTTCAGGATATCATTTGCCAGCACGCCGTCTTTGGTCAGTGAGGTAACTTTTGCAAAACGGGATTTATTGAAATGGTTGATCGCTGTGGGGGATTTCTCAAAACTGATCGAAGCAATCTGGTTGATCTGAACCGGAATGCCCTGGATATTGTTCACATACAGATTTTTAAGTGCATCCAAGCTGGCGAATTTTTCTCTCGGAAGGGTAATGACTACATTTCTGGAATCTCCGCGGTCATCAATATAGTCTCCTACATTCAATCCGGCAACTGCCATACGGATCACCCGGTCCACATCGCTGGTCATTACCCCTGATGTGCGCGCCTTTTCTTTATCAATTTTTATTTTGACATCAGATTTATAGGCATTCAGCTCATTATTGATATAAAATGTTCCGGGATGCTTTCTCAGCATCTGTTCCACCTTAAATGAAATGGAACGCAGCGTATCCTGGTTCTCTCCGAATACCCTCACCACGATATTGGCTTCAATCGGGGTGCCCTGTTCAAAATCTTTTATTTCCACCCTTGCATAAGGAAAGCTGCTGAACTTTGATCTGAGTTTTTTTATCAGTTCCGTTTTTACTTCGGGGCTGGCTTCGTCTTCCAGCTGTACGAAGATCTGGGCAAAATCCGGTTTGATGTCCTGCTGGTGCACATTGTAATAAATCTGTGGATTCCCTTTTCCTACATTTGAGGTATAATGAACGATTTCATCCTCTTTCTCAAGCTCTTTTTCTATCATTTTGGTCACCCGGTCGCTCTCAGGAATGTCTGCCTGAAGAGGCATCTTGATATTGATGAGGAACATCGGTTTTTCTGAGGTGGGGAACAGCTTGAAACCTGCGAGAGGAAAAAGCATAAATGCGAGGATACTCAGTACAACGGATATTCCGATGGTTGCTTTCGGCCATTTCAGGGCCAGCGGCATGATACGTTTGTAAGACAGGGTTAAAAACTTCTGTAAATTTTTAAGGAAGAAGTTTCCTTCCGCATGGGTATGGGTCTTCAGTATTTTGCTCCCTAAAAACGGAACCAGGGTCAGTGCCACGATCATCGATGCCAAAACACTGGTCATAACAGCCATAGGAAGGCTGCGGATAAACTCACCCGCAACATCCGGGAGAAATGCCAGCGGAAGGAATGCAATGACCAGGGTAGCCGTACATCCCACAACCGCAATACCGATCTGCTTTGTGCCTTTTAAAACAGCATCTTTCCGGGAGTGGCCTTCCCTCAGCCACCGTTCTATATTTTCCACCACAACTATACTGTCATCCACCAGCAGTCCCAGTGCGACAACCAAACCGACGATACTCAGCTGATTGAGTGAATATCCCAGCAGGTTCATGGTGATAAGCCCCAGCGCCAGGGAAAGCGGTATGGAAATCATTACGATGACAGAAGCCCGGAACCCCAGTGGCAGTAAAGTAATAACCACCAGGAGAATGGCCAGGATAAAATCAAACCCGAGATGGCCCAGACGCTGGGATACCATATCCGCCTGGTCAAAATTCTTGACCATTTTTATATTTTCAGGCAATGTTTTACCGAATGCTTCCAGAACAGGCGTATATTCTTCCTGAACATTTGTGATATTCACATTGTCTTTCATAGCAGCCGTAACCAGGATGCAGCGGTTGCCGTTAAGGCGCGTAATGTGGTTCACCGTGCCGTCTTTATAGGTAACGCGGGCGACATCTTTCAGATAGATGATTTTTCCTCCGGCATTATAAATAACCGTGTTGGCCACATCTTCCACATTCTTGAATTTCCCGCTTGTCTTTACGTTGAAAACCTTACTGTCCAGATTGATGCTGCCTCCGGGAATATCGGCTGCTTCACTCTGTATGCTTCCCGTCACCAGGTTCAGCGGTATTTTCAGCCGGGCCAGTTTGTCAAGCTGCAGGTCAATCCTTATTTCCTGTTCCGGGATCCCTGCATATTTTACTTCCCGGAGGTTGGTGATTTTTTCAAGCTGGCTTTTCAGCTGGTCTGCCTTGTCTCTCAATGTCTTTCCGGACACTGTGTTTGACACTAGAGCCACCTGCAGGATCTTAACATCAGAAGATGATATTTTTTCGGTTTTGATGAGGTAAATGTCTTTTGGAAGCTCGCTACCTTTAAGCGCATTGATCTCTGTGGATATTTCCTGGTATTTGTTGTCCACATCAACACCGTACTTGAATTTGATCTGGATGGCGGCAACCCCATCTTCAACAGTGGTAAGGATCTTATCGATATTTTCCAGGCCGTAAATTTTGTTTTCAATCGGTTTTACTACCTGTTCCTCCATATCCTTGGGGCTGGTTCCGGGGTAAATTACCGTTACCAGGTACTGCGGGGGATGGGTAGTGGGATCTTCAGACCGCGGCATGGTAAAAAGGGTCAGGATACCGACTACTGCAACAAGCACAAATATGATCAGGGTAAACTGGTAATTCTTAACGGAGAAATTTGTAATCTTCATAATTACTTGATGATTTTAATAATGGATTGCTCGTTGAGATAAGCACTGTTGGATACAACGATGGCATCAGTCCCGAAAGGTTTTTCTTTGAGGTATACCTTGGAATTGTCGAACTTCAGGATATTCACAGGCACTTTCTTTACCCTGTTTTTACCGTTCGGAACGAAAACAAACCCCTGATTGCCGTCTGCTTCTACCAATGCATTATAAGGGATGACAACGGATTTTGCGGATTGGTCTGTTTTTATTTCAGCTTTACCGAACATCCCCACGGCGGGAGCCACCTGGTCAAGCTTTAATTTCAGTTCTACCTGAAATGAACCGATTTCCAGGTCGGCCGCCTGCAGTTTCCTGAAGACAACTGCTTCAAATTTCTGGTCAGGATACCCGTCCAGGGTAACACTTGCCGGCTGTCCCGTTTTAATGGATGCCCACTCAAGGTCTGTTACGCCCACTTTCAGTAAATAGTTGTTGTTTTTCTGGGTGGAATTGGTAAGGAAAACAGGCATCCCGCCGTTTACCACCTCTCCTTCACTGGCCAGCTTTTTAGAAACAAAACCGTCTGAAACCGCATAGATTTTAGCATACCGCTCATTGAATGCCGCAGCCTGTTTAGACCGCCGGGCAACTTCAAGTGCCGTTCTGGTGTTTTGCAGCTGCTCAAGAGAGAAAACGCTGTCTTTATAAAGGTTATTCGCGCGGTTGTAGTCACGCTGGGCCTTGGCCACGTTCAGGTCGGCCTGGGCAACGCCCGCTGCTATTTCCGTTGTGTTTAATGTGGCAAGCAGTTGCCCTTTCCGGAAAGACTGTCCTTCATCCACCCATATCCTGCTGATGACCCCGCCGACCTTGAATGAATAATTGGCCTGATCCTCCGTGCTTACCAGCCCTGTGGCCAGTACAGTACCGGATACGTCTTCAGATGACAACGGCGAGATTTTTACAGATATAATATCCTGGCCTTGGCCTCCGTGCCTGTTTTTTTCAGGCTGCTTTTCACTGCAGGAAACCGTAAACAGAGCCAGGGTTAGGGCTAGGGCAGTTAATTGTATTTTTTTCATAATGATTATATTATTGTATTATAAAGCTGGCATTGGCCCGTTCAATGGCTGTATAAGCTATCCACGTGTCAAATAATGCAATGTTAGACTTCAGTTTTGCATCGATCCACTGATTCTGAGCATCCAGAAGCTCAATGTAGATCGTCATTCCTTCTTTGTAAAGTTTAGACATATCATTGTAATAGGTCTGGCTTGTTTTCAGCTGCGACTGTGCGGCGGTATACTGGGCAACAGCGCTTTCCAGATTGGCCTGCCGCACTTTCAGTTCGGTTAAAAGCTGCTGCTGTACGTATGCGGTCTGGGATGAGACGGCCTGCTGTTCCGCAACGGCCTGTTTTATTTTGTAGGTATTCTTACCGAAAGCAAAAAGATTCCATTCCAGTGAAATGCCCAGCAGATAATACCTGGATTTCTGGTTGAACTTCCAGTCGAAAGCCTGCGAGCCCAGATCCAGGCTTGCCCCGATCTTCGGGATGAAATAAGACTTGGCAAGGCCGGTCAGGTCATTACTGATGTCCCCGGATATCTGGAGTTTAGACAGTTCTTCACGGCTGCTGATATCTTCATCCAGCATTGCCTTTGACTGTTCCGGTAAGGTATCAATATCATCCGCCACTATGCTGTCTGTTAAAGGGCGGTTCAGGAGAAAGTTAAAATAATACTTTGCAGATTCTTCCGTTTTCTCAGAGGCGGTAATGGAGGCTCTGATCTTTGAAACTTCATTCTGGCTTCTGACTACGGCTGTCCGGTTGATTTTCCCATTCTCAAGCAGTTTCCTGTTTACCCTTTCCCCTTCATTAACCAGGGTAAGGTAAGACCGGTAAATCTTTGTGGCATTCGCGGCCTTCAGGTAATTGTAATAGGCTGTTTTTATTTCTTTCACCAGTTCCCGCTTATACAGCAGGATTTCCGTTTTCTGCAGGTCGATCTGTTTTGATCTGATCTTTCTGTTGTAGCCGAGCTCCGCATTCAGAATGGGCTGGGTGATGCGGAATTTGGCATCATAGAAGTTATCCGGGTTCAGCAGGATGCTCTGGTTCTGAAGCTGCGGAAAAGAGCTGCTCCCGGTCAGCTGGTTTAAAGTGGAGTAGACGCCGTTCAGCAGGTCGCCTGTAGGAAAATCTATGGTTCTCCCTCCGTCTGCTTTGGTGTACGTGGTGGAAAAAGAAACATTAGGCAGGAACATACTTTTGGCTTCACCCAGCGCGTAGATGTTTTTTTCAAGAATGAAGGACTGCTGCCTGATACTCTGGTTAGATCCGATACCTTCCTGTATATAGGAGTCGAGCCTGTTTTGTGCCTTTAAAGTTTCCGTAGGCAGGTACATCAAGACCAGCAGGCTGAAATACCGGAGCAGTCTTTTTTTAGGTTTTTTAATCATTGTATTTATTTTAAACACTGTTCAGTTTTATGGTAAAAAAAAGGGTGTTATCCTTTTTCCAGAAGTTTTACGAAACAGTCATATCCATGCTGCATCAGCTCTTCATTGGTTTTGCTCTCAAAGCTTACCGTACGGTCTTTGCAGAAAAGGGCACAGATGCCGTGGACCGATGACAGTACCATAAATGTAAAATATTCGGTGTCCATACCGGTGAACCGGCCTTTATCCTGACATTCCTTAATCAAAAGGAACAGGTGATTGATGGCTTCCTTGGCAATCTGGAAGCCTCCTTCTCCGGAGGTGTCCGAAGCCGATTCTTCCACCATAAACATCAGGTTGTAATAATCTTTGTTTTCCTGGGCAAACTGGATGAATACCCTCCCGACAGCCTTCAGGCGTTCAAAAGGATCTGCCACGCTGTCCAGAACCTTCAGTTGTGTAAGCAGTAACCGGAAGCCTTCTTTATGGAGTTCATGAAAAATCTCGCTTTTATCCTTAAAGTGGAAATAGATCGTACCCGCACTGTAGCTGATCTCGCCGGCAATATTCCGCATACTGGTATTCTCATAGCCTTTCTGAAGGAATATTTTGCGCGCCGCATCCAGAATACGCTTGCGCATTTCTATCTTCTCCTTATTTTTTCTTTCCGTGATGCTCATGTACAGTATGATGTTTGTGCCGGGTTCTTAAAGTACAGTTTTAATTATTTAAAGCTGATTAATAATGTGCAAATTTAATGAACAGTGTTCAATTATGCAATACTTTTATTAAAAATGTGTTTATTTATTTTAATCACTGCCGTAAAATACCTGGATCCTGGCAGCTGCACGTTACGTACCTGGTCTTTGCAGCAGCCTGTATATTTTCGGAGAAGTACCTTTAACCGATTTAAAGTACTTCCCGAAGTGCGAATTATCATTGAAGCCCAGCTCATAAGAAATTTCCGTCACGGAAAGGGTAGTGTGGAGCAGCAGCCGTTCGGCTTCCAGAACAACCCTGTTTTTAATCACCTGCCCGGCCGTAATGTCAAGATGATCTTTTATCAGTACATTAAGATAATTAGGAGTAAGATTCAGCTGTACGGCATAGTTTGAAGTGGTTTTCCATTCTTTATAATGCTGATTGACCAGGGCCCGGAAGTCTTCCGTTATTTTTTTCTTATGGTTAACAGACCGGTCGATGCGGCTTTTTTTAGAATTGCGGATGTATTTCAGCATGAAAACCTTCAGCAAGAGGCAGATGGTTTCTTTTTTAAGCAGTTTGTCTGAACTGTATTCGTCCTGCAATTCTTTAAAAGTCTGCAAAAGGTCTTTCCGGTTTTCGGGAGCCGGTAAAATAAACGGCAAAACATTATTGAGCGCTGTGTCGCTTCTTATTACTTTATTGCCTGTATAGATAAAGTTATAGAATGACCTGGTAAAAAGGATCACCTCGCCGGTAACTTCCCGGCTGCCTTTTATATGATATACCTGGTTGTAGTCTATAAAAAAGAACTTGCAGGGCTGCAGGTTGAATTCCTGGTCATCCAGGATCATTGAGCCGGCAGCATCACGGAAGATCAGGACCGTGCAGAATTTATTTTTAAAATGGGAATCCGTCTGTAATTTATTGTTGAACTCAGCAAAAGGCATAATCACAAACTCATTCCGTAATGCAGAATGATCTTTAAACTTATTTAATGACAATACATGGATTTTATGATTCAAAGCCTTTTCGGTTTTATCATTAAATATAACAAAAATTCATCATTTTAGTGCAGGTTCGCGAGTGCCGGCCATAATCCTGTTATCAATTATCTTATCAACATATACGGAATTCATAGCACGCAGGACGGCTAGGTAATTCATGCTGAAATCTATCGTGTCGCCAACCTGGTAGCGGGAACTGTTGTCAGACAGGTTCAGGACCATCATATCAGAGCTTGCACCTAAGATTTCAATTTCCTGCGAAATAGGGGATATGTGGTTTGGATCAATATCCAGGATCCCGACATCCACAATAGCCCTTATAGCGGTTTTCTCACAGTCGGCCTTGTCATACACAGGCGTCTCGCCGGATACATTGGTTCCCGCTTCTCCGGTCGGTACCATCGGTTTTTCTATGATTTCTATAATTTCGGCAGTAAGTTTAAAGACATCCCGGTACATGCCTTCAAAATGAGAATTGTGATAAACATCTGTCCCGAAAAATAAGGTTTCCCCCACTCTGAAATGATTGATTCCTTCAGGGACTTCATTTTTAAAAATCAGCGGGATGGTTACCGAAGAACCTGCCGAAATATAAGGGATCCGGATGTGGTAAGATTGTTCGATCATTTCTTTGATCCGGTTAAGCTCAGACAGTTTCTGCTCATCCGGAAGTATGCCGTTCAGGCATTTCATGTTAGTCCCGAGTCCCGTTATTCTGATATTAGACAGTGCAGCGGCTTCACGGTAGAACCGGGGCAGGTCTTCTGCCATAATGCCTTCCCGGAGTTCGCCCATCTCCACCATAATAATAATTTTATGGATCTTGTTCTGCATTACCGCTTCTTCGGAAAGTGCTTTGATGGTATCAATCTCGCTGTTGAAGCTTACATCTGCATATGTAACGATGCTTCGCGCCAGCCTTTTGGCAGGCGGCTTAATGTATACAGTCTGTGTTTCCGGGGACAGCTCTTTGATGTGCTTCAAGTTGGTTAACCGGGAGTCGCAGAAATCTTTATCACAGGTGTCAAGCAGGATTTTTAAGAATTTTTCATTTCCGCAGAGTACTTTCGCCACAACGGCCCATTCAATGTCATTCTGCCTGAAAAGCCGGTTCAAATACCGGTAATTATGAGTTAATTTTTGGGGATGTAAAGTAATATATGACATTTTATTTTTTTAATCGCATTTCGAGGTATTTACTGGTAAAGCCAAGCTTCTTGTATAAATGCATGGCAGGATTTTCAGGTTCGCAGTGGAGCGCTATATCTCCTTCCGAGGCATTAACAGCTTCCTGCATCAGCATTTTTCCAATGCCTTTTCCGCGCATTGCTTTATCGGTAGCAATATACACCAGTATGTTTTCCGGTATATATCCGCTCATCCCGGTTCTGTTGATCACCACTGCACCGGCCAGGCTGCCGCTGTCCTGTTCTTTTGCTGTAATGATGAGGCCTCCCGGTTTGTCCTGCTCTCCGATGGCATAGCTTACGGCATTTGAAATATCGGCTTCCGGATCGCCATACTGCTCAAGATGCTGGAAAAGGAACCTGATGATCTCCTGTTTCTGGTTTTCATCTGTTTTGTTATCGGTTGTATATTTTTGTAATGTGATCATCTTATTTTATTTTACCCGAAAACCGGGAAGGTAGTATCAAAACCACTGTTTCTGTCCGCAATGCCTGTACTGTAACTGTATTTCCGGATTTTCCGGGAAATCGTACTGTATCATCAGGACTTTTTTACAGAAGCCTTTAAATACGGAATGCAAATTTCCTGATAAAAGGATCCAATTCGTGTTAAAAAACAATACAGTTATGGTATAAATTATCTTTTTTTAAAACTCTGAAAAAGATAAAATCTGCTTTTGCTGACATCTTGACCATAAAAAAACCACCGGGATTTCCGGTGGATAAATAAATGTACAGAAGGTTTTTCTGATTGTATTTTAATTTTAATATTGGTTTGGAGGCCAAAATGCAACATTGGTGTATTGCAGATCCTTGATCTGCTATTCCGCATTTTTATTCTAGGGTTGGGCTTCATAGAATGCCATAATGGCCTGCTGCAATTTTTCGTTTCTCCGCCGATATATGTTGAAGCGGTTATTTTTTAGGTTTAAGGGAGAAATTATCCACATAAACAGCCTGATGGATGCCGCTCAGCGAAACTTTAAGCCCCAGGTAGGCATCTTTCTTCAGCATAACCGTCATGACTTTCCGGTCTCCTGTTATTTCAGCAGGTTTGGTTAGAGCGGCGTATGATTTTGTGTCGGATGTACTGCCTATGGAGAACAGTTCCAGGGTTGTTTTGCCGCCGTTATCTGAACTGTCAAGGGCAAGGGTGTAGGTCCCGGCCTTGATTTTAGGGGTTACCAGAAACATGTTTTCCCCGGGATTGGTCATGGAGTAAAAAACGATCTTTTTATCACTGCTGTACAGCATTGCCTTTCCCTGCTGCGCGGTCCAGCATTTACTGATATCCTTCCAGGTATCGAAATTTTCAGCAATAGCCGATACGGCAGTACACTGTGCCTGTGCCGTTACCCATCCTCCTAGAACCATGATCCCTGCAAAAACTGTTTTTCTCATATAGTATGTATAATTGTAAAGTAAAAATAAGGAAAAAAGGATCATCAGAGCATTTTTGCTTACTGATTTAGGTCATCCTCTTAAGCTGTTGATCCGTTTTTATCTTTGTAAAGGTGATAATGCTGCTGGATTTTACCTGAAGCTTTTCAGACGGATGTGATAAAGACTCTTGCCGCTGGTTTTGGATCAGCAGATTGAACCCACATAGAGAACTGCCGGATTGCCTTTGTCAGCAGGAAATTATTTATGAAAATAAGTTTCAACCGGTTGTTAAATTAAGTTATCATATCCTTCAGTTAGCCTGAATTCCTGTTTTTTTATTAACTTTATAGCCTATACCTAAATTCAGGAAGGGAAATTACAGTTATGTATTCCTTATTTCAGGGTTCTGAACCCAAAAATAAATCAAGTGATATCCAAAGTTCAGGGCATCACCTCCATAAATTAAAAAACATGATTAATATAAAGACCAGACGTGAAAAAATGAATGCCGTATTTACCAAGCATCACTTAAAAGGGTTGCCTTTTGATGCGGTTATTCACCATTTCAGCGCAAAAGACCAGCATGAACACATCCATGACCATCCTTTCAGTTTCACCACGCATATCTTAAAAGGCAGCTATGTAGAAAGGGTCTATGAAATCCATGAAGACGGAACATACCATTCCTCTGTACACCACAGGCAGGAAGGGACTTCCCATTTTGTTGCGGCAGACACCGTCCACGAGATCATTGAGCTTCCGGAAGGGGAGTGCTTTACCCTGATCAGGCCAAATGAAAAAGAGAAAGAACCGTGCTTCTACAGGTTCGAGGACGGAAAGGCATTCAGAAGGCAGTGGAACCGGCGTAAATTCAGGGCAGTCAGTGAAGGCTGAGACTGGCTGAACGGTTTGTGGAGTGATCTTTCTCAAGCATCAGCCAGTTTTTCATTGGCTGATGATTCCGCGGCGGGTTCCTTCGGGCTGTTGCAGGAAAGCATCAAAGCAAAAACAGCAGGTAATGCGATAAATCGTTTTCTCATGGGCTGAATATTTCTGTGTTTTACATGTGCTTTTACCTTTACAGTTATTTCTGTGGAGGTTTAACCCAATACCTTGAGTTACCGTAAATATCCTGGATTACTTCTGATATTCACCTGTCCGGCTACTCCGTAATTTCAATAATATTGTTTTCCGGGTCCAGGATCACGCTTTCGTAATATCCGTCTCCGGTGGTACGCGGTTCCCCGGCAATCCGGTAGCCGTCCTGTCTCAGCCGTTCCGTCAGTTCATCAACCTGTTCCCTGCTGCCCGTGGAGAATGCAAGGTGGATGATGCCAAATTTCTGGTCATCATAAGAATGACCGCTTTCCCCAATGTCCGGCCGGGTCATGATTTCCAGGCGGCAGCCGTTGTCAAAACTTAAAAAGTAGGATTCAAAACGTTTGGCCGGGTTACGGTATTTTTCATTGGAAACAGCCCCGAAATACTGTTCATAGAAATTCCTGATGTTCTCCAGGTCTTTTACCCAGACTGCGATATGCTCTATTTTCATGGATTGGATGCTGTCGTTCTTTTAAATTGTTCTTTGGTCCTGCTGCTTCCCTGGCGGAATGTCAGGGAGCTTCATCAGTCTCAGGACAAAAATAGGAAAACAAATGTTTAGTTTTGGTTTTTCCGTTTTCACTGTCTGCCAAAAAACTCCGTCATCGTCGACAGCGCATTTGCATGATGCATCCTTTCCCCGTTGTCCAGGGATTCCCGGGCGATACCGGAAGCCCTTTTCCGCATCGCGGTTTCATACAATACCAAAGCATTGTGTACCGAAGCATGATCATTACCGGTCAGGCTTTCGCTCAGTTCCAGGGCATCAAGCATAGCCATATTGACGCCTTCGCCTGCAAACGGCGGCATCACGTGGGCGGCATCGCCGATGAGGGTAACATTCGGGCGCGTCTCCCAGTCCTGGTCCAAGGGCATGCAGTAGATCGGCCTCGGAATAAAAGGGACGGACGTGTTTTCAAACAGCGGGTACCAGAGGCCGCTCCATTCCGCATATTCTTGCTTAAACCATTCCAATACCTGTGAGCGGTCATGAAAATCCAGGCCGCTTCTGGCAATCCAGCCTTCTTCTGTTTTAAAGCTCGCATAAAACCCGATTTCGCCGTTTGCTTTCTGCCCCATCAGGATATTCTTTTCATTTCCGAAAGCCATTAATTTGCCGCCGCGGAGAAGCCCAGTAATTTCAGGGACCTGTTGCTCAGCATCATAGATATTGCCCTCAAGCATTGTGATGCCGGAGTAAAACGCAGTAATCCCGGTGATGTAGGGCCTGATTTTCGAGTTGGCGCCGTCTGACCCGATCACCAGGTCGGCATACGCCTCAGATCCGTTTTTAAAATGCAGCCGCCAGCCGCCGTCCTTTTGCTCCATGGACAGGAAATGGCGGTCCCAGATGATGTTTTCAGGATGTAATGAGTCCAGTAAAATGTTGCGTAAAACGCCGCGGTCTATTTCAGGGCGGAAATATTCATGCCCGAAATCTACTGCTTCTTCTTCGGTGGGCCCGGTATCATGGTCGCTGAACACCACGTTGCCCTGTTCATCGGTAATCGTTGTCTGGTCGGCTCCCGGCATAT
>JAAIGE0101156376.1_pt1 | contig 15328 bp, 14 predicted proteins | sample 6487951 | NCBI WGS metagenome assembly JAAIGE01 (sample SAMN13974128, study PRJNA590717) | phyllosphere metagenome | biome: tomato field; feature: multiple bacterial spot infested tomato fields; material: tomato leaves; isolation source: leaves from tomato fields | host: Solanum lycopersicum ... | reverse complement strand
TACGCGGGACACCTTACCCGGGCAATACGTACTTCAAGGACGGAATCAATGATTATATTATTTACGGGAGCAATACCGTCAATCCTGAGAAAAGAGGGACGAAAGCATCGTTTTTAATTGAAGAAACGGTTAAAGCCGGCCAGTCAAAAACATTTGATTTCAGACTGTCCCCTGATGAATCGGATAATCCTTTTCAGGATTTCGACAAAATCCTTCAGGCCAGAACTGACGAAGCAGATGAATTTTATGCTGAGCTGCAGAACGACGTAGAAAGCGAAGATGAAAAGAATGTACAGCGGCAGGCCTTTGCAGGGCTGCTGTGGAATAAGCAGTTTTACCATTACAATGTGGGAAAATGGCTGAAAGGGGACCCTAATTATGAAGCACCGAGAGACTTTGATCATTATGTAAGAAACACGGAATGGAACCATCTTCACAATAAAGACATCATTTCCATGCCCGATAAATGGGAATATCCTTGGTATGCAACGTGGGACCTTGCTTTTCACTGTGTTCCGTTGTCTATTATTGATGCCGAATTTGCAAAAGGGCAGCTTCTTCTGTTGACGAAAGAATGGTATATGCATCCCAACGGGCAGCTTCCGGCTTATGAATGGAACCTGAGCGATGTAAATCCGCCTGTTCATGCATGGTCATGTTTCAGGGTTTTTAAAATTGATGAAAAACAGAACGGAAAGCCGGACCTGTTATTCTTGGAAAAAGTTTTCCAGAAGCTCCTGCTGAATTTTACGTGGTGGGTTAACAGAAAAGATAAAAACGGGAAAAATATTTTCGGGGGCGGCTTCCTGGGCCTTGACAACATCGGGGCCTTTGACCGGAACATGATATTAAAGGACGGCCAGCACCTGGAACAGGCCGACGGAACCAGCTGGATGGCCATGTATGCACTGAATATGATGCGCATTGCCATGGAACTTGCCCAATATTATCCGGTATATGAAGATATGGCCATTAAGTTTTTTGAGCATTACCTTTATATTGCCGAGGCCATGGAAAACCTGGGTGACGGCACAAAAGGGCTTTGGAATGAAGAAGACGGTTTCTTTTACGATGTTTTACAGCTTGGGGACGGCGACAGCGTTTCCCTGAAACTCAGAAGCATCGTAGGACTGATCCCGATGTTCGCCGTTGAAATTATTGACCATCACCTGCTTGACAAAATGCCCAATTTCGTGAAAAGAATGGACTGGGTACTTAAAAACAAACCTGAGCTTACCAAGCTGGTCTCGCACTGGGAAGAGGAAGGCCAGGGAAGAAAGCATCTGATGAGCATCCTGCGCAAAAACAGGCTTTCCAAAGTACTGTCCAGGATGTTGGACGAGAAAGAATTCCTGAGTGATTACGGAATCCGGGCCATGTCTAAGGTATATGAGGAAAATCCTTTTGTTTTCTCGGTCCACGGGACTGAGAATGTGGTTTATTATACGCCTGCAGAAAGTGACAGCCGGATGTTCGGAGGAAACAGCAACTGGAGAGGGCCGATCTGGTTCCCTATTAATTTTTTAATTGTGGAAAGCCTCCAGAGGTTCCATTTTTATTATGGAAACAGCCTTAAAATTGAACTTCCTACAGGCAGCGGCGACTATAAAAACCTAGATGAAGTGGCACATAATATCAGCAACAGGTTATGTTCCATCTTCCTTAAGGATGAAGTGGGACAACGCGCGTTTAACGGCGGAAACGCAAAGTTCAATTATGATGAGAATTTTAAAGATTACATCACCTTTTTTGAATATTTCCATGGTGACAACGGCCGCGGTGTAGGTGCTTCCCACCAGACGGGCTGGACAGCAACCGTTGCAAAACTGATGAAGCCGAGACTGGCTTTATAATAAGTGACCTTTATAAATAATATGAATACAAGCCTCCCTATCAGGAGGCTTTTTCTCTGCCTGCTATATAATATTCATCAGCTCAATTAAGCCAAAATAAATCTATAGCTAAAATCTATTGAGAATTAACATAACAATACCCTTTAATTAAGTTATGTAAAAATTCAGTATTAAAATTTAACTTCTGTTGAAATTTTATTAATTTATTAACTATATTAGCACAATAAACCTAATAAAAATTTATGAAACAAAAATTACTGTCTCTCACTGCTGTAGCATTTGCAGCAATGTTTACCAACCAATTTAACGCCCAGCAGTATCAGACCATGCCGGTTCAGAGCGGTTTCAATGCCGATGTTATTGCAAATGGCGTCGGTTCTTCTATGATAAGTACCAACAGTGATGTAGATGGTGTAAGTTACGCGTTTGTTTCGCGTGATTTTCAGCTGACCGCATCAAGTACACCGCTTACTTACGGACTTCCTGTTAATGAAGTTATTAACTCTGCAGTCGCTTCACCAGCCGGACTGAGTTATCAGATGGGATCTTACAGTGCAAACAATTCCTTAAGACTGGAGACTGCGGGTAACAGCGGAACACTAACGTTTACCAATCCTAAAGCGGTATCAACGCTGTATATGCTTGCAACAGGGGGAAGCGGTAACTGTACCGTAGATATAACCGTTAATTTTTCTGATACGACTACGCAGACTTTTTCAGCCATAAGCATCAACGACTGGTATGGCGGAACCAGTTTTGCAATTCAGGGGATCGGAAGAATAAAGAAAACTACTGATGGATTAGAGGCTAATTCTACAAACCCAAGGCTTTATCAGATTCCTCTGGCAATAGATGCCGCTAATCAGTCTAAGATTGTGCAGAGCATAACCGTAACCAAGACAGGGACAGGAGGTATTCCTAATATTTTTGCATTCTCTGCAGAGGTTTATAATGCGTGCAGTATGCCTGCAAATTTAACCTCTTCCACAACCATGACCGGGGCCACCGTAAACTGGACAGCACCTTCAAATGCTCCGTCTGCAGGGTACCAGTATTACCTGAGTACTTCTGCCACAGCCCCTACTGCCACAACTGCCCCTACAGGGAATGTAGCGGCGGGCGTTACGTCTACCACGCTGAACAATTTAACCACCGGGCAAACCTATTATTTCTGGGTAAGATCCAACTGTGGAGGGTCGTCACAAAGTTTTTGGGTCATGACTCAGTTTACGCCGGGACAGCTTTCAGCAACCTATACGCTCGGCGATATCAATACCATGTATGCTACCAATGTAAATACTGCATCTGCCACCAATTGTGCAGGGAACCTCAGCATTAATGTTCCGGCAGGGTATAAAGTGAAATCGACCGCTGTTTCCTACACGATGACCACTGCAGGCAACGGCTGGATGGCTGAACAGAGAAGCCTTTTGGCATGTACAACCAACAGCAGCACGGAAGCTGCGGTATCATCAGGATCAGGCTCAAATACAGGTACCTATTCTTACAACAGGACCGGTCTTACTTTAGCAAATGATCTTACGGGAACAGTCGACTTTGAGTTAAGGGCCTGGAGAACATATGGAGGTTCTGACTGTAATGCATCCTACAATAAAGTGGATAACGGCACTTTCACCGTAACCGTAACACTTCAGCCTCTGGTTCTGGCTACCGGTGAAGTCAATGCAAAAGGAAAAGAAAGAATTGCATACCCGAATCCGTTTGCTGACGTTTTACACATCGAGAAACCTGAAAATGTGAGAAAAGCAGTAGTTACAGATCTTTCCGGAGTGATTGTTACCACCATTGAAAACCCTTCATCCGATTTATTCTTGGGAGGCGTAAAATCAGGGATGTATATCCTGACGCTGACCATGAAAGACGGATCCGTGAAAAGCATGAAAACAATTAAAAGATAATAATAAGTAAACAAGCATACTAATTTATATTGAAAAATGCGGATCAAAATTAATTTTGATCCGCATTTTATTTTTATTTAAACCGAAGTTTATGGCCGAATGATTTCCCCGTTCAGATACACATCATACCCGATTTCCACATTCGGCTCTAATGTTTTGGAAACGGAACAGTATTTCTCGAAAGACAGCTGTGCCGCTTTCTGCGCTTTTTTAGGATCGATGTTCCCCTCCAGCATAAATTTTACGGTAATGGATTTAAAAGGCTTGGCATCATCTACAGGAATTCTTTCCCCTTCCACTTCCGCCTTAAAACCTGTAATTTCCTGCCGCTGCTTTTTCAGGATTGAAATTACGTCAATACCGCTGCATCCTGCCACTGCCATCAGGACACTTTCCATCGGCGAAATGCCTTTGGCACCAGGCTGGGACGTATTATCCAGAAGAATTGAATTTCCCTGGGCATTGGTACATTCAAACAAATAATCATCATTAATTCTGTTAAGGGTTATTTTCATTGTATTCCTATTTCTTTTTTTATTTATAAATTAATCCTTCAGCATCCATTTCCTTTTTCTCATCATCCGTCATGTGATTCCTGAGCACTTTAACGGTATACCCGCCTTTAACGATATTCCGGTCATAATACATCCAGTCACTCATCTTTTCAAGGGAAACCTTGACCGAATCACCAAGTTTCACGTTGGCTACATCTACCGGAGTATTCTGAACAATTCCGTAATATTCATTATCTTTCAACTGTAAATCACCTATCCAGATATGCTCACCTCCACCGTCTGACGTATCAAATTCTTGTTTTAAACAAAAATTGGAATAATCTGGATCACGGCTGCTAAATGCCTCCTGAAAATCAGAGAAAGTTTCTTTGGTCTTTTTAATGGCGGCATTCATTTCCTGATCAGATTCCTGCACATACAGGACATCCGGCTCGCCTGCTCTTTTCAATTTCTGTTCTTTATCACTGCAGCTGATCAACAGAAGTGATAGAAAACAAATATTTATTACTTTTTTCATTTCAAAATTATAAAATCCCCCTGGCTTTAATCTCCAGGTATTTATTGATGACATCAACGCTCAGGTTTTCCGGCAGCGTATATACGGTATAAATCCCATATTTACGGAGTTCCTGGATGATCAGTTTTTTCTCGAATTCAAACTTTTCTGCAATAATTTCATCATAGATTTCCTGCATGCTTTCAGGGTTTTTATGAATTAATTCCTGAAGTTCTGAATTTTTAAAGAAAACCACGACCAAGAGATGATTCCTGGCAATTCCGCGGAGGTATTTCATCTGGCGGTTCAGCCCGTCCAGTGTTTCAAAATTGGTAAACAGAAGGATCAGGCTGCGTTGGTTCAGGGAATATTTTACGTCTTGGTACAGTCTGTTGAAATCACTTTCAAAAAAGTCGGTTTTAATGTTATAAAGGGCTTCTGATATTTTCCTCAGCTGCCCGGATTTATTTTCCGCAGCAATTTTATTTTCTGTTTTTTTAGAGAAGGTCATCATTCCTGCCCGGTCGCCTTTTTTAAGAATGATATGGGACAGCGCCATGGTTGCATTGATGGAATAATCCAGTAAGCTTAATCCTTTGAAAGGCATTTTCATCGTTCTTCCGGTATCGATCAGCATAAAAATCCGCTGTGATTTTTCATCCTGAAACTGGTTGACCATTAATCGGCTGGCCTTGGAAGTTGCTTTCCAGTTGATGGTCCTGATATCATCCCCGGGAACATAGTCTTTGATCTGTTCAAATTCCATTGTATGCCCCAGCTTCCTTATTTTTTTGATTCCGCCCAGCAAAAATTCGCTCTGCAGCGCCATCAGCTCATATTTCCTCAGATGAATAAATGACGGATATGAAGGCAGCACGGCATCTTTCTGGAATGTAAATCTTTTTGAGACAAAGGCCAGAGGTGATGAAACATATACATTCAGGCTCCCGAAATGGTATTGACCCCGTTCTTTCGGCTCCAGGATATACTGGAAAAAACTGTTCTTTCCTGATTCAATCCGTTTTTCAATTAAAAAATCCCTCTTCTGGAACTGAAACGGGATCTCATCAATGATCCTGGCCGTAACCGTAAAATTGTAATTGTTTTTAATATCAATTTTCACAGGGTTTTCATCACCGTTCGACAGTTTTTCCGGTAAAATCCGCTGGGCCAGGATGCCCTCCTTCTGATTGAAAATAAAAAGGCAGTCCACCATTACTGCCAGGAAACACAACAGCAGAAGAAGGTGTGCCGCTATCATCAGAAACGGAAAGAAAAATGCAAAAACATACAAAATCCCCACTCCGATGAGCGCGAAGAAAAAGCGTGTATTGATGTATAGGTTTTTCATAGGCAATGAGCGGTAAGCAACAGGCAGTAAGCCGAATCTCTTCTTAAGTAAATCTGCTGCCTATTACCTTTTATCTATCTCGGGATTTCTATTCCTTCTAAAATCTGTCTGATGATTTCATCTGCGGTTAAGCCTTCCATTTCCCGCTCCGGCGATACGATTACGCGGTGTCTTAATACCGCATAACTTGCTTCTTTAATGTCTTCCGGGGTTACAAAATCCCTTCCTCTTAAAGCGGCAAATGCTTTTGAGGCGGTAAGCAATGCCAGGCTTGCCCTTGGTGAAGCCCCCAGATACAGGAACTGGTTTTCCCTGGTATTGACAATGATTTTAGCAATGTATTCAATCAGCTGGGATTCAACAATGATTTCTTTTACCAGATGCTGGTAGTTCTTCAGCTGCTGTGCGGTAATTACTTTATTAACGCCTTCTGTCTTATCTTCTTTTTTACTTTCGTGCTGGTTCCTGATAATGGCAATTTCATTTTCAAGGGTCGGGTAGCCCACATTTATTTTGAATAGAAAACGGTCCAGCTGAGCCTCAGGAAGCCTGTAGGTACCTTCATGCTCAATGGGGTTTTGCGTAGCCACAACAAGAAACGGTTCCTCCATGGTATACTGCGTGCCGTCCATCGTAACCTGTCTTTCCTCCATCACTTCGAACAGTGCCGCCTGGGTTTTTGCCGGTGACCTGTTGATCTCATCGATCAGAATAAAATTGGAGAAAACAGGGCCCTGCTTAAACTCAAATTCCGAATTCTTTACATTGAAAATCGAGGTTCCCAAAATGTCAGAAGGCATCAGGTCCGGCGTAAACTGAATCCTGCTGAACCCTACATCTATGGTTTTGGCCAGCAGTTTTGCCGTAATGGTTTTGGCAACGCCCGGTACGCCTTCAATCAAGACATGGCCATTGGATAAAAGTGCTGCCAGGAGATGCTCTACCATGTTTTCCTGGCCTACGATTACTTTGGCGATTTCAGATTTTACGTTATCCAGGCTTCTGCGGAGCTCGATCATGTCTATTCTCGATTCAAACTGCTGTTCTTTTTTATCGAGATTAATGGAACCCGGATTTTCTGTATTTTGGTTTTCAAGATTTTCCATACTTTTATTTATTTAACAATACAGCAGCTGATCAATCTGGGGATCAAAACACTGTCAGATTATTATTTTTTGATTTTTAAATTGTTGCTTTTTAAATGATCTGATCCAGCAGCCTGTTCATTTTCGCCAGGTCTTCTTTCATAACGGAAGCATACGGATCCTGTGCTTTTTTTATAAAATGGGTTGCTTCGCTGATCATCTCCATCGGTTTTCCGGTTTTAAGCTGGAGCTTTTTTTCAAATTCCTCATCCAGTTTCCCGGTATCAATAAGAAGGTCCATCCTTACTTTATTCAGGAAATACTGGGCTTTTTTCGCCATCATATCATGGAAATCGCCTTCCTGCAAATATAAATTCCCGATACTCTTCACAAAATCCACCGATGTATTCCTTAACGGCTCTGCCACGGGGACAATACGCTGTTTCCTTTTTGCATTAAAGAAAATAAATAATACCAAACCGCCCAGGAATATCCACCATGCATATTTTAATGCCGGATTTGACAGGATAAACCTCAGGAAAAACTGTGATTTTTCTGAACTGCCTTCTACAAACCACACCGTTTCCCTGTCGCCGAGGTATGAAAAAACATCCTGCGCATACGGTATGCTTCCGCGCTTCAGCAGATAATAATTGGTAATAAAAAGCGGTTCGCAATGAACATAAATATTTCCCTTCCCAAACTTCGCCTTGATAAAATTAGCCTGGTCCATGTTATTTTCTTCAACGGTTTTGCCTAAGATTTCCACACCGGGCCTGATGAACGTAAACCCTCTCCCCGACGGAAACTTATCCAGCCTGATAAAATCATTCTGGTATTCGGTATCGGTAAGTTTTAATACATTTTTATCTTCAAAAGATATCTTCGAGTCGTAATATCCGATACTGTCTGAAATGGCTTTCGGAATGTCCGTGACAATCAGCATGGCATCGGAACCACCGGAAACCTGTTCCAGGATTTTATTCCAGGACGGTTTGTCAAGGTCATTTTCAACAACCAAAATATTGTGCTTACCTTTTTCCTTTTTGTTCTGATTGTAGTAGTCATAAGGCGCCTGGTCCGTCTTCTTTACTTTATTTTTAAAAAGGCCATTGATCTCATTGGCAAAAACAAACAATCCGAAAGGCGATTTCTGATTGATATCAAAATTTTTCCTCCAGTCCGTACTTTCTGTTTTATTGACTTCAAACAACGCCACAATAATCATCACAACGATGAAAATCACAGCATATATTTTGAAAGTTTTGTTCATAATACAGTTGTTTAATTACGGTTTAAAGGATTGATACTGGTTTTTAAATGTCAGGTAGCTTTCTTCACTGATGCTGAACTCCCCGTACCACACATATTCAAAGATATATGAAAGGTCATAGAATTCATTTTTCAGGTGAGGCGCTTTCAGTTCTGCCACATAATCTTTATTGGTTTTCTCCGGGTTCCATGAAATCAGCTTTTTGTCGCTCAGCTTTTTTAAGATAAACAGGAACTGGTACCTCACGGCCGAACGGAAATCCCCGGATTTTTCAAACTGCAGGATGCTTTCAGGAAAATTGATCTCATGGATATTTTCATGCAGCTCCTCATCCCTGATGTCCACTTTCTTATTTCTTTTTCCGAATAAGAAATTCCCCTCCTTTCCGATCAGGTATTTAATAATAAAATACAGCAGGAAACCTACCAGGAGAATGGCAAACAGGCGGATCAGCATTCCGGCAACATTACCGGATTTCCTGAATACAGTTTCACCGAAAATGGCTTCGATGATTTTATAAACCTTCTGCATCAGCTTTTCCCAAAATGACATCCTGGGCTTTACGGTGGTATAATCAAAATCTTTCCCTTTGTATCGTGACGGTATATTTTCTCTGAATTTTTTAGGGTACAGGGTATTTTGCGTCACCGGATTTTCAGACAAAACCGAATCCGCACGGTACATGTTTTTATAGTGCCCTGTATATATTGAATCTGAATATACTTCTTCCACTAGCGGTTCATCTTCTGACTGGGCAAAAGTATGCCCGGCAGAGAGAAAAATCATTGATAAAACAAGAATCTTATTCATTGATCCCGATGGTTTCTATTTCTTCCAGTTCTATTTTCTGGTGCAGGTCTGTCCTGTTGTCATAATACATCAGCCCTGAATTGATATACATCACATTCATCAGGAACATGGAAAGCAATGAAGAAATTCCGTAAAGAAAAAATATCATGATGCCGAAGCCTCCTGTCATAGGATTTTGCTCGAATTCGGCATCCGGAGAAGCAGTGGTCAGCCTGGTCATAAACAGGATCATGGGAACGGCCGAAAGTACCCCGCTTACAATATAAAACAGGATCCCCATAACGATGGTTGATCCCCAGTATTTCCAGTACGGAGAGTTTTCCCTTCCGTTCGGATAGGAAAACTGGGCCCTTACGGCATAGCTCAGGCTCTCAAAGAACCCTCTTTTTGCGTTAAAATAATCGTAACACAGGAATGTAATAATATTAAAGAGTGTCGGCCCGACAAAAAGGATCAGCACAATTCCGATGAGGATGATGATCAGGAAGTAGGAAAAACCGAAAAGGACTGTGGCAACCGGCATAACCAGGAAAGACAGCCCGAAATACGCCTTGATGATTTTCTTCCGGTTCGTTTTAAAATCACTTAGGATATCATCTGTTTTTATTTCTCTGTTTCCTTCCGCTATCCTTTTCATATAGAAAACAGGGAAAAGGAAATTAATGGTCATTAAAATGGTATACAGTACAAACAGCAAAATTCCGGAAATGATGAACAGCCCGAGGTTATCTGTAAAATACTGTTCAAAATAATAGCTCTCGCCACTCATGTTCGACCCGAAAAGCACACCGAAAAATTCCCTGAAGCCTACTACCAGCACAACAACCATCAGAATCAGCAGTAAACCGTTCAGAAGGATAAAATTTTTGAAATAGTTTTTCCCGTGTATTTTAAAAAATGTGAAACTGTCGCTGATAAAAGTCCCGAAATCTCTTTTTTTATATAGCTGCATCATTGATCTGGTTATTGATTTTTTTGTTTACGATTGAAGGGTACAGAAGATAATAAAATCCTATAGCTGTTAAAGACCCGAAGATGATAATCAGGTTTAAAAACAACGGCATTTTCAGTGCATGCCTTGTTACATACCCTTCAATAATCCCGGCACAGACCGTAAACGGAATGGTACTTAAAAATATTTTGAACGAATCCCTGAATCCGTTTTTAAATGAACTGAATCTTGAAAATGTTCTGGGGAATAAAATAGAAGCCCCTAAAATCAGTCCGCACATGGCTTCCACCACCATTGAAAAAATTTCAAAAACACCGTGCAGCCAGATGCCTCTCACACTGTCTTTCAAAGCTCCGTAATCATAGAAAAAATACTGGAAAGCGCCCAGCATGACACTGTTGGACAAGAGTGCCCACAGCGTTCCCACGCCTCCGAAGATGCCGTAAATATAAAGCTTGGCCCCTACCCCGATATTATTGAATATAATCCCGATCGTGCTTCCCCACGTAGAACCGCTCTGGTAGATCCCGACTGCATTCCCGGATTTGATATTTTCTATAGTCTGGTTAACATAGCCTTCACCTAAGATAATATTGGCAAAATCTTTATCATATATCGCAGAGAGTATCCCGATGAGTGTAAATAGAACAAAAAAGAGGAAAGCATAGCCCAGATACCTCCTGTAATGATATACCAGCAGGGGCACTTCCGTACTGAAAAAATACAGCAATCTGTTCTGCTCTACCCGTTTTGTCTTATAGATTTTCTGGAATATCTGAGAAGACAGGTGGTTCAGGTAAACGGTTGTATTGCTTTTCGGATAGTATGTCTGTGCGAAAGAAAGGTCATTGACCAAGTTGATGTACAGCGATGAAAGGTCATCCGGATTTTTTTTGACTTTCCCCTGGATAACCTGCTCGATTCCCAACCATTTTTCTTTATTTTGTTTAATAAAATAAACTTCTCTCATATTGTAAGGCTAAAATAATAAAAATTATGTCTCAAATCGCGATTAATACCTCACAAAATGTAAATATTAATTTCAATACGGCCAGTGTGGGAGACCGGATGATTGCATTCATCATTGATCTTCTGATCAAGGTGGCATACGGGATCGCGGTTTTTTATATTTTCTTCAATCTGCTGGATCTCGGGTATTTGCTAAGCGGCCTGGATCAGTGGTCTGTGATGGCGGTGTACATCATTCTCCTTTTTCCTACGGTTATTTATCCTGTGGTGCTTGAAAGCCTGATGGAAGGGCAGACGCCGGGGAAAAAAGCGATGAAAATCCGTGTGGTAAAGATAGACGGTTACCAGGCAGGCCTGGGCGATTATATGATCCGTTGGGTATTCAGGATTATTGATACCTCTTTTGCCGGGGTTATAGGGCTCATTGCTATGGTCGTTTCAAAAAACAACCAGCGGCTGGGCGATATGGCTGCCGGAACAGCCGTGATTTCCTTAAAAAACAACATTAATATTTCGCATACGATTTTGGAGAATATCCACGAAAATTACATTCCCACTTTCCCCCAGGTAATCGCATTAAGCGACAATGATATGAGGATTATTAAGGATAATTATATAAAGGCATTAAGGGTTGATGACCGCCAGATCATCAGCAAACTTTCGGATAAGATCAAAAGCATTTTAAAGGTGGACGTTGATGCTGCAAAAATGACGGAAAGACAGTTTATCGGGGTGGTTATTAAAGACTATAACTACTATACAGGCAAGGATAGCTGATATCATGCTTTATTCTATTTTTGAGATCACTTTTTTATTTCATTTCACATCATCCATACATTTATACTTTAAAAACAGACAGCCAGGCCACACCTTCCAATCCTACTTCCGGCCGGTATCGGTGTGGTTTTTGTATTTCAGTTCTGTAAATATCAGCGTATGAAATTTGAAAATAATAAATCAGGAAACGGCGGTGTCATTACTTTAAACAACGAAATGAAAGAAGTGGGAAGGCTTACCTATACGGTTTTCCCGGAAGAAAGCAGGCTGGTCATTTCTTTTGTTCTGGTCCACCGGGAGTTTGAAGGCCGGGGAATGGGGAAATTTCTTGTAGAAGAAGCCATTAGGTTTTCAAGAGAAAACAATTACAAAGTTTATCCGCATTGTTCCTATGCAAGGGCTGTAATGCGAAGGATGAATGATATAGAAGATATTTTCCTGAATAATTAATTAATCCGGACTGGAATAACGATATATCAGAAAAGACCGTTTGAAAACGGTCTTTTGATTTTTAACAACTTTTATTTAGGTATGGCCGGTCCGCCCGGACACTGCACACCGTTGCAGTTGACAAATCCGCATGGCGGAAGCTTAGGATCACAACATGAAATAACGCACGGCGGATTTTTATCTCCCGCATACATACTTTTCAGCTCATTTCTAGGCAGGACTTTAAATCCTTTCATTTCTGATTTTTTCATTTTAATTAATTTTTGGTGTTAATAAAATTTTAGCCTTATCACAGTAAATATAGCAATAATTATATTAAATACATATGATTCACCAAATATAATTTACAAAAATCATTAATATGCTAAATTAGCAAAACTTCATTTGCCAGTATGTTTTCAATATCATCAGGATAATCCGCCTTAAAACAGAGATCAGAATTTACCCAGTTCTCAATTTCTGTTTTATCCAAAATTTTAGAACTCGGAATTCCCATTTTTTGCAGTGCACAGGCATTGCATTCCTGCTCATACTGGTTGTGGATCGGGATAACAAATAATTTTTTATCCATAAAAAGGGCTTCGGCTGGAGTTTCAAAACCGGCATTACAGAGAATGCCTTCACAGCTTTCAAAATATTTCAGGTAATGAATCTCATCTATCGGGAAGATTTCAACATTGCCCTCTTTGTACTGAATTTTACTGTGCTTTGAGAAAACTTTCCATTCCACCGGGACCTGTTTTACGATTTTAATGATATTTTCATCTGAAAAGCTGGGTAAATAGATGAGATAAAAGCCTCTTTTTTCAGGCTGTAGATTTCTTATTTTCTTTCTGATGACCGGCTTCTTGATCTGCTCATGATAATTTTCAAAATGAAATCCTATCTTTCTTTCGCCCGGCACATAATACTTCAATATCAATTCTCCGAAAGGGTCTTTCTTTTCAGGCTTCGGAGTCTCTTTAAACAACATGGAAGCCTGATGGCTCAGTTCGATCATAGGACATTTATTAAGCCTGCATGCCCAGCCTGTCAGAGGTTCATAATCATTAATAATCAAATCATAGTCTGAAAGCCTGATCTGCCTGATGACCTTAACAGCTTCCAGAAAACGGTTGCCTGTGAGTGTTTTCCTATAAGAGAGGCCTCCGGTCTTATTATAAAGCAGTGAAATACCCTTATGCTGAAAATTAACATTGAAGTCAGCCTTTAACTGAGACTGATGCCCGCTTATCAAAGTATCCACTGCAGCATATTTTTTAAGAATCGGAACAATCTCCTGCGCACGCGCAACATGACCGTTTCCTGTTCCCTGAAATGCATATAAGATTTTCATAATGTGAAGTGGGTTACCATTTTTAAGAGTTCTACACTGTCAATATCCTGAATTTCCTCTGCTTCTTGATCTTTCAGCATACGTTTATGGTCTTCATAATAAAAAATTTTCCATTCCTTATTATGATATTCCAGGGCAGAAAGATTTTCAATCCAGTCTCCGGAATTAAGATAGGTACAGGACCCTTTTTTACTGATCACTTCCCGGATCTGGGGCTGGTGGATATGGCCGCATACTACGTAATCATAGTGATTGTCAATAGCCAGTTCTGAAGCGGTCAGTTCAAAATCTCCGATATATTTTACTGCTTTTTTTACATTGTTCTTGATTTTTTTTGAAAATGAATATTTCTCCTTTCCCATTTTATCTAAAAACCAATTGACCATGTTATTAATGACAATCAGGAGATCATATCCTTTGCTCCCCAGTCTGGCAATCCATTTGGAATGCTGAACTGAAGCGTCAAAGACATCCCCATGAAAGATCCAGGTCTTTTTCCCATCAATATTGAGGCAGATTTTATTGCAGACTTTGAGTTTACCCAGTTGGAAATCGGTAAACTTACGGAACATCTCGTCATGATTTCCGGTGATGTAGTACACATCGGTATTTTTGGTGGCCAGTAAAAGGATCTTTTTGATCACTTCCAGATGGGGCTTAGGGAAGTAAGACTTTTTGAATTGCCAGATATCAATAATATCACCGTTCAAAACCAGCATTTCGGGCTGAATAGAATTAAGATACTGCAGTAATTCTTTAGCCTTACATCCATAAGTTCCTAAATGGACATCCGAGATAACAACTAATTCAACGTTTCTTTTCATAGTTTTATGCAAAGAAACCAATTGAAAATTAACTGTATATGAATGCCATGTTATTTTTTATAAAGCGTTCATCAGCTCTTCGCTTATTTCCATGTTATGATAAACATTCTGTACGTCATCATCTTCCTCAAAACGGTCAAGCATCTTCATATTGGCTTTAAACTGCTCTTCGTTTACTTCTTTTGTATTATTCGGGATCCTCTGCAGCTCTGCGCTTTTCGCCTCAATCCCCAGTTCGTCCAGTTTATGGGACAGAGAACCGAAATCTTCAAAGGCTGTAGTAATCATTACTTCTTCTTCATCTTTTTCAACGTCTTCTGCTCCGCCGTCGATCATTTCCATTTCAAAATCTTCCCAATCCATTTTAATCTGTGCCAGATCAATGGTAAAAATCCCTTTCCTGTCAAAGATAAATGCCAGTTCGCCGTTCTTTCCCAGGTTACCGTCAAACTTATTGAAGACAGCCCTTACATTAGCTACCGTCCTGGTAGTATTGTTTGTTGTGCATTCAATAAAAAAGGCAACGCCTCCCTGACCATACCCTTCATAGGTAACCTCTTCATAGTTTTCTGCATCAGCACCGCTGGCTTTTTTAATGGCACGTTCCACATTATCCTTTGGCATATTGGCCCCTTTTGCATTCTGGATGCATCTCCTTAAAGCAGGGTTTGCCTCTACGTCAGGACCGCCCGCCTTAACGGCCAATGCAATATCTTTA
>JAAIGE0101306677.1_pt1 | contig 15338 bp, 13 predicted proteins | sample 6487951 | NCBI WGS metagenome assembly JAAIGE01 (sample SAMN13974128, study PRJNA590717) | phyllosphere metagenome | biome: tomato field; feature: multiple bacterial spot infested tomato fields; material: tomato leaves; isolation source: leaves from tomato fields | host: Solanum lycopersicum ... | reverse complement strand
TCGAGACAGACGCAGCGATGCTCGTAGCCGCGGATCACCCGGTTAACCAGCACCATTCCCGGCACCTGATCCATAAACTGCGTGAGTTCAGCGTCTGAAAGCGTTTTCGCATGTACCACCAGCGCATTGCAGCGCTGACGGATCAGCACCTCAATGGCGTGCCGCTCTTTATCTTCCTGATGCCAGGAATTACTGATGAGAACATGCTTATGCACCCGCTGCGCCACGGTATCCACCGCTTTCACCAGCGCGCCAAAAAAGGGATCGGAGACATCCATGACAACGACACCAATCGTGTCGCTGACCTGGGTGGCGAGCGCCTGTGCGTTGGCGTTCGGACGATAGCCCAGCGATTCCACCGCCTGCAGCACGGCGTCGCGGGTATCAGAGGTGACGGCACTGCTGTTATTGAGCACGCGCGACACGGTGGCAACAGAAACTCCCGCCAGTCGGGCGACATCACGAATCGTTATCATGCAGCGGTTCCACAAAGGCTGAAAGACGCGACGGGCGCGTAATAGCGCTATAGTGTCAGGCCGCAGACTTCAGCTACGTGAAACAGCTCACATCAATGAAAACGGTTACATTGCTTTATGCGATCTTTGTGATGCAGGTCATTATCTGACAGGCGGCACTGCGGTGCCGGTTGCAGAGAGACGCTGCGTCAGCCAGCGCCACAGCCATTCCAGCGGCCCCTGACGAAAATAGCGCAGCCAGAGCGCTGAGAAGAGAAGATTGACTACCCAGATAACGGGCACCAGCGCCAGCAGCTGTAACCGGTTAAAGTGCAGGAAGAGATCAAACCGGTAGAAAAGCGTGGTACAGATTAGCGTCTGTAACAGATAGTTGCTCAGCGCCATGCGCCCCACTCCCTGAATCAGGTTGCATAGCCGGTTACGCGCGAGCGCAGGCCAGAAGCCGAGACAGAGCGCCGCATAGCCGAGGCTGATAAAAGGCGAGGCGAGATCGCGCGGCACCTGCAGATAAAAGCTGGTCCAGCGCTGCGCCCACTGCAGCTGCCACTGCGCAACGATACCCGGCACCGCGATTAGCCAGCCGGTCGTCAGCAGCAGCAGTGCGGCGCGCCGGTAGTGCTGCAGGCTGAACTCACCGGTCAGCCAGCCGCAGCGCAGCAGCGCGGCACCCATCAGCATCAGCCCCGCCAGCTGCCAGCCATACTGGGATGCCAGCGCCATCAGGCCCGATGCGAGCAGATCGAGCCGGTTGCGTACCGCTTCCCAGCCGCCCACCAGCTTCCAGTAACTTTCATACTCCAGCACAGCGGCACCCGGCTGCCAGCCGCTGCTGCTCTGATTGCCGGAGATCGCTCCGAAGATAAGCAGCACCGCACAGCCGACCAGATAGAGCAGCACGCCGGTCTGAAACAGCGCACGCTCAGAGGGCACTTCACGCAGCAGACGCCAGATAATCAGGCCGATAAGCCCATAGTCGAGGAGAATATCCCCTTCCCAGAAGAAGACGCCGTGGATAAACCCGAGCAGCACCAGCAGCGTCAGGCGCGTGCTGATCCAGCGCTTACCGCGGGGGATCTGCAGCGCCAGTCCGGCGCCAAACAGCAGTGCAAACAGCGTGAGGAATTTCAGCTGCGCCAGCCCGTCCAGTATCGCCCAGGTCCAGGCATCCTGCGGCGTAACGCTGCCCTGCCAGGCGGGATTAAGATAGGCGGCTGACGGCAGGCCAAAGCCGCTAATATTGAGCAGCAAAATGCCCAGAACCGCGCATCCGCGAATAAAATCCAGCGCCTGGTAGCGTTGCATTGCGGCCCTCAGCCATCAAAAAAGGCGGCACCGGGGCCGCCTGGGGATCAGATATGACGTACCGCGCGCAGGAACTCCTGACGCGTATTCTGGCTCGATTTAAACAGCCCGCCCAGCGACGTGGTCGTGGTTGCGCTGGTCGCATCTTTCACGCCGCGCGCTTTTACGCAGTAGTGAACTGCATCAATCGACACCGCCACGTTAGTGGTGCCAAGCAGCGTCTGCAGCGCGACCAGCACCTGCTGCGTCAGGCGCTCCTGCACCTGCGGGCGCTGGGCGAAAAACTGCACGATGCGGTTGATTTTCGACAGGCCAATCACTTTGTCTTTGGGAATGTAGGCCACCGTCGCCTTGCCATCGATGATCACAAAATGGTGTTCGCAGGTGCTGGTCAGCGTGATGTCACGCACCGTCACCATCTCGTCCACTTTCATTTTGTTTTCGATAACGGTGATTTTCGGGAAGTTGGCGTAATCGAGACCTGAGAAAATCTCATCCACATACATTTTTGCGATGCGATGCGGCGTCTCCATCAGGCTGTCATCTTCCAGGTCCAGATTCAGCAGCTGCATGATTTGCGTCATGTGACCGGCAATTTCACGCTTGCGCGTTTCGCTATCCATTTCGCGCACCGGGGCGCGTAACGGCGTTTCCAGACCGCGCGCCAGCAGCGCTTCATGAACCAGGGCGGCTTCCTGACTTAAGGTGCTCATCGTTCTCATTCTCCGGCAGGTGATGCGCCCGCGGAACATAGCCCGCGGGGGAAATTCTGAGCGCGTATTGTGAAACACAACGCAGGCTTAATCCAGTAATCAATCTGATTGGCAATCAGCACGTGCGCGTGCGCGGCACCAAAAGGCGCAAAAAAGCGGCTGTTGCTGTCGCTATCACTACACTTATCAGCAGCGCGCCTGGCTAAACTGCAAAAGCGGTAATAACGCACTTGCCAGCCGCCGGCGGGCAGTTTAGACTCACAAAATATGAATAACATTGCACTTGTTGTTTACTGGATGAGAAGATGGATTTAGTTCAGCTGCGAATGTTCTGTTGTGTAGCCGATACCGGTTCTCTGGCGCGTGCCGCTGAACAGCTGCATCGCGTGCCCTCTAATCTCACTACGCGCCTGCGCCAGCTGGAAGAGGAGATCGGGGTTGACCTGTTTATCCGCGAGAAGCAGCGCATGCGTCTGTCACCGATGGGGCATAATTTTCTCAACTACGCCCGCCGTATTCTGGCGCTGAGCGATGAAGCGCTGAATATCGCCCGCGCCGGTGAGCCAGGCGGCAATTTTGCTTTTGGTTCAATGGAGAGCACGGCAGCTACCCGCCTGCCGGCGCTGCTGGCCGCCTATCATCAGCGCTACCCGGCGGTGGCGCTCTCCCTGGTGACCGGCACATCGGGCGATATCATCGACAAAGTGCGCGCCGGCACGCTGGCGGCGGCGCTGGTTGATGGTCCGGCTCCCTATGATGACCTGAACGGCTGTATCGCCTTCAGCGAAGAGATGGTGCTGATCTCCAGCCCTGAACATCCGCCGATCCTCAGCGCACGCGATACCCAGCAGGATACGCTGTTTGCCTTTGGCAACAGCTGCTCCTACCGCACCCGGCTGGAGAGCTGGTACCGCGACAGCCAGAGCGCACCGCGCAACGTCATGGAGATCCAGTCCTATCACGCGATGGTTGCCTGCGTGGCGGGCGGCGGCGGCGTGGCAATGCTGCCCGCCTCCGTGCTGGCGCAGATGCCGGCGCGCGAGCGGGTACAGGAGCACGCGCTGCCGCCGCTCTATCGCGATACCGCTACCTGGCTGATGTGGCGACGCGATGCGTTTACGCCAAACGTCGAGGCGCTGAAATACCTGATTATTGATATGTTTGATGACCGGCCACAGCACGACGGCCTGCTGCATCCGCTGCCGGACAGCGAGCAGACGCTGCTGAAATAAGTAATGACCACCAGGGCCACTGGCCCGCATCTACCGCAAGAGGGATTGCATGAACATGATTAAAACCCGTGCCGCCGTTGCCTGGGCACCTGGCGAGCCGCTGAAAATTGAAGAAGTGGATCTGATGCCGCCGCAGAAAGGCGAAGTGTTAGTACGCATCGTTGCTACCGGCGTTTGCCATACCGACGCCTATACGCTCTCCGGCAAAGATCCGGAAGGCGTTTTCCCGGCCATTCTCGGTCATGAAGGTGGCGGCGTGGTGGAAGCGGTGGGCGAAGGCGTTACCAGCGTCGCCGTGGGCGATCACGTTATCCCGCTCTACACTCCGGAGTGCGGCAAATGTAAGTTCTGTCTCTCCGGCAAAACCAACCTCTGCCAGGCGATCCGCGCCACCCAGGGCAAGGGACTGATGCCGGATGGCACTACGCGCTTCTTTAAAGATGGCCAGCCTATTTTCCACTATATGGGCACCTCTACTTTTTCCGAGTACACCGTTGTACCGGAAATCTCGCTGGCGAAAATCAGTAAAGAAGCTCCGCTGGAAGAGGTGTGCCTGCTGGGCTGCGGCGTGACCACCGGCATGGGCGCGGTGATGAATACCGCTAAAGTTAAAGCGGGCGACACCGTGGCAATTTTTGGTCTCGGCGGTATTGGCCTCTCGGCGATCATCGGTGCGCAGATGGCAAAAGCGGGCCGCATTATCGCTATCGATATCAATACCAGCAAATTTGATTTGGCCCGCAAGCTGGGTGCCACCGACCTGATCAACCCGAAAGATTACGATAAGCCTATTCAGGATGTCATCGTTGAGCTGACCGATGGCGGCGTCGATTTCTCATTTGAGTGTATCGGTAACGTCAACGTCATGCGTTCGGCGCTGGAGTGTTGTCATAAAGGCTGGGGTGAGTCGGTCATCATCGGCGTGGCCGGTGCCGGTGAAGAGATCTCCACCCGCCCGTTCCAGCTGGTCACGGGCCGCGTCTGGCGGGGTTCCGCGTTTGGCGGCGTGAAAGGCCGCAGCCAGCTGCCGGGTATCGTGCAGGATTATCTGGATGGCAAGTTTGCGCTGAACGATTTCATCACCCATACCATGGCGCTGGATGAGATCAACGACGCCTTTGATCTGATGCACGAAGGGAAATCGATTCGCTCTGTGGTGCACTTCAACAAATAACCGGAGGCGTTATGGCATCCACGCTGGAACTGCTGGAAGAACACCGCATCTTTGGCGGCTGGCAACAACGCTGGCGACATCAGTCATCGGTGCTGAACTGCCCGATGACGTTCAGCATTTTTTTACCGCCGCCCAAAGCTGATACGCCGCCGCCTGCGGTCTGGTTTCTCGCCGGACTGACCTGCAGCGACGAAAATTTCACCACCAAAGCGGGCGCGCAGCGCGTGGCCGCAGAGCTGGGTCTGGTGCTGATTATGCCGGACACCAGCCCGCGCGGGGACGCGGTGGCTAACGATGAGAGTTACGATCTCGGCCAGGGCGCCGGCTTCTATCTCAACGCAACGCAGCAGCCGTGGGCGGCGCACTATCGTATGTTTGACTACCTCAGCGAGGAGCTGCCGGCGCTGCTGGCGGATAACTTCAAGCTGAGCGATCGGCAGTCGATTATGGGCCACTCAATGGGAGGACACGGTGCGCTGGTACTGGCACTGCGCCTCGGCGGACGCTTTGCTTCCGCTTCAGCCTTTGCACCGATTGTGAATCCCTGCGACGTCCCCTGGGGGCAAAAGGCGTTTACTGCCTATCTCGGCGACGACCGCCAGGCGTGGCGGGAATGGGACAGTTGCCTGCTGATGCAGGAGGCGGAGCAGCGTCTGCCGCTGCTGATCGATCAGGGCGACGGCGATCAGTTTCTCGCGGACCAGCTGCGTCCGGAGCGCCTTGAGGCGATTGCGCGCGAACAGGGATTCCCGCTGGAGCTGCGCATTCAGCCGGGTTACGACCACAGCTACTTCTTTATCGCCACTTTTGTGGAAGATCACCTGCGCTTTCACGCGAAACATCTGCTGGTATAGTCCTTTGCCAGCCGCGGGCTTCTCAGCCCGCGCTGGCTATCAGCTGCCCCTTCCGCTTATCTCTGACCGGTTCACTGCGATTAGACCTTCCCGGCAGGCGTCGCACCATTACTGATAGGTAATTGTAAAGGTGGCGGTGGCATTTGCTGTACCGGGCGTAATATCACTTCCGGTCTGATAATAGCGCGCCTGCAGCGGGATACTGAACGTTCCGGCTGTGTCCGCACTGCCGGTGTTAATTGGCTTTTGCAGCGTTAACGGTACATTGTTGTAGAGCAGCTGAATGCCCACTCCTGTTGCACTGCCAGTTCCGCCGGTCAGATTGAGTACGCCATTTGCCGCATCCTGAACGCTGCCATCGATCTGCACGTTTACCCGCGTACCTGCATTGCAGTTCAGCGGAATGGTCAGCGTGCGGGTAAAACTGTCGCCCGGTCCGGTGCCCGCGCCCCTGAAGGCCCGCTTCTGCACCGTACCCATTGTGACCGAAAGCGCGCTATTGGTTACCGAACAGGCCACCGTCGTTACCGTCAATGCACCGAGGTTGATATATGCCTCCGGCCACATCCAGGCTGACTGATTGTTGCGCAGGATAAATGAGCCAATCAGCTGCGCGCCGACGCTACCGCTGCCGGTGGTTTGCGCCGTCTTATAGAACTGCACCAGCGCCTGCCCCGTCATCGGCTGACTGGCCAGCAGGCCACTGCTTTTGCAGAGCTGCTGGACGTTCGGTCCCCAGACACTATCCACCCACCCTGACGTGCCGGCACAGTTATTCCCGGACAGCCCGCCGAATGCGTAGCCAATGCCTGCAATACCGGTACTGTAGATATTGCGTCCGTCAATAATCGTGACATTTTTGCCATGACTCTTGATGCCAAACTCCTGATAGGTCAGCGCCGGCGCAGGCGTATCTGAACAGCTAAATCTTCCTGCCATATCTGAGGTCAGCACGCTCCCGATCATGGCGCCAACCGGTAGATCTCTCTGTACCACCAGCGTTGGCGGCGTGATAACGCTTGTCGCTGTCGCAACGGAACAGTTCCAGGCGTAAGCCGTTTGCACCGTAAAGGCACCGGGCAGAGCCAGAATAGTAAGCAGCAGAATTTTTCGCATGGTTAATCCTTTACCGGCATTGCAGGCTAATAAGTTGTATAACCGGCTTGTCGCCGGGAAGGACGTAATCGGCCTGACATCCGTCGTGCTGCCAGACCACCTTTACCGTGCCGCGCGACGGCACGCCGCTCAGATAAACCTGATGACGATCGTCTACGATACCTGATGATGTCTGGCTGCCGCTGGTTACCGTGGCCGACGCGCCATAAGGAATAGTTTTTTCTGAATTCAGCGTCAGCATTATTTTCTGCCCCGCCGCTGTCGGGAAATCTGCCAGAACCAGCGCGCCCTGTCCTGGCACAACACGACGGGTATCTGCAGTAAGATCGATGTCGTCGGCCAGCGTGCCGGAATCTAGTTTGATGATGTTTCGCTGGTAGGGAGAGAGATAGGGCACCACGGCATAACCCCGGCTATCGGTATAAACACCAGTGCTATTTTCTACCTTCACATTTGCCGCTTTGTCTGCCCTTACCAGCGCCATCGTATCGCCTAAGGGCTGCGATAGAGTAAGGCCCCAGGGGTGAACCAGGATCCCCCCCATGACGCCATAATTAAGCTGTCGCGTCTGGCGGGTTACGTTATAGCCCGCCAGATATTCACCGGAAGAACCTTTATAGTCGAGGGTTGCGCTGCCCGACCCGCCGGTTCCCCGGCTGGCATAACCCTGCTGAATGTTATAGCTAAGCGTGTTATCCGCCAGCGCCACGCCCGCAATACCGGCTGATGCCATCAATCCACTACTGTTTGTCTGGCTGGCTGAGACGTTAAGCCAGCTTTTCGGCATAAAGCGTTCAAACGGAATCTGAACGGCCAGCGAAAACACGTTATTCTGCTGGCTTAGCCAGGGCGAGGACGAACGCATGTAGTTAAGCGTATAGCTCACCGCATTGTGGCTGATGCTGTAGCCGAGATTAAACGTATTTTCCCGGCCGCTTATGCCCCAGTATTGTTGCTGATAAGCAGACAGATAGAGACTGCCAAAATCGCCCAGCCTCTGATTGATGTTTAGCTCGGCCCGGCTGCGTTTATTGTGGCGATTGCGCCACTCCGTCCAGACGCGTTGCGCCTGCTTTGAACCAATCAGCTCATCATTGCTGGCATTAAGCGGGGGCGTATTGTAATAGCCATTTGCCTCATTAAAATCCATATAGCCGGATGTTGAGTAGCGATAGCCGGCCAGATTAAACGTGGTTCCGCTGGCGGTAAAATCTTTGGCATACTGAAAACGGAACGATGCCCCCTGTTTTTCGATCTCACCTGACTGCGCATGCGCCCAGGTTCCGTCTATCGAGACCGAACCCAGATAACCCAGCCCTTTAGCCGATCCCAGACTACTGCTCATATAATCGCCGGACAGAATTATTCCGCCGTAGAGCGTGCTGGCATTCGTCAGACCATAGCTCCCGGTTGTCTGCAAAAAGAGTGGTTCGTACCGGGCGGCATTATCAGCGGCAACCACCCGATACTTACCCGCCGTCAGTGCATATTTAGCCTGACCTTCACGCAGCATCAGCGGCACTGATGAGAATGCCTGAACAAACTGACGCACTGTGCCATCTGCTTCGCGAATTGAGACGCTGAGATCGCCGCCTGAGGAGACAGGATAGAGATCGGTAATTGCAAAAGGTCCTGGTGGAACATAAGCCTGATAGATGATGTTTCCATCCTGGCGAATGGTAACGCGCGCATTACTCTGCGCGATGCCGCGAATGACCGGGGCAAATCCACGCCGGCTTTCCGGCAGCATATTGTCATCAGAGTAGAGCTGCACGCCGCGAAAAGCGACGCTATCGAACACGCCTGCCGGGCTATAGCTGTCGCCCGCCACAAACTGCGCGTTAAGTGATTTAACGTCATGCTGCAGGTAAGTATTGATGCTGTTCCACTGGCGCGAGCGCCCGTTATCAGACCAGGATGAATAGTTTCTGAGACGCCATGCTCCCAGGTTTACGCCACTGCGCAGATTCAGATAATTATTCTGAACCGTTCCCTGACGAGCGTCGCTGCGGCTGCTGGCACCGCTGTAGGCGTAATTCACAAAGGCAGCAGGCAGCCCGTCATCCCACTCTTCAGGGGAGACCGCTCCCTGCACACTCTGCTGCATAAACGCCTGAGGAATGCTGATATCCAGACGCCGCTGAGCAAAGTCATAGCTAAGCTGGCCGTCGGGCAGGACGCGATCGATCGGCTGGCGGAGTGATCCCTTGCTCATCGCTGAAAATGCCGGTGTCGCCTGGCTGCGCACGCCCCAGGAAAGCAGATCTTCTTTAGTGATCTCCGGGATAAGTCCACGCTCACCCAGCGTGAAATTTAGTATTCTTTCAGCCATATAGCGGCTGTTCAGATAGATTTCCGTCCGATATCGTCCGGGGATCTGACCGCCGGGCTGTTCCAGTGCCGAGAGGTCGATAGCACTCACCTGCCCGCGCAGCTCGAGCGCGGCAGGATCAAAATAATCTGTTGCAGATCCGGGAGGGCTCATCAGCGCTGCCAGCATGAAGCCTGTCATCGCTGACGCCGACCGGCCTGACTGGCGGGTAAAAAGCGTCGTCCGCATTGATGGTCAGGCCTTAATCAGATTTTTGCAGTTCTGACGTCGGTAATACCGCCGTAATCATTAATCGCCCGCCAGGATAGCGTGCCTGCGGTTCCCGGTGGAAAATCGATAGCCTGCTCTGATAATGGACTGAGCACAGGCAGCGATTTCAGCTTAGCGTTGCCCATTTTCAGTTCATAAAAGGAGATATAAAACGGCGTGGGATTAGAAGCGTAAATACGGTCGCCCTGACGACGAAAAGTGATTTTTTCAAACGCTGTCGCCGCATCGCCTGGTAACCCTGCCGGCCGGTAAAAGAGTTTGAAGACGCTTTTTACGGTGATTAACAGGCGATTGGTCTCCTCTTTCGGCGTGCCCGGCACGGACTTAATGCTCAGCCAGTACAGAGATTCCCGATCGGCAGGCAGCGCCGCGCCGGTATAGACAATGCGGACAGAATTTTGCGTATGCGGCTCCAGCCGGAACAGGGGCGGCGTGGCAATAAACGTGTTGTCACTGTGACGTTGTGTAGGATCTTTATCTACCCATGCCTGAATCAGGTAGGGATAATCATCCGGATTACTGATGCTCAGCGCAGCCTGCCGCGCATTCCCCTCATAAATGAGCCGTGAACCCCCTATCTCAACCCCTGCCAGGCTCATCAGTGGATTGATCAGCACTATCAATAGAATACAAAAACGAATCATGAAGTCTTCCCTGAAGAGAAGGAGCCGCAAGCGGCTCGCATTATCAGTTATAGGCAACGGTAAACGTGGCAGCCGCATTCGCCGTACCTGCGCCAACGGTGGCAGCAGTTGACACATATTTGGCGATGAAATTAAGGGCATTGGTGCCGGTAGAAGAGAGCGTGACAGGCGCAGATGCCTGCCCGACAGGAATCAGCGTGGTGCTGTTCTGTTCATAGATACCGATACCAACGCCGGTAGCCACGCCGGTTCCGGACGTCAGGCCGAGCAGGCTGGAGTTGCCGCTCGCCAGCGGACCGTCAAAGCGGATGCTGGCTGACGTCACCGCTGTCGGACAGCTGGTAAGGTTAATGGTAAAACGCGTTGCCGAGGCCTGCGTACCGGCCGCGCCAAAAGAGCTGGCGGCTACAGTGCCCAGATTGACGGTCTGCGTAGCAGAGCTGGTATTAACAGTGCAGGCTGTATCGCGGATACTCCCGGTGAAATTTATTGTGCCATCGGCAGCAAATACGGCCGGGCACATGCCGGCAGCCGCCAGCACAGCAATAAGTGTCGTTTTTTTCATAATTATACCTCGTCTCAAGATAACCGAATGCTGCCGAAAAACAGCTATCGCCCTAACTATCAATCCCTGACCAGGGAAGCCAGAGAGTAGAGTTACGAGCTAACCCGGTAAACCTGAAAAAAAAGCAGCGGAATAAATTGAAATAAAAAAATGACATAACGGCAGAGACAGAATTTATATCTGCTTCAGCCCGTTCAGAGCACGTTTATGTAAAATTAAAAACCAGGTAATAAGATTATTTAAATCATCCTATTTTATTATATTCCTATATGTATCCAGGCATACTGATCGGTATTGAGAAAAATCCTAACTCGCATTTCGAATAAACAGCTAACCAGGATAGCAAAATACGTTTTCTTTAATGATTCAGTTAAGAAACAATGATCGGTTTACCTGTGTAATAATAATCACCGTTGATCATTTACATTAGCTATTATGAATTAAAAATTTGAATCACAAAAGCAGATGGGTCTATCATGACAACTATCATTGCATATTATTGATCAAAAACAATTAGTTATAATCATAGTTTGGCATTATCGCCGAAATGCAACGCTTTTAGTATCGTGCCTTGCTTGCTAAGAAAGAATGCTTGCTAAATGCGATCTTTTATTCAGCTCTTTGCGTTCAGGGGAAGTCACCTGTCCAGATCAGGTGTTTTTTTTTGGGTCTAATCATTAACATTTACAAAGCCAGGAGGATTACTTACTCTTTCTGCATTACCAGTGTTACCGCAATGCAGAAAGGAAGAGCAACTAATCTTTGAAATTCTCAGCGGCATAAAGGACAAAAGAAAAATAATACGCCATGTATTTATGATACATCGCATTATAAGACTCCAGAATGTGTATGCGGCCTGATTTCGGATCGTAGTCCACCAGGGAATTTTCTTTCGCTTCTAATATGATGTTACGAAGATGCGAGCGTGATACGCCGCAGCGCTTCGCCAGGCTGATGATGGTTAATGCCTCACCGCAGTCTTGTGCGGTAGTTCCGTGAAGATATAGATGAGTCATAATCATATGACCGGAGTCTTTGTTGATAAAAATATCAGCTTTGTCAGCAATATTAATAAGATGGATATCGTGATGAAATATGTCATAGTATCTTTTAAAGAAGCTTTGCATATTCTCTACTGAGAAGTTATTGACTTTGAAATCCGTTATACCCATTTCATCTAATGGAATAGCCACCGTCTTTGTTAACGACATCGCTGACTTCAATCCCCGGTCAGTAATTGAAAAATGCGTTTTTCTCTTATCAATAGTGTCTTTTCTGGTGGATATATAGCTACCCGTTTTTAACAGTAATAGCAGAGAAGAGACAGTATTAGGACTGATCATATTGGTTCTGATGCACTGATACTTTATATCATTCAGACAAGGCTTCTCTTTTTTAAAGAAGACACATGTGATAATCACGGATGCAAGAAACCTGTTATTTTTGAAAATGTATTTATAGAACATCTTATTGGATGCGAACTCTTTACAGATCATATTTGCATGCGTCATCAAAGCCGCATGAAAATTCTCGCTTTGCATTATTTTGCTATAGCAATTTTCGATATCTCTGACTGTAGTTGCTTTTACACCTGTTTTCATAAGAATTCCCGCTCCTATGGCCTTGGGAATTATATGCTACGGCTAAAAGCAAAAGAATGGAAATAAAATCAACCATACTGTTAACGGGGTGTAATATGGATGTTAATTTAATTCAAAAAGAAAACTACTTTCTGGAGAGGGGATTTAGCGAACTTTATCTGCAAGAGCGCTTTCTTTTTCATTTTAGTAAAGCATCGGTTTTCCTGCTTAACAAAGCATCACTAAAAGATTTCATCTGCTTTTGCGAAGAGAATGAGCGGGCTGATGAAATCATCTTACTGCTGGTGTCCAGAGATATGATGCCTTTAGCTATCAGCCTGGCTTACCGCTCCAGCAAAATCATTATATTTGACAATGGTAATATCTACTCTGCCGCTATGGGCAATCTGTATAAATGCAGCAGCAATAAAAAAATCATTACGCCAAGGGAATTTGAAGCATTAAAGACAACGCTGCTAACGAAAACCAGGAAGCTTGACTGGAGCTGCAGCATTAAAACGTTTTATTCTCAGCGACATTCAGCGCTTAAAAAGCTTAATATTGATAAGCTCTCATCGATATTTTGAAATGAAAAAATCGTGCAGGTTAAGTCCCTCTCACGCCATGCTGGCATATCTCTGGCCTTAAGAGGTCATGCCCCCTGCATGGCCTCATAGCCATTCATGGTGAACCTGTCGCTTAACTGCAGGGCTAAAAGGGCGAAGGGGCCTGACAGGTGTTGATACCGGTGAAGGAGACAGGCTGGCCGATCGAGCAGTGGGCAGGCAAGCCATCACACTATAGATTTGGCATTGCAGATATAGCTACATCAGCGACTCTGCCACCAGCCCGTCAATCATTACCTGCGGCATGCCCTGCGAGCAGTGCTCAATCCGGCCGCGCACGCCATACACCTGCGCCAGCGTCTGCGGCGTAATCACCTCTGCGGGTATGCCATCCGCCAGACGCCGGCCCTGCTTCAGCATTAGCGCGTGGTCAGCATGCCGCAGCGCAATATTGATATCGTGCACCACCACCACCGTGACCATATTGCGCAGCCGGGTTTCGCGTCGTACCAGATCCATCACGTGAAACTGATAGTTGAGATCCAGCGCGCTCAGCGGTTCATCCAGCAGCAGCAGCTCCGGCCGGCGGATCAGCGACTGCGCCAGACCTACCAGCTGTTTCTGCCCGCCTGAGAGCTGATCGAGGTAGCGCATCGCCAGATGAGCGATACCCAGCTGCTCAAGCAGCGCCATAATTTCTGCTTCGCTGTCCGCACTATGGAGGCCGCCCGAGGCGCGCTGCGCCACGATAATCGATTCCAGTACGTGCAGATGAACCCCGGCCGGCAGCGTCTGCGGCAGGTAGACCACCCGCTTTGCTCGCTGCGTGAAGGGCTGCGCCATTAAATCAATGCCGTTCAGCCAGAGTGCGCCCTCGCCTTTACCCAGGCCCGCCAGCGCGCGCAGCAGCGTGGATTTACCGCAGCCGTTCGGGCCAAGCAGCACGGTGATTTTGCCGCGCGGCAGCGTGGCAACGTCCAGATTGTCGATCACCTGACGCTTAGGGTAACCGGCGCTGAACTGCTCAATACGTAAGCCTGAATCCATTACACGCTCCCCCGGTGACGCAGAATAATACTCAGAAAGAAGGGAACGCCGACCAGCGAGGTCACGATCCCCACCGGAATAATCACGCCCGGGATCAGGTTTTTCGACGCAACCGAGGCCAGCGACAGCACCAATGCGCCCACCAGCGCGCTGGCGGGCAGATAGTAACGATGATCTTCGCCAAACATCATGCGGGCGATATGCGGGGCGACGAGGCCGATAAAGCCAATCGGGCCGACAAAGGCTACTGCCAGCGCCGAGAGAATGCTGATGCGTAACAGCGTTGCCAGTCGCAGACGGCGCACGTCGATACCAAAACTAATGGCGCGATCTTCCCCCAGCCGCAGTGCGGTCAGCTTCCAGCTGCTGAGCATGGAAAACGGTACCAGCAGCGCAAACGCAGCGCTCAGCACGCCCAGCTTCTCCCACGATGCGCGCGCCAGGCTACCCATGGTCCAGAACACCAGTCCCTGCAGCGTATCTTCGCTGGCGATAAACTGCATCATGGAAACCAGGGCGTTGAAGGTAAATACCAGCGCAATACCAAACAGCACCACGCCGGAGGTCGAGACTTTGCTCCAGCGCGTAATGCCATCCAGCATCAGCGCGGCAAACAGCGCAAACACAAAGGCGTTAGCGGAGATAAACCACTGATCGGAGAGGCCGGGAAAACCGACGCCGAGGATAATTGCCAGCGCGGCACCAAAGGCTGCAGCGGAAGAGACGCCCAGCGTAAAGGGACTCGCCAGCGGGTTGTTCAGAATGGTTTGCATCTCGGCACCCGCCAGTCCCAGCGCCAGCCCGACAACCACGGCCATCAGCGCATAGGGCAGACGGATATCCCAGACGATGACGCGGGTACCGGCATCCATAGCGGCCGGATGCAGCAAGGTCTGCCCGAGCGTTTCCAGCGTAAGCCCGGCCGGGCCAAGGGTGAAATCGAGAATAACCGAGGCGAGAATAGCAACAACCAGTACGCCAGTCAGCAGCAGTCGCTGACGCAGCACCTGACGATAACGTGTCAGGGTGTCAGCTTCAGGGGGGTGTTCCGCTATCAGCACGGAATCCGTCGTACGCATGAGTCTACCTGTATAGCCGTAATCATAACGGCTGACACAATAGAGCAGGTGATAATAATTATCAATTATATCTCTGTAACAAAGCTCAAACCGGCAGGGATGCATCAATATGCCAGGGACGCATAAATGCGTAGGGGCGGCATTGATGCCGCCCTGGTCCGGGTGTATCGTTTGAAACCCGGGACGCATGAATGCGTCCCCTGCGTATCGTGCAATCACAGGGGCGGCATTAATGCCGCCCTGGGTTGGGTGAATCGCCTGAAACCAGAGGCGCAAAAATGCGCCCCCTACGTCTGGATTGGAATGCCGCCACGCCAGGTTTTACTGTTTAAAAACCGGGAACTCCATCTCGCTATATTTCACTACGCGGCTGCCGCGTGTCAGCCGG
>JAAIGE0101152124.1_pt1 | contig 15343 bp, 11 predicted proteins | sample 6487951 | NCBI WGS metagenome assembly JAAIGE01 (sample SAMN13974128, study PRJNA590717) | phyllosphere metagenome | biome: tomato field; feature: multiple bacterial spot infested tomato fields; material: tomato leaves; isolation source: leaves from tomato fields | host: Solanum lycopersicum ... | reverse complement strand
GCAAATCCACCCTGCTTCGCATGGTGGCTGGTCTCGAAAGTATCACCTCCGGCGACGTGAACATCGCAGGCAAACGTGTGAACGATCTGGAGCCTGCCGAGCGCGACATCGCCATGGTGTTTCAGAACTATGCACTTTACCCGCATATGACGGTACGCCAAAATCTGGCCTATGGCCTGAAGAACCGAAATACACCGAAAGAAGAAATAGACCGCCGTATTACGGAAGCCGCGCGGGCGCTGGAAATAGAGCAGTTTCTGGAGCGCAAGCCGCGCCAGCTTTCTGGCGGTCAGCGTCAGCGTGTTGCCATGGGTCGCGCTATCGTGCGCAAACCTGCCGCGTTCCTCTTCGATGAACCGCTCTCCAATCTCGATGCAAAACTTCGCGTCCAGATGCGGGTGGAAATCCGCCGCCTGCAACGCTCGCTCGCTACGACCAGCATTTATGTAACGCATGATCAAATGGAAGCGATGACGCTCGCCGACCGGCTGGTGGTACTGAATGCCGGGCGCATCGAACAGGTCGGCACGCCTATCGAGCTATATGAAAAGCCCGCGACCAGCTTCGTCGCGACCTTCATCGGCTCACCATCGATGAACCTGCTGCCGCTCAACGATTCCGTTTGGACTGCGCCAGCGAATGGCACCATTCCCGCACATGCGGCGACCATCGGTATTCGGCCCGAGGATATCGTCATCCACAATGGCGCGATCCAGAGCCCTTTCAAGCTTCCGGTCAATGTTGCAGCCGTAGAACTTGTCGGCGCGGAAAGCTATGTTCACGGCGAAATGTCGAATGGCGAAACCATCGTTTTCCGCGTTCCCGGACGCTCAGCTATCGAGATCACGGAAACCGTGTCGATCACCGCCGACCCTTCCCGCTTCCACCTGTTCGACAAGCATGGAAAACGGATTTGAGTTTCAGGCTGGATTTCTCAGCATTTCGATGATTGCTGAGAAATCCTTCCCCGATGCACCCGTATCGTTGAATTGTTGATAGAGTTTAGCGGCCTCCTTGCCGAGCGGCGTATCGGCACCGCTGTAATCCGCAGCGGCTTGCGACAGCACCAAATCCTTCAGCATCAAAGCAGTGGCGAAGCCGGGCTGATAATCCTTGTTCGCCGGAGAGGCTGGTACTGGGCCAGCAACTGGACAATAGGTTGTGAGTGACCAGCATTGGCCGGAAGAGACGGATGCGACATCGAATAACGCCTGCTGGGACAGACCGAGCTTTTCCGCCAGAACGAAGGCCTCAGAGACAGCGATCATCGAAATGCCGAGGATCATGTTGTTGCAGATTTTGGCCGCTTGCCCCATCGACGCTGCACCGCAATGGATGACCTTTTTGCCCATGACTTGCAGGATTGGTTCAGCAACAGTGAAAGCCTGAGCATCTCCACCGACCATGAAGGTGAGAGTGGCAGCTTCCGCGCCCGATGTTCCACCGGACACGGGCGCATCAAGAGAAGGGCAGCCCTTCGCCAGCGCCATGTCATGTGCACGCTGTGCGCTTTCGATATCGATAGTAGAGCAATCGATGAGCAGCGTGTTCGCTGACACTAGCGAAACGAGCTGTTCCCATACAGTCACGACGTGCTGGCCTGCGGGAAGCATGGTGATGACGATGGATGCCTCGCCTATTGCATCCTCTATCGACGAGCGCACATCGACGCCGGTTTGCGCCGCTCGTTCCCGCAGTTCCGCGACGAGATCAAAGCCTTGGACCGCATGTCCCGCCTTGACCAAATTTGCCGCCATAGGTCCACCCATATGCCCGAGACCGATAAACCCAATCGTCACCATGTCTTTCCTCCGCTTTCTACATATGGATCGCGTGGCCCAGAGCTTTGAACGCCGCTTCCTGAAACGCTTCGCTACGAGTTGGATGTGCGTGGATCGTACCCGCGACGTCTTCCAGCCGCGCACCCATCTCGATAGCCAATGCAAAACTTGCCGCCAGTTCGGAAATACCGGCGCCAACCGCCTGAATGCCCAAAACGAGATGGTTATCCGCCCGCGCAACGACCCGCACGAAACCGCTTTCATCCCCAACTGTCATAGCCCGTCCATTGGCGCTGAAGGGAAACTGGCCGATCTTCGTCTCGATACCCTGCGCTCTCGCCTCATCAGCGGACAGCCCGGCGCTGACGATTTCGGGATCGGTGAAACAGATGGCGGGAATGCAGCGCCTGTCCCATATCCGCTTCTTTCCGGCGATCACCTCCGCCACCATCTCTCCCTGCGCCATGGCACGATGTGCAAGCATCGGCTCTCCTGTGAGATCACCAATGGCGTATACGCCGCGCATGGAGGTGCGGCACCGCTCATCGATGCGTATGAACTGACCGGACATATCGAGATCAAGCTCTTTCAGGCCAACCGAGTCCGTATTCGCCCTACGCCCAACGGTGACTAAAGTCTTGTCGGCCGCTAAGGTCTCAAGCTTGCCGCCCACCAAACGGATGGCCAATGCGCCCGCTCCGTCGACACCTTCTGCCTTCGCATCTGTCAAAACACGCACGCCGAGTTCGGACAGCCGTCTCATTACCGGCTTTACCAGTTCCCTGTCGTACTGAGGCAGAATGTTCGCCGTTGCTTCGATGATCGAAACCGTTGCTCCCATCTTCGCAAATGCAGTGCCAAGCTCTATGCCAATATAGCCCCCGCCGACGATGGCGAGTGTTTGAGGAACCTCTCGCAATGCCAGCGCTTCAGTCGATGAAATGACATTTCCACCGAAAGGAAGTATGGGCAGTTCAACAGGCCGGGAGCCAGTGGCGATCACAATGTTCTCGGCGCGGATCACCTGCAATCCGGTTTCGGTCTCGACCTCCACCGTCTTGCCATCGCGAAACCGCGCCGTTCCAGGCACGATTTTCACGTGCGCCTTCTGCAATAGGCTAGTCACGCCGCCGGCCAGACGGCTGACGATTCCGTCTTTCCAATCGACGGTGGAACCGAGATCGATTGAAGGACTCTGGACAGATATTCCCAGCGGCGAGCGACGCTCGCTCATCTGCCGAACCTTGTGAAACTCATCCGCTGCGTGGATAAGTGCCTTGGAGGGAATACAGCCGACATTCAGACAGGTGCCGCCGGGCTTGCCTTGATCGACAACCACCGTATCGATGCCCAGTTGGCCTGCACGAACGGCACAAACATAGCCGCCGGGGCCAGCGCCGATGACGAGAAGTTTGCAAGCGATCTCTTTCATGGGTGCCTCAGCCTTCGATGAAAATCAGCGCTGGCGTTTCCAGCAGCGTCCTGATGCGCTGGATAAATGTCGCAGCATCGAAACCGTCGACCACGCGATGATCGAAGCTCGATGACAGGTTCATCATCTTGCGCGGAATGAACTGGCTGCCATCCCACACCGGACGAGTGGCGATTTTGTTCACACCAATGATCGCGACTTCCGGATGGTTGATGACCGGCGTGGAGGCAACGCCGCCCAAAGCGCCCAAAGAACTGATGGTGATGGTGGAGCCCGATAGCTCTTCCCTTTGCGCACTGCCATTTCTTGCCGCCTCGGACACGCGGCCAAGTTCCGTCGCGCAATCCCATATGCCACGCGCTTCCGCATGGCGCACCACCGGTACCATCAGCCCTGCCGCAGCCCGCACGGCAATGCCGATATGGACCGCCCCATAGCGTTTTATGACGCTCGCCTCATCGTCAAAAGTGGCATTCATCGCAGGCTGCTCGGCAATGGTCCTGACGAGCGCACGCATCAGAAACGGCAGGAGGGTGAGCTTCGGCTGATCCGGCTTTCGCCCGGCATTCATCGTCGCCCGCAAATCTTCCAGATCGCTCACGTCCACTTCCTCGACATAGGTGATGTGGGGAATGCGAGACACGGAAAGCGCCATCTTCTCCGCGATCTTGCGTCGGAGGCCAGTCATCTTGACCTCCTCAATCGACGTGTTCTTTGCAAGTGAAGAGTGATAGGCGATCTTTTGAGCGTCTGATGGCTTGAACGCGTCCAGATCTTCATGCGTAATTCTGCCCGCCGGTCCGCTTGCCTTGACCTGCCGCAGATCGATACCCGCTTCCTGCGCCTGCCGCCTCACGGCAGGAGAAGCGAGCGGCTTTTGTGGCGGCTCCGTATTGTAGGACGGTGCTGAATGGCTTTCGGCCTTTGCTGGCTGCGTTTTCGGTACCGCGGACGTAGGTTGCGGCTTTTCCTCGGCGGGGTTTGAGGGTTCCGGCAATACTGCCGCCTGTATCGCGTCGATATCCGTTTCGATTTTCACCAGAGGAGACTTCACGGCAACCGTATCTCCCACATTTGCCGCGACCCATATTACGACGCCCGCTACCGGCGACGGAATTTCCACCGTCGCCTTGTCGGTCATGACGGCTGCGAGAACCATGTCTTCGCGCACGGGATCGCCCGGTTTCACATGCCATTCCACAAGCTCGGCTTCGGCAACACCTTCCCCGACATCCGGCATTTTTAAGGTGAATTCAGCCATGGTTTACGCCTCCATCACTTCGGTCAGTGCGCGCCCTACGCGCGCAGGGCCGGGAAAGTAATCCCACTCCTGCGCATGCGGATAAGGCGTATCCCAGCCTGCTACGCGAACGATGGGAGCCTCAAGATGATAAAAGCAATGCTCCTGCACCAGAGACACAACCTCTGCGCCGAAGCCGGAAGTGAGCGTGGCTTCATGTACCATCACGCAACGCCCGGTCTTGGTAACGGATTGTACGATGGTACCGAGATCGAGCGGCAGCAGACTGCGCAAATCAATAACCTCCGCATCGATGCCGGTTTCAGCAGCAGCAGCCAGCGCCACATGCACCATGGTACCGTAGGCTATGACAGTCACTTGCGCTCCTGCCCGGCGGATTTGCGCCTTGCCAAGCGGGATTGTGTAGTGGTCCTCCGGCACCTCGCCTAGATCATGCTTCGACCACGGGATGACCGGCATGTCGTGATGACCATCGAAGGGGCCGTTATAAAGCCGCTTCGGCTCCAGAAACATCACGGGGTCCGGGTCCTCGATGGCTGAGATCAAAAGGCCCTTAGCATCGTAAGGATTGGAGGGAACGACGACCTTCAGCCCGCAGACATGGGTGAATAACGCCTCCGGGCTCTGACTGTGCGTCTGGCCGCCGAAGATGCCGCCACCCGTCGGCATGCGGATGACGATGGGGCAGGTGAAATCGCCATTCGAACGATAGCGAATGCGGGCCGCTTCCTGCGTGATCTGGTCGTAGGCGGGATACATATAATCCGCAAACTGAATTTCTATGCAGGGGCGCAGGCCATAGGCTGCCATGCCGATGGCTGTTCCGACGATCCCGGATTCGCTGATCGGCGCGTCGAAACACCGTGTTTTGCCATACTTGGCCTGAAGGCCCTGCGTTGCGCGAAATACGCCGCCGAAGTACCCGACATCCTCTCCGAATACGACCACATCCTCGTTTTTGCCCATGGAAACATCCATGGCGCTACGAACAGCTTCGATCATCGTCATTCTGGTCATATCAATACCCCGCCTTCTGGCGCTGGCGGCGAATATGCGGTGGCATTTCTGCGTAAACGCCCTCGAAGATATCTCGAACCGAAGGCTTTCCGCCCGCATGTAGCGTGCCGTGGCTTTCGGCCTCACGCTGGGCTTCGATCACCTCATCCATGATTTCGGCTTCGGCCTGTGCGTGGCGTTCTTCCGACCACACGCTGCGCAGGATCAGATGGTTCTTCAGCCTCAGGATCGGATCGCCAAGCGGCCAAGCCTCAGACTCCGCTTTGGGACGATAGGCACTCGGATCATCCGAGGTCGAGTGTGCGCCTGCGCGATATGTCACATATTCAATAAGCGTAGGCCCGAGATTGCGCCGCGCCCGCTCCGCCGCCCAGCCCGCTACGGCATGAACGGCCAGATAGTCGTTCCCATCCACCCGCAGCGCTGGAATGCCGAAGCCGAGACCACGCGCGGCAAAGGTGCCGGAGCCGCCGCGTGCAATCCCCTGAAAAGTGGAAATGGCCCACTGATTGTTGACGATGTTGAGAACAACAGGCGCTTTGTAAGTGGAGGCGAAAACCAGAGCGGAGTGGAAATCCGATTCCGCCGTGGAGCCGTCTCCGATCCATGCTGCTGCGATTTTAGTATCGCCTTTTATGGCCGATGCCATGGCCCAGCCCACAGCCTGCACATATTGCGTGGCGAGATTGCCTGAGACGGTAAAGAAGCCATGATCCTTGGAGGAATGCAGCACCGGCATCTGTCGCCCATGCAGAGGATCTTCTTCGTTGGAAAAAATCTGGTTCATCATGGTGACGAGCGGATAATCATCGGCAATCAAAAGCCCCGCCTGGCGATAGGTCGGGAAATTCATGTCGCCTTTCGACAGCGCCTTTCTGAAGGCGCAGCTGACAGCCTCTTCACCCAGATGCTGCATGTAGAACGATGTCTTGCCTTGCCGCTGCGCCATCACCATGCGCGCATCGAAGGCACGCAGCCGCATCATGTTGCGCAGGCCGACCAGCAGATCGTCATCCGACAGCGTTCCCGCCCATGGGCCAACAGCCTCGCCGTGACGATTGAGCACGCGGATGATGGAATAGGCCAGATCGCGCATGGTTTCCGGCGCTGCATCGACGTCTGGCCGAGGTACTGAACCGGTGGCCGGTATCTTAACATTGGAAAAATCAGGCTGACCGCCGGGGCGCACCGCAGGTTCGGGTACATGCAGGCTCAGGCGTTGAATGTCCGTCATAGGCTTCGCTCCTCCCAAAGCGTCACGCATGCTTCATAGATTGCGCGCTATCACCATGCGCTGCACGTCACTCGTTCCTTCGTAAATCTGGCAGATGCGCACGTCGCGGTAGATGCGTTCGACCGGATAGTCGGCCATGTAACCATAACCGCCATGAATCTGGATCGCATCGGAGCAGATCCTCTCGGCCATTTCCGATGCAAAAAGCTTGGCCATCGAGGCCTGTGAAAGACAGGGCTCGCCAGCCTCTTTCAAAGCGGCGGCATGAAGCACCAGTCGATGCGCCGCTTCGATCCGCGTCGCCATGTCTGCCAGACGAAAGGCAACCGCCTGATGTTCCACGATCGGCTTGCCAAATGCCACTCGTTCTTTTGCATAGGCAGTCGCTGCCTCGAAGGCGGCCCGCGCCATGCCCACTGCCTGCGCTGCAATACCAATGCGGCCGCCTTCCAGATTGGCGAGCGCGATGCGATAGCCTTGCCCCTCCTCCCCCAATCGCAGATCGGAAGGGACGCGCATGTCGGTGAACGCGATCTGGCAGGTGTCAGAGGAATGGAGACCGAGCTTTTCCTCGACACGAACCACTTCATAACCGGGCGTGCTGGTCGGCACGATGAATGCGCTTATCCCTTTCTTGCCCGCCTCCGCATCCGTGACGGCAAAGACGATGATGACATCACCATTTTTACCCGAAGTGATGAACTGCTTTGCACCGTTGATGACATAGGAATCGCCGTCGCGTCGGGCTCGTGTCTTGAGATTGGAGGCATCGGAACCGGCCTGTGGTTCGGTCAATGCAAAACCTCCGATCCACTCACCGCTGGCGAGCTTCGGCAAAAACCGCTCTTTTTGTTCGCTTGAGCCGAATTTGAGGATCGGCACGCAACCGACAGAACTGTGCACGCTCATGATCGTAGAACATGAGCCGTCCCCGGCAGCGATCTCTTCCAGAGCAAGCGCGTAGGCGACAGCGCCGGTATCAGAACCGCCATATTCTTCGGGAACCAGCATACCCAGGAAGCCGAGCGCTCCCATTTCCGCCAGTTCCGCTCTAGGAAACAGGCTCGATCTGTCGCGTTCGGCAGCACCAGGAGCAAGCCGTTCCTGCGCGAAGGCGCGGGCAACATCTCTGATTTGCTGATGGGCATCGCTCAAAAGCATTTCGCCTCCTTCAGGAAGGCAAAAGCATCGTCGCCGATATGATCTGCGATCACTTTCCACCTCCCTGGAAAGAGTCAGACTTAGCTTCGCCCTCCTCCAAGGGCGAAAACGGTGGCTGTAAGCACAATAGCCCTGCCAACCAACACTAGAACGATAACACCCTCTCGAATCCATTTCAAAAGCAATATGATTGACAGTTGTTGCCAATGACGTAATTTTGATCCAGAATATTGCTTAACGTTAGATCATTTGATCCAATATGGAACTCGATAGTTTTGACCTGAAAATTCTGCATGTTCTTGGAGAAGACGGGCGTATCAGCTGGCGCGATCTCGCTGGCAGAATTGGCCTCTCGTTTTCACCAACGCTTCGCCGTGTGCGCAAGCTGGAAGAGGCAGGTATCATTCGCGGATACACCGCTGTTTTCGATGAAAACCGGCTGCTTGGGACCATGGGCGTTTTCATATCGGTAACGCTGGAACGGCAGATCAAGGATGCGCTGGTAACATTTGAGCACAGCGTCGCCTCCATGCCCGAGGTCGTGGGAGGCTATCAGACCAGTGGCAGTTCGGACTACCTGATCCACGCCATGGTGCGCGATCTGCCCCATTACCAGCAGCTCTTGGATTTCCTGACAACCGTGCCGGGCGTAGCGCGGATCCAGACCAATTTTGCGACTAAAACCTTCGTCCGGCGTTCGGCTGCCTTTACCGGAGACGGTGGTTAGTCCGTCCGGCCTTTCGGCGTAAACTGCAATGCAATCTTCTTCACCTCATCCGACCATGCATGACGCGCCTCGGCAGTGGTCAGATTGTGGTCGGCACCCTCAATGAAGACGATGCGTGGATTGCCATATCGCTTCGTCATCAGATGGCCGCGTGTGCCGAAATTGGTTTCCAGCATGGCCGCGCCGACGTCTCCCTCGGTGTAAACAACCGTCATTTTCGTGTCGTTGGCGACAATCTTGCGGAAATCCTGAGAAACCGAATGGAAGCGTTTCGTGAGGAAAGGAAATTGCACCATGACCGGCGTCGTCAGGGAGATGGCCTTTCCGACAATCATCGCCCACATATTCACAATGCCATTCTTGACACGGACTTCCCCGCTCAACACACGTTTCCAGAAGCACCCGCTCATCAGCTTCGCGCCGTAGCTTGACAGAGGCTGACGCGACGAAATCAGCAATGCCTCCACATCGGCGTCGGCAGGAATATAAAAGTCGAACACATTCACAGGCACCACGCCACTGAAACGCGGATCGTTGACCGCGCTTCTGAACGCGACCCAACCTCCGCTACAGCGTCCTGTTATCACAACGGGGAACAGTTGTTTTTCCTGTAGGAAATCCATCGCCGCTTCGACATCACGCAGCTGGCATTCATTATAGATAATCTGCGCCGGGGCATCAGCCTCAGGTGGGCTATCGGCGATATTCGCCATGTCGAAGCGGAGCGATGCAATGCCATTGCGCGCAAGCTCGCGACAAAGCCGTGTGGTGATCCTTCCCCAGCCAGCCATACGGTCATATCCGGTTGACACGACGAGAACAGTTGCTCCCTTTCGCTCTGCTTCAGGCTGGCAGACAATGCCATAAAGTCGGTCAGCGTCGCCGAATCGAACCGGCTCCTCAAAGAAGCCATCGCCATGCAGGCGACCAGCCTCCGGCACCACGACATCGCCAAGAACGAAATCAGGTACAGTGGTCTCGCCTTTATCGCGCACTGCGACATCGGCGCACCAGTCAACGAGTGCGGATATCGCCTTCTTTGGCGGAACGGAAAACATCACGTCCCGAACGAAACGATCATAGCCTTCGAATATCTCTGAACGAAGTTTGATGTCGAGTGCCGCGAGATGCTCGGCAAACATCGCATCCGCAGGGCGGTTCTCCTGTTTCAAAATGAATATGTTGGAAGCTGGAGCAGCGGTCACCTTGGAAATGTTAATGGCGCGAAGACCCGCTGCGACACTCTCCGGGATTACCTGCTCTCCCATGGCGGGTCCGCAACAGTTCGGTTCACGATGTTGAATCGCGCCTTGATTGGCGATGCGGCTCATCGCGACGAACTCGCGCAGCCAGTTACGTCCGGAGATCGCTGTTGCGGCAAGAGCCAGCCCTTCCACACCATGCAGCGTCTCGGCAGCTTTCCAGGCAAGTGCTCCGCCAATCCCATGACCGATAAGGATCAATTTGCTGGCACCGGAAATTTCCCGCAACTTGGCCGCTGCAGCGCCGATACTGTCCAGCCAGACATCGAGTCCGCCTTCGTAATCCACTGGATCGAGCGCATCGCCCGTTCCTGGGTAATCGAACCGAAGACTTGCAATTCCTTGTTTAGAGAGGTCAGCTGCCAGCAGGCGCCAGAACTTACGGGCACAAAGCTCTTCGAAGCCCCACGAGCTGACAAAAAGCACAGCGAAGTCGCGACTGTTGGTGCCGCTTGTCGATCTGTACGACATAATATCACCGGGACGGTATAGGCCGGTTGTCCCTGCAAAGGTCACGGGATGATCGGCAGCAGCCTGTGCCGCTTTCCGGCTCTTGTCAGCCATTGCGAAGCCCATATTCATCGCCATCTCCCCCCGCGTCCCTTTAAATCGAACGATACGATGATGTCATAGGAGAATAAATATATTCGAACCGATCACCAATTATGCGATTATATGGCTAAAATCTACTAAACGCATTCCTCATGTATGAGGGGCGTCAAGTTCCTTCGGAAAGAGAAACGGTCCCCGCCTGAACCAGTAAATCGTTGAGCTTTTCGTAGTAGCCTGATGCTTCCGATGTCCCTTTGAAGGTAAGGGTACCGGGGAATTCAATCTCACGCTGGAGCCACCAGTCACGTTTGCCTATGCGCGCAGCTTTCACCAACAGGCTTGAAAGCGCGCCCTCCTCGTCCGGCTCATAACACCAGCCCGTTCGCTCCCCGACGACAATTTCGGGAATGCCGCCGCGTGCCGCACCTATCACTGGCACACCGTAAACCGCCGCCTCTATCAGGATCATGCCTTGAGGCTCATTCCATACGGATGGAACGACCACTGCGTCCACCTCACGGTACACCTGGTCTGCCTTGACGAAGCCCAGAAACTCGATTGGGGCGCCACGCGTCAACGACTTGAGATGATCTTCATAGTCCTTTCGTCCTCTGCCAGCGATCTGCAATCGGACATCGTGATCGCCGCAAATTGCGAGAAAAGCCGTTATAAGGTTTTCAATCCCTTTTTCTTCAGACAATGCCCCTACATATCCGAAAGTGAATGGCCCATTCGCCGGACCGGTTCTGCGGAGAAAATCCCGGGGCAAATCCTGTTCACGCACATAGGTGTTGGGCAGAATGTGCCAATCTGCTTTTGGCAGCACGTCATTGTCAAGAAAGCGCTGTTTCAAAGCTTCACTGACTGCGATAGCAGTAACACCGCTTCCGTCGCTTGCTTTGACACGCGACGTCAAAATGCGACACTCCATGCAGGGCGTCTCGCAGTTTCCCGCCGCTTTAAACATGCTGGCCTTGGGACACAGAAGCGCGTAGTCGTGAAGATGCAGGCAGAGCGGAATGCCAAGCGCACGGGTCGCATCGAAAAGCGCAGGCTGCATACGGGCGGAATTATGCGCGTATACCAGATCGACCTTCTCACGAGATAAAAGCTGCTTCAGGTCCCGCGCGGAGGTTGCTCCCCAGGCCGAGCGAAGATGCCATGCCAGCTTCGACATTCGCCCCACCGCTGGCTTTCGAGGCCCGGGAAGGTAACTGTTTTTCCACCTGACGCGCAGCACCCTTATGCCGTCGGCACCGACGGTTTCTCCCGGCGGAGCGACGTCGTCTCCTTCGAGACCGAGTGCCAGAACAAAAACATCGTGACGGCGTGAAAGCTCGATGGCAGACATGCGAGCGACGATCTCAGCACCGCCCTCCTCCTGTGGAGCGAATGTTTGAGCTACGATACAGATCTTCATCAGCTCTGCCTTTTTTCCATCATGCGCTCAATAACTCGGTCCACAGAACATCATACTAGGGTTGTCTGGTAAAAATTGCATCAAAGCCGTTCGACTGCGTCATACAGAAGCTTGGCGCTTCTGCTCCAAGAATATTGATTGGCACGCGAATATCCCCGGGCAATCATCTCCGAGCGGCGTTCCGGGCTCCCTAGCAACTCCTTGATCGCGCGCACCATTTCTGTCGTGCTGTACGGATCGAAGTAGATCGCAGCGTCTCCGCAGACTTCGATTGCAGGTGCGATGTTCGATGCCAGCACCGGACAGCCAAGCGACATGGCTTCGAGCGGCGGGATGCCAAAGCCCTCATAAAGGCTCGGGAAAAGAAGCGCGCCAGCATTTGCATAAAGCCCAACGACTTCCTCGTCGGAAAGACGACCCGTGAATAACACCCGATTGGACATGGGTTTCTGGTCAGCTTCGCGCCCTTTTTCGCTTGCCTGGAAAACGCTGGACGCGGCGGCGCCAACGATGACGAAAGGCGGAGCATCTTTCCCCATCAGCCCAACGGCCTCGATTGCTTTCAGCAGGTTTTTGTTTGGTGTGGGTGATCCGACAAAGAGCAGATAATGACTTGCCTCAAGGTTCAGCCGCTGGAGAATGGAGTGATCGCCAGAAATCTCTGACAGGTGTTCACAGCTGTTATTGATGACGGGTACATCCATCGCCCCTATGTTAGCGGCAAGTTCCTGACGGGAGAACTTCGACACGGTCGCTATCTGTCCTCGGCGGGCAAGAATTCGCCCCAGATTTCTATGCACCAGCCGATAGCTACGGGAGAAATTCTCAGGAGTGCGGAAAATCATGGCATCGTGAATGACCGTCAGGCTGCGTGGATGAAGAACAGGTCCACTGTTACAGAGATTGACCAGCCTTCCCTTGCGAGCATGCGCGTAGAGTTTTGTCTGTTCCCAAAGATGACCGGGAGACCCGCCGATCTTTCGACGCTGGATCGATGAAAGCTTGAGGTCTTCAGCCGCACCATCTGGCGTCAGCAATATCCATTCCTCACCGGTACCAAGGTCGCCGATATACAGGTCTAGTGCAGTCACGATTTCTCGCGCAAAGCGCTGCACGCCGCTGGTCTTCTGAGTAAGGAACCGGCCGTTGATGAAATTGATCATGCAAGGACCCGGAATGCAGGCGACTGTTTTTCCACGATCTTGCGATAAAGCGCCAGAAGCTGATCGCTGGTTCGATCACTGGTGTAGCGCGCCATGAAGCGTCTATGGCCCGCTTCACCAAGCTTCGACCATTCCTGTTGGTCTCGCGACGTGATGGCGCGGGCGAGCGCCTCGTGATCTCCCGCAGGAAACAGCACCCCCGTCTCTCCGTCTTTCACGACCGACTGAAGCCCACCAACCGCCGACGCAATCACCGGCTTCGACGACCGCATCGCCTCCAGCGCAACGAGCCCAAAACCCTCCCAACGGGAGGGCATTGCAACGACATCGCAGGCGTGGAGGTACGCCGTTATCTCCTGCGGGGATTTCCATCCCAAAAGCTCGACATTGTCCGGAAGTGTCTTCGCCAGATCGTTTTTCGTCGTAACGTGTGCGCCAATGATTTTGAAAGTGGCCTGCTTGCCAAGACCAGTCGCGGCCCGCAAGAGGATGTCGACGCCTTTCTGTTTATCGAGCCTGCCGATGAACAGAACCTTGGTTCGACTGTCATTCCAATCGACAGGCTGAAATTGCGGGCGCATAGGAGATATGCCGTTTTCGATGACTACCATCCGATCTGCCGGAATGCCTATATTCTGCCCCCGACCGTACTCGTGCTGCGAAATCGCGACGATACTATCGCACAGGGGAGAAAGAGCTAGTTCCGCCCACTGCGCAGGCAGTTTCAAAGGTCCAAGCGTTTCCATGTCGAAAACCCAGCCATGCGGGCAATAGACGATTGGAGGAAAATCTTTCGTGACTGCCCCTAAAATCCTGGCAAGTGCCCCTGCAAAAGTGGAATGCGCGTGGATGATATCGGGCTTGAAACGCCTTACTTCACTTCGAATCTTGGATGCGAGAGCTGGGAGCGCACGGTATCTGCTCGATCTCTTGAAGGTCGCGATAGAATCCAGTGGAACGTTCTTGAGGTGTCCAACATGGGTAGCAGGAACAATTGCCCGGATGTTTTCCTGTCCGAAAAGATCGATCTGAAACGGGACGGTTTCGTTGAAATATGTCGCGGGGCCTCCGGGCATAGTCTCGAAAACGTGCAAAATGCGCATATTATTCACCCTGTCACAGCGTCAGACGTCATCCGGCTACGTGTGACGGGGACTTTCGCCGAAAATTATTAAGCAAATCAAAGGGGAAAATACGCCTTTGTCGTTTATCATCTCCTAACAAAATAGTTTCACTTCATCAACGAAGGCCCTAATCTTGTGACGACAATGACTAAATTGGTTATCGTCCAAGGAAAACGCCTGATATTGTTGCTTTCCACATGACGGATTCAACATATTTAAATGGTCTCGGACGATAGAATGTAGCGAGCAAATATGCGCATCCCCGTAGGCAAAGGAAACCAGCTTGAAGATCTGCATCGTATCGCAGACTTTTGCTCCTCAAGAGGAGGGTGGCGCTGAGATATCTGCGCGCATGGGTGCCTTACATCTGGGAAAAAGACATGACGTGACTGTTCTTGCACTGGGCAAGGACGGGGACCCGCTGGTTCCGCCGGGCGAAACACGACTGGCAGGTGGAATAAGGGTCGTTCGTCTTCCATGGAGCAACTCCTACCTGCCCACATCCCGCAAGCCATCGATAAACATCGTTCAAAGAGCGAAATGGCATCTGAAAACGGCACTTGGCGCTGTTTGCAAAACAACACTTTCAAACTTCCTCAAGCGCGAGAATTTCGATCTCATCTATGCGCAGAACTCTGCCTTCATGCAGCCAGCGCTGTTTCAGGCCTCTGAAGAAACTGGTATCCCGATCTGTCTTCATCTCCGCGATTACGCGCTTCTCTGTCCCAAAACGAGTATGTTTCGACGTGGCGACAACTGCGAGAAACAGTGTTTCGATTGCAGCCTGTTGACCCGTCGCATGACGTCGACGGGGGCGGGTATGACCGCAATCGCGGTGAGTGATGCACTAAGGCGACGTTTTCTCGAAAACGATATGCTGACGGAAGCTCATTGGCACGTCATGCACAACACCAATACAGCTGCGGATTATTTCGACAAATCTTTACTGCACCGGAAGAAGCCTGCAAGCTTCGCTTTCACCTTCGCTTATCTGGGTGCCGTCGCCGAAGAAAAAGGGTTGAAAGAACTCATCTACGCCTTCACTGCACTGCCCGCAAAACACGGCGCACGTCTGGTCATCGCAGGCAGAGGACGTGCATGTGACGAAACGCATCTGAAAAGCATTGCAAAAGACGCAAATATAGAGTTTCGCGGCTTCGTGCCGCCGCAGGAGATTTATCGCATCGCCGACGCCGTGGTCGTGCCCTC
>JAAIGE0100646991.1_pt1 | contig 15354 bp, 13 predicted proteins | sample 6487951 | NCBI WGS metagenome assembly JAAIGE01 (sample SAMN13974128, study PRJNA590717) | phyllosphere metagenome | biome: tomato field; feature: multiple bacterial spot infested tomato fields; material: tomato leaves; isolation source: leaves from tomato fields | host: Solanum lycopersicum ... | reverse complement strand
GACCCACCAGGCGTCGTTCCTCTCGGGCTTCTTCCCGGAGGGCACCAACATCGCCGAGGACGGCGACGTCTGGGCCTTCCTCCTCCCGAGCAAGAGCGAGGACGAGACGTTCATCACCGGTGGTGGCGAGATCGTCGGCGCGTTCAGCGACGACGAGGCCACGCAGAAGGTGCTCGAGTACCTGTCGAGCCCCGAGTGGGCCGACAGCCGTCTCGCGCTCGGCGGCGTGACCTCCGCCAACAAGGGCGTCAACATCGACGCGGTCGAGAACCCCATCCTCCAGGAGTCGATCAAGCTCCTGCAGGACGACTCGGTGACCTTCCGCTTCGACGGTTCCGACCAGATGCCCGGCGCGGTCGGCTCCGGCACCTTCTGGAAGGGCATGGTCGCCTGGATCAACGGAACCTCCACCGATGAGGTCCTGACCCAGATCGAGACCGGCTGGCCCTCCAGCTGATCGGATGAGGTGGGCCGCCCGCACGGGCGGCCCACCCTTCTCTCTTCCGGTGCACGCATGGGCGCGTGCGCCGCTGATCAGCTCCGCCTCATGAAGGGGAATCCATGAACGCGACCGTGTTCTTCCAATGGATCGGGACTCTGCCCCCGATCGTCCAGGCGCTCGCCGTGGTCATCGCGTTCGCGGTGGTCGTGGTCGTGATCCTGCTCCTCGTCGACATCGCGCCGCGCAAGGGTGCTCTGTACACCGGCATCCGCCTCGCGATGTGTCTGCTCATCCCGCTCGCGGTGATGTGGTTCTTCAACTCCTACTACTGGGCCATGGGAGTGGCGGTTGCCGTCGGCGCGCTGTTCTTCTTCCTCGACTACCGCTCTCGCGACGGAGTGGGATACCTCATCCAGCTCGTCGCCTTCATGGCGCCGGCCATCCTCCTGCTCCTCGCCGGGCTCATCCTCCCGTCGATCCAGACCGTCTACGCGTCGTTCTGGAACTCCACGGGCAGCGACTTCGTGGGCTTCTCCAACTACCTCTGGATCTTCACGCAGTCCGACGGCGTCACGTCGGTGGTGAACACGATCGTGTGGGTGCTCCTCGTGCCGACCCTCTCGACCCTGGTCGGGCTCGCGTACGCGGTGTTCATCGACAAGACCCGCGGCGAGAAGGTCTACAAGCTCCTGGTGTTCATGCCCATGGCGATCTCGTTCGTCGGCGCGAGCATCATCTGGCGCTTCGTGTACGCCTACCGCGGCCCCGAGTTCGAGCAGATCGGTCTCCTCAACCAGATCCTGGTCTGGTTCGGCGGGGAACCGCAGCAGTTCCTGCTGAACGGGCCGTGGAACAACCTCGCCCTCATCGTCGTGCTCATCTGGGTGCAGACCGGTTTCGCGATGGTCGTGCTGTCGGCGTCCATCAAGGGTGTGCCGGCCGAACTCCTCGAAGCCGCGGAGCTCGACGGCGCGAATGCGTGGGAGCGCTTCTGGTCGGTGACGATCCCGGCGATCCGGCCGGCGCTCATCGTCGTGCTGACGACGATCTCGATCGCCTCCCTGAAGGTGTTCGACATCGTGCGCACCATGACCGGCGGAAACTACGGCACCTCGGTGCTGGCGAACGAGATGTACACCCAGTTCTCGAAGTTCGAGGCGGGACGCAGCGCTGCGCTCTCCGTCATCCTGTTCATCCTGGTGCTGCCGATCGTGATCTACAACGCGCGCCAGATCAAGAAGCAGCGGGAGATCCGATGACCGACACCGTGAACGCAGACACCGCCCAGAGCACGAGGGCGATCACGACCGCGGGACGCTTCGAAGCCTCGGCCGGACGGGCGCGCAAGCGACTGAGTCGCCCGTGGGCGACGGTCGCCTCGATCGTCATCGCCGTGCTGTGGACCATCCCGACGCTCGGGCTGTTCCTGTCGTCGTTCCGCGAGCGGGACGCGATCGAGACCTCGGGCTGGTGGACCATCTTCACCAACCCGCAGTTCACCCTCGACAACTACGCCGCGGTGCTGCAGTCCGGCACCACGCAGCTGACGATCCTGGAGTCGTTCTTCAACTCCATCGTGATCACGATCCCGGCCACGGTCATCCCGCTGATGATCGCGGCGATGGCCGCGTACGCCTTCTCGTGGATCGAGTTCAAGGGCCGCAACGCGCTGTTCATCTTCGTGTTCGCGCTGCAGATCGTGCCGATCCAGATGGCTCTCGTGCCGCTGCTGTCGTCGTTCTCCCGCGGCATCAACCTGTTCGGGGTGCAGATCACCGAGGGTCTCGGCATCTCGGGCGGCTACGCCCAGGTGTGGATCGCCCACTCGATGTTCGCCCTCCCGCTGGCGATCTACCTGCTGCACAACTTCATGTCGGAGATCCCCGGCGAGATCATCGAGGCGGCGCGCGTCGACGGTGCATCGCGCGGTCAGATCTTCTTCCGGGTCGTGCTGCCGCTGACGATGCCCGCGATCGCGTCCGTGGCGATCTTCCAGTTCCTGTGGGTGTGGAACGACCTGCTCGTCGCGCTCGTCTTCGCCGACGGCGCGGCGTCGCCGATCACGAAGGTGCTCGCCGAGATCACCGGTCGCGGCGAGGGCTGGTACCTCCTGACCGCCGGTGCGTTCGTGTCGATCATCGTTCCGCTGATCGTGTTCTTCGCCCTTCAGCGGTTCTTCGTCCGGGGCCTGCTGGCGGGGTCGACGAAGGGCTGACAGGAGCGTCGACGCGCGAGAGCGCAGGATGCCGCGGTCGGGGCGCAACATGCCCCCGGCCGCGGCATCCTGGCATCTACGCTGTGAACATGAAGTACGCGAACTCCATCGTCGATCTCGTCGGCGACACGCCCCTGGTCAAGCTCCAGCATGTGACCGAGGGCGTGGAGTGCACGGTGCTCGTGAAGCTCGAGTACCTGAACCCCGGCGGCTCGGCGAAGGACCGCATCGCGGAGCGCATCATCGACGCGGCCGAGGCCTCCGGCGACCTCCGTCCCGGGGGGACGATCGTCGAGCCCACCAGCGGGAACACCGGGGTGGGGCTGGCGCTCGTGGCTCAGCAGCGCGGGTACTCGTGCGTCTTCGTGCTGCCCGACAAGGTCGGCGAGGACAAGATCGACGTGCTGCGGGCCTACGGTGCGGAGATCGTCGTGACGCCGACGTCGGTGGCCGCGGACAGCCCCGAGTCCTACTACAGCGTCAGCGACCGCCTGGCGCGGGAGATCCCCGGGGCGTTCAAGCCCAACCAGTACGAGAACCCGAACGGGCCGCGCAGCCACTACGAGACCACGGGGCCGGAGATCTGGCGCGACACCGACGGCACCGTCACGCACTTCGTCGCGGGCGTCGGCACGGGCGGGACGATCACGGGCACGGGTCGATATCTGCGTGAGGTGTCCGGCGACCGGGTGCGCATCGTCGGCGTCGACCCCGTGGGCAGCGTGTACAGCGGCGGAACCGGGCGACCGTATCTCGTGGAGGGCGTCGGCGAGGACATCTGGCCCGGCGCCTACGACCCGAGCGTGCCGCACGAGATCGTCGCGGTCGACGATGCCGAGGCGTTCGCCATGACCCGACGTCTCGCGCGGGAAGAGGGCATCCTCGTCGGCGGGTCGAGCGGGATGGCGGTGGTGGGCGCACTGCGCATCGCCCGCGAGCTGCCGGAGGACGCCGTCATGGTCGTGCTCCTCCCCGACGGCGGGCGAGGGTACCTGGGGAAGATCTTCAACGACAGCTGGATGCGCTCGTACGGCTTCACCGATGTCGCAGAGGGCGAGACGGTCGCCGACGTCCTCGCCGCGCGTTCCGCACGGCAGGGGGCCGGGATCCCGGACCTCGTGCACGCGCATCCCACCGACACCGTGCTCGAGGCGATCGGCATGATGACCGAGTACGACGTGTCGCAGCTCGTCGTGCTGAGCGCCGAGCCGCCCGTGATGATGGGCGAGGTCGTCGGCGCGGTCGACGAGAAGGGGCTGCTCGACCTCCTCTTCCGAGGCGACGCCAAGCCCTCCGACGCTCTGGGGGAGCACGTGGGCGAGCGCCTGCGTCTCATCGGCATCCATACCCCGCTCGCACAGGCCCGGACCGCGCTCGCCGACGTCGACGCCCTTCTCGTCACGGAGGACGGCAAGCCGCACACCGTGCTCACCCGACAGGACCTCCTCGCCTACCTCTCGCGATGATCCGCGACTCCGTCGGTCCGACGACCCCGGACGTAACAAGGACGGATGCCGGTGGGGGAGCCGACGTAGGCTGAGAGCATGTCCGAGCATTCTTTCGCCACCCGAGCCATCCACGCCGGTCAAGCGCCCGACCCGACGACGGGATCGATCATCCCGCCGATCTACCAGGCGTCCACTCACGTGCAGGACGGCATCGGAGGCTTCCGCGACGGCTACGAGTACAACCGCGCGGGCAATCCCACGCGCAGCTCGCTCGAGACGCAGCTCGCCGCCCTGGAGAGCGGGACGAGCGCCCTGTCGTTCGCCTCGGGTCTGGCCGCCGAGGACGCGCTGCTGCGCGGCATCCTGAAGCCGGGCGACCACGTGGTGCTCGGCAACGACGTCTACGGAGGCACGTACCGCCTGCTCACCAAGGTGCACGCGGCGTGGGGCATCGAGACCACCACGGTGGAGCTCTCTGATCCGGACGCGCTCCGCGCGGCGATCCGCCCGGAGACGAAGATCGTGTGGATCGAGACGCCGAGCAATCCGCTGCTCAAGATCGTCGACATCGCGCTCGCCGCGGAGATCGCGCACGCGGCCGGGGCGATCGCGGTCGTCGACAACACCTTCGCCTCGCCGGCGCTGCAGCAGCCGCTGTCGCTCGGTGCGGACCTCGTCGTGCACTCCACGACGAAGTACCTGGGCGGACACTCCGACGTGCTCGGCGGTGCGATCGTCTTCGGCGACGACCGGTTCCGCGAGCAGGTGAAGTTCCAGCAGTTCGCCGTCGGTGCGGTCTCCGCGCCGCTCGACGCCTGGCTCACCACGCGCGGCATCAAGACCCTCGCGGTGCGCGTACGCCAGCACTCCGCCAACGCGCAGGCGATCGCGGAGTGGGCGAGCGCACGATCCGAGTTCGCGCAGGTGTACTACCCAGGACTCGACGCGCACCCGGGGCACGACATCGCGGCGCGGCAGATGAGCGGTTTCGGGGGGATGCTGTCGCTCGGCCTCGCGTCGGGGGCCGCCGCGGCGAAGCGGTTCGCCGAGTCGACCGAGCTGTTCCAGCTCGCAGAGTCGCTCGGCGGTGTCGAGTCGCTGATCGGCTACCCGCCGGACATGACGCATGCATCCGTCCGCGGCACCGAGCTGGCCGTGGCGGAGAACGTGGTGCGACTGTCGGTGGGCATCGAAGACGTCTCCGACCTCATCGCCGACCTCGAGCGGGGACTCGCGACGCTCTCCGCCTGACCGCCGACCCTCTGCGCCCGGGAACGATCGCGACCCGGTAGCATGGGTGCTTCGCCGTTTCGAATCGATTCGAACGACGGTGCCCCCCGATCCGCCGGTTCTCGCCGCCCCTGAACCCGTCTCCGGATCCCGCCCCCACCCCCGGAAGCACCTGTGTCTGACGCGCCCCGTACCGATTCCCTCCCGACCACACCCGCGCCCGAGCGGACGGCGACCGGCAGCATCCGCGTGCCCTCGTCGACCGGCGCCATCCGCACCCTCGGCTCGAACCCGGCCACCGCGCCGATCATGCTGCACCCGGGAGACTCGATCCCGAACGCCCGCCGCGTGCTGTACATCGTGCTGCTCGGGGCGCTCACGGCGCTCGGGCCGTTCACGATCGATCTCTACCTGCCGGCGTTCCCGGTGCTCGAGCGGGACTTCGACACCACCGCGGCGGCCATCCAGCTGACGCTCACGGGCACCATGATCGGGTTCGCACTCGGACAGCTCGTCGTGGGCCCCCTCAGCGACAAGGTCGGACGGCGCATTCCACTCCTCGCCGTCACGGCGCTCCACGTCCTCGCGAGCGCGGCAGCGGCGTGGGCTCCGACCCTGCCGCTCCTCAGCGGCGCGCGCGTGCTCATGGGGGTCGGCGCGGCCGCGGGCGGCGTGGTGGCGATGGCGATCGTGCGCGACCTCTTCGGCGGCCGCCGGCTCGTGGTCATGCTCTCCCGGCTCGCGCTCGTGTCCGGTGTGGCGCCCGTCGTCGCTCCGTTGATCGGCTCCTGGCTGCTGACGCTCATGCCGTGGCAGGGCATCTTCGTCGTGCTCGCGCTCTACGGCGTGGTCATGCTCGTGTCGACGCTCATCTTCATCCCGGAGACGCTCCCGGTGGCGCGCCGCCAGGAGAAGGGCGGAGCGACCGTGCTCCAGCGCTACCGCTCGGTGTTCTCCGACCGGGTGTTCATCGGGGTGCTCATCATCGGAGGCATGACCTTCTCGGGGCTCTTCTCCTACCTGTCCGCATCCCCCTTCCTCTTCCAGCAGACCCACGGGCTCGACGCGCAGCAGTACGGCATCCTGTTCGCCGTCAACTCCCTCGGCGTCGTCGTCGGGGTGCAGACGGCGTCGCGCCTCGCGGCGCGCTTCGGTCCGCAGTGGGTGATGGCCTACTCGACCGCCGCGCTGCTGCTCGCCGGCACCGCGATCATCGTGACCGATCAGCTCGGCCTCGGACTCTGGGGCACGGTCATCCCGCTGTTCCTGTTCATGACGGCGTGCGGGTTCACGTTCCCCAACGTGCAGGTGCTCGCGCTCGACCGGCACGGGAAGGCAGCCGGCACGGCGGCGTCGGTGATCGGCGCGACGAACTTCGGTGTCGCCGGGCTCATCTCGCCCGTCGTCGGCTGGGTCTCCCAGGGGGCGGGGATCACCGCCACCACCATGGCGTCCGTCATGGTCGGCTGCGCGGCCGTCGGTGTCCTGTCGCTCTGGCTGATCGTGCGTCCGCGCACCGTCGGCATGCTCGCGCCCTGACATCCCGCCGCTCCGCTTCCGCGGACATTCAGCATCCGACCGGCAGAATGGTGCGATGAGAAGACGAACGCTGCTGTGGTCGGGAATAGGGATGCTCGTCGCGGCGACGCTCCTCGGGGCCGCGCTGTTCGTCGGCTACACCGAGCCGCCCGGCTTTGACACGTGGTGGAACGAGACGGTGGTCCAGCACCGCACCGACTGGATGCTGACGGTCGCGCTCATCCTCAACGACATCGGCGGCGGTCTCATCGCGATCCTCGTGGTCCCGCTGCTGGTGATCATCGCGCTGCTGATCGCTCGGCGCTGGCGAGCGGCCGTGTTCTCGGCGATCGCGTTCCTCGTGAGCGCGGGAGCGGTGCAGCTGCTCAAGCAGCTGTTCGGCCGCACACGACCGGAGGACATGATCGTCGCGAGCGATTTCGGTTCATTCCCGTCGGGGCATGTGGCGAACGCGGCCACCATCGCCGTCGTGCTGTGGCTCGTGTTCCCGCGGGTCTGGACGGCGCTCCTCGGAATCCTCTGGATCGTCGCGATGGCCGTCTCCCGCACGCTGCTCTCGGTGCACTGGGCCACCGACACGCTCGGCGGCGCTCTTCTCGGGGCCGGCGTGGTGCTGGTGCTCGGCGCCTGGCTGCTGCCCTGGGTGAACAAGGCGCCGAAGCGGGATCGCGACGCGGCGACGGTAGTCTGAGCGCACACCCACTCACCGAGGAGCCGTCGTGTCACGCATCCGTCCGTACCGTCCGTCCGACCGGGAAGCTCTGTACGAGGTCTGCGTGCGGACCGCGGATGCCGGTGCCGATGCGACCGGCATCTTCTCGGACGACCGGCTCTGGGGCGACATCTTCGCTGTGCCGTACGTGGAGCGGCACCCGGATCTCGCGTGGGTGGTCGAGGCGGACGACGGTCGGGTGATCGGCTACATCGTCGCGACTGACGACACCGAGGCCTTCTCGACGTGGTTCCGCGACGAGTGGTGGCCGGCCGTCGCGGAGCGCCATCCGCGCGCACCCGAGCCGGCGACCCGCGAGGACCGCATGATCGAGTACGGGTTCGCGCAGGGACCGGGGTCGAACCGGCATGCCGCCGCCTATCCGGCGCACCTGCACATCGATCTGCTCCCCGAGACGCAGGGTCAGGGTCTCGGGCGTGAGCTGATCGCCACCCTGTTCGCCGAGCTCGCGCGGCGCGGGGTCGCAGGTCTGCACCTCGGAATGGATCCGAAGAACACCGGCGCCGCGGCCTTCTACGAGCGCCTGGGCATGACGCCTCTGCCCGCCGACCCGGGCGGTCAGAGCTACGGCGTGCGGTTCGAGGGGGCCGACTCGGTGTCCGATGAGGCGGCGTCGGAGGGCGTCGACGGCTCGAAGTGGGCGATCGGGGAGGGGCGCTCCGCGCGCTGACCGGCGTGCGCGGCTCGTGCGCTCTCCGTCTGCGGCACCGCGTAGACCGGGGGTGTCCGGTGTGCCGTCTTGGCGAACCGTCGGCCGCTCACCGAGCTCGGAGTGATCCTCACCACGAACTGCTTCGGGGCCGGTGTCCACGATTCGAGATGCACGACGCCGGCGTGATGCAGCTCCTCCTCGCTCGTCACCTGCGCCCCGCGACCGCGTACGATCACGCTCCAGTAGGAGTCCGCATCCTCGCCGTCGATCTCCAGCGCCACGTCCGCCTCCGACGCGATCGCGAGGAACTTCGCGTCGAACGCCGTCCGGAGGTAGACGGCGCGCTCGAAAGCGCGATGGTTGACCGGTCGGATGTCGGGGGCGCCGTCGGGGGCGACGAAGGCCAGCCGCGAGAGCCCCGGAATCTCCAGCAGCTCCCAGCAGGCGTCCTCGTCGATGTCGCGCGGTGCCGTGTCGTCGTCCGCCATGATCCAGCCTCCCGTCCGTCCACCTCCGATCCTGCCCGTTCGGTGGCCGCGATGCCAGGGGTGTCGCGGTCGAAGCAGTGGGAAGGGCCCGGATATGACGAAGGCCCCGTATCCTCCACGCGGCGGGGGAGTCGGGGCCTTCGATCTGGCGGTGACGGCGGGATTCGAACCCGCGGTTGCTTGCACAACACACGCTTTCCAAGCGTGCTCCTTCGGCCGCTCGGACACGTCACCAGGGAACAACCTGAACAGTCTATCCGATCCGCGAGGGAGCCCACGACCAGACCGCGCGACGCGCGGGGACGTAGGATCTCTGGGTGGCAACCCCCAAGATCGTGCTGTTCTACGTGTTCACGCCGTTGGCCGACCCGGAGGCGATCCGCGTGTGGCAGAGGGATCTGGGGGAGGCCCTCGGGCTGCGCGGGCGGCTGATCATCTCGAAGGACGGCGTCAACGGCACGCTCGGCGGCGACCTGCCTGCGCTGAAGAAGTGGGCTCGCTCGTTCCGCTCATATGCGCCCTTCCGTGACGTCGACCTCAAATGGAGCGAGGGCACCGGCGTCGACGCCGAGGGGCGGAGCATCGACTTCCCGAAGCTGAGCGTCAAGGTGCGGGACGAGATCGTCTCGTTCGGCGCTCCGGGCGAGCTGCGGGTCGACGAGTCCGGCGTGATCGGAGGCGGCCGCCACCTGAGCCCCGAGGCGCTGCACGACCTGGTCGCGGAGCGCGGCGAAGATGTGGTGTTCTTCGACGGGCGCAACGCGTTGGAGGCGCAGATCGGGCGTTTCCGTGGGGCGGTCGTGCCCGACACGGAGACCACGAGGGACTTCGTCTCGCTGCTCGACTCGGGCGCGTACGACGATCTCAAGGGCAAGCCGGTCGTCACCTACTGCACCGGGGGCATCCGCTGCGAGGTACTGTCGAGCCTGATGACCGCCCGCGGCTTCGGCGAGGTGTACCAGCTGGAGGGTGGGATCGTCCGCTACGGGGAGACGTTCGGCGACGACGGGCTGTGGGACGGCTCGCTGTACGTGTTCGACAAGCGCGGGTCGGTCGACTTCTCCGATCATGCGGCGGTCATCGGAACCTGTGCCGGGTGCGGAGCCGCGACCAAGCGCACCGCGAACTGCCCCGATCCCTCCTGCCGGAGGCAGTTCGTCGTCTGCGAGGCGTGCGACACGGTGCCCTGCGACGTGCACGCCGCCTGACGCGCGGTCAGGCGAGGAGCGGAGACTCCGCGGCACGGCCGGCGAACAGCGACCGCGGCACGATGAACGCGCGCACGCGCGACGGTCGATCGGCGCTGCGCCTGATCTGCGCGAGCACGTCCGCGAGCGCCGCGTCGAGCGCGACCGACGCCTCTCCGGACGGGCGGGCGTAGCTGGCACGCTCGACGGCGTCCGTCAGCACCCGCATTCGGTCGGCATCCACACCCCGCTCGCGCACGAGGTCCGCCCCCCGCATGCGCGGGGACTCGGCGTCGGAGAGCGGGAGGCCGAGATCCATCATGGTCGCGCGCAGCTCCGTCCATGCGGATGCCGCATCTCCCCGACGTGCGCGGGACCGGCGCGCCGCGCGCAGCACGGTCCGCGCGCCGGCGGGAAGGAGCAGGACGGCGAGGATGCCGAGCGCGACGAGCAGGACCGGTGTCGGGTCCAACGTGCGCAGTTCCCCGCTCGATCCCGCCGACTCATCGGTGTCGCCGCGGTCCACCTCCGGGCCCGAGGTCGCCTCCGACGTGGGGGCGGCGGTCGGCGCGGGTTCGTCCGGTCCCTCCGTTCCCCCGCCGGTCGTGGTCGCGGCTGCGAACGCCGTGGGCACGCCGAGCGAGGCCGTCGGTTCGAACGGCACCCATCCGACTCCGGGGAAGAGCACCTCGGGCCAGGAGTGCAGCTGATCGCTGGACACCGAGAACACGGTCTCGTCGCCGCGGGTCGTCGTGGTAGGGACACCGGGCAGGTAGCCCACGACGATACGCACCTGCATGCCCAGACTCTCGGCCATCAGCGAGAACGCGCCCGCGAAGTGGATGCAGTACCCCGACCTCACCTCGAGGAACCGGGCGACCGCGTCGGCGCCCGTTCCGTCGAAGTCCTCCTCCACGGGCGTCTCGAGCGAGTACTCGAACTCCCCACGGAACCAGGACTGCAGGGCGATGAGACGGTCGTAGTCGTTCTCCGCGTCCGCCGTGACCTCGCGGGCGGTCGCGCCGATGACGGCGGGGAGGTCGACGAGCTCCGACACCGGGGCCGCGGCGTCGGTGGCGCGGATCTGCTCGAGGGTGGGCGCGACGACGGCCGAGCGCACGGTGTAGTCGTTGCCCACGGCATCGGCGTTCCGCGAGGCGAGTGTGCGGTTGTCGGGGCTGACCCGCCATGCCGCCGACACACCCTGCAGACTCGTGGCGGGATACGGCACGGGCAGCCACGAGCTCGACATCCGGATGACGCGGATGGACGTGCTCTGCTCCGTGGCCTCGATGTCGGATGCCCACTCGTCGGGTCCGAATCCCTCGCTCTGCGGGCGCAGGCGACCCCGGTCGGGCTCCCACACCCGCCCGTCGAACTCCGACAGGGTGGTCAGGCGCAGGTACGGAGCGGTCTCGGCGGTGGTGGCGAGGGTCAGCACCTCGACGGGGTTCGGCTGACGCAGGTCGTCGCCGAGGCGCAGCGACGCATCGACCGTGACGCCGGCGCCGGTGCCGGCGAGGGTGGCGGACACGGGCAGGGCGGGAGCGACGATGATCGAGGCGACGAGGGCGGCGGCGCCCACCCCCGCGGTCACGGCGCCCGATGTCCGTCGAGGCGACTGCGCGTCCTGCGCGGCGGTGAACCGGAGCAGGACGAGAGCGAGGATGCCGATCATCACGAACCACACGACGTCCGCGCCGCGCAGGGTGACGATCATCGGCATCGCACCGACGACGGCGGCGAGCAGGATGGCGATGATGGCGCTGCGCTGGGCGACGAACTGATCGAGGAGCACGGCGACGACGGCGAATCCCGCGGCCATCACCGCCTCCATCGCGGAGGTGGCGGCCAGCGGAGCGGCGCCGAAGGCGATCTCCTGGCCGGCGGCACCCGCCAGCGTGCCGAAGACGCTCAGCGTCTCGCCCGTCGGGAGCAGACCGAAGAAGGCGGTGTCACCGGCGACGATGAGGGTGACCGAGCCGATCGCGACGGCGGCCTGCACGGCGAGCGCGACGAGGTCGCGGACCCAGGAGACCCGTCGGCGCATCAGCGTGCGCACGATCATGCCGGCGACGGCGACCGAGACGATGACCGTGACGGCGGCGATCGACCACGATCCCGGCCGGATCACGGAGGTGTACGGCCACAGCGCGACGATGCCGGCCACCGCTGCGAGCACCGACGACAGCACCGGGCGCTCGCTCGGGACGCCCGGTCGGTGCCAGGCGAGCGCGGTCCGGCGACGACGGAGTCGGCCGGCCTCAGCGGTCGCCATCGCTCACCGCCCCGTCCGGGCGCGCCGGCACGGCCATCGCGCGGTCGGGGAGCGCATCCGCCCATGCTGCCGCCGGGTCTCCGGCGAGACGGGCGAAGGACCATCCATGCTGTGCGGCCGCCTGCTCCGCGCCCGGCAGGGGCGAGGTCGCGAACAGGATCGGCGCCGCCGCTCCCGCCGGCCGGAGAAGGCCGGCGTCCTCCTCATCGAGCTCGCCGGTGATGTAGACGAGGGGACCGGGCGGAGTGCCTCCGACGAGGGTCGGCAGGTCCCTCGACTCGCCCCTCGGGGTGACGAGGGCGAGAGCCACGAGCAGGCCGTCCCTGTCGTCCTCGTGCCCGCGGAGGGTGCCGAGCAGCGCACCGGTGCCGTCGATGACGTCGACGCCGTAGCCCTCCTGCATGAGGTGCACGGCGACCGACGCGCAGAACGACACCGCATCCTCAAAGGCGTCGTCGGCGTCGTCCCCGGGTGCGTCCCACCGGGCCGCGGCGCGATCGAGCACCACGAGGGCGTCCGGACTGGACTCCTCCTCCTCCTGGCGCACCATGAGCTGCCCGCGGTGCGCGGTCGCGCGCCAGTGGATGCGGCGCATGGAGTCGCCCGGGATGTAGCGCCGAGGCGACAGGTTGTCGCTGCCCTGCCCCAGCCGGCTCGACGAGGTGTGCGCGGTGCCCCCTGCCGCCCCCACCTTGACCGCCAGCGGGTCGAGCGTGAACACCTCGGGCACGACCGTGACGGTGCGGGTCTCGCCGAAGGCCTGCTCGCGCTGGGCGAGGCCGAAGGGGTCGACCGTGCGCAGCACCAGGGGGCCGACGGGCCAGACCCCGCGACGGACACCGGTGATCGCATAGCTCAGCTGCCCGGTCTCCGAGGGGTACTCGCCGCTCGCGTCGCCGGATACGGCATCGGGAAGCACATCGCGCCAGAGCCCGCGGGGGACTCGCAGGGCGCGGAGGGCGAACCGCACGGTCACCCTGGAGGTCTCCGACACCGTGAGAAGGTCCGTCGACACCTGGCGGGTCACGGTCCCCGAGCGGCGTGGAAGCACGACGACGAGCACCGCGAACACGGTCAGCGCGAGGAGGAGGAGACCGACGTAGAGCAGGATGGACGCGCCGAGCAGGTTCGCCGCGAGGACGCATCCGGCCCCGGACAGCAGCGCAGCCGTGCCCCGGAGGGTCAGGGTGCGACGGCGGCGCGGCATGGTCTTACCGGCGGGACTCAGGAGCGGACGGCGACGGGCACGCGCACGCGCTCGGCGATCTGGGTGAGTGCCGACTCGACCGGCTGGGCGCCCGCTCGGTGTGCGCCGCGCGCGGGCAGAAGGCGGTGCGCGAGGACGGGGATGAGCAGGGCCGTGACGTCGTCGGGGATCACGAAGTCGCGTCCGTCGAGGGCCGCCCACACCTTCGCGGCCCTGATGAGCTGGAGCGTCGCCCGCGGGCTCGCCCCCAGGTGCAGGTTGGGGTCGACGCGGGTCGCCTGGGCGAGGGCCACGGTGTACTCCTCCAGTGCGGGAGCGACGTGCACCGACCGCGCCCAGGCGATGAGCCCGGAGATGGAGGCCGCATCGGCCACCGCGCTCACCGACGCGAGCGGGTTGACCGTGTCTCGCTGACGGAGCATCTCGGCCTCGGCCGCGGCGTCCGGATAGCCCATCGAGATGCGCATCATGAAGCGGTCGCGCTGGGCTTCGGGCAGCGCGTAGGTGCCCTCCATCTCGAGCGGATTCTGCGTCGCCACGACGAGGAACGGCTGCGGCAGCAGGTGCGTCGATCCGTCGACCGTGACCTGCCCCTCCTCCATCGCCTCCAGCAGCGCGGACTGCGTCTTGGGCGAGGAGCGGTTGATCTCGTCGGCGATCACGATGTGCGCGAACACCGCCCCGCGCTTGAACTCGAACTCCCGATCGACCGGGTTGTAGACGCTGACGCCGGTCACGTCGCCGGGCAGGAGATCGGGCGTGAACTGGATGCGCCGCACCGTGGCGTCCACGCTGGCCGCCAGCGCGCGGGCGAGCATCGTCTTGCCGACGCCGGGGACGTCCTCGATGAGGAGGTGGCCTTCGGCGAGCAGGCAGACCAGAGCGCTGCGCACCGCGTCCGGCTTGCCGTCGATGACGCGCCCGATCGAGCCGATGATGGCCTGCGTCTGCGCGGCGAACTGGTCGGCGTCGACCACGGTCGTGACCGAGGGGATCGTGTCTGGCATGCGTTACCTCTCGCGTGGGCGCTGCGGTGCGCGTGAACCGATCGTAACCCGCGCGGCAGGGGAAGGGCCCGGCATCGGTTAGACTGGTCACGGCTCTCCGCGTGACGGCATCCAGGCCAATTCCCCCAGGGCGGAAACGCAGCAAGGGTAACCGGGCTCTGCTGGGTGCGCGGAGGGTCTTTTCTTTCGCCCTCGCGGCTGTCAGCCACCTCCGGGGCGACACTGACAGGATCATGACGTGATCGAGCCCGACGTGAACCGCACCGCCGGCAGCCCGAGACGGCACGGGCTCGGCCGCTTCGCTCCGCCCGTCCTGCTTCTCGCCGTCATGTGGGCGGTGCAGCTGATCGACGCCGCGCTGCCGCTCTCCTTCACGGGATTCGGACTGCGCTCCTGGGACCCGGCCGGTCTCCCCGGCATCCTCGTGTCTCCTCTCCTGCATGCCGGCTGGTCGCACCTCATCGCGAACTCGCTGCCGCTGCTCGTGCTCGGCTGCCTCGTCGCGGTCGAGGGGAGCAGGCGCTTCTGGGCGGTGACCGCGTTCGCCGCCGTCATCGGCGGCGTCGGCACCTGGCTCCTCAACGCGCCCGGCACTCTCACCGTCGGCGCCTCCGGGCTCGTGTTCGGCTACTTCGGCTACACCGTGATGCGGGTGTTCGCCCCCGGTCGCGTCTCGCACCGCATCCTCTACGCCGTGATCGCCGTGATCGTGGTGATGCTCTACGGCGGGTCGATGCTCGCCGGGGTGGTCGGGGTGCGCGACGGCGTCTCGTGGCAGGCGCATCTCTTCGGCGCCCTCGGTGGCGGCCTCGCGGCGTTCGCGGGCCGAGGCGGGCGCGCCCGGCGATGACCGCCGCGAGGAGAAGACGCGGGGCGACGCGACGCGCCGCATCCCGGCGTCCGCGGCGCGCGTCGCCGTCCGCCCGTT
>JAAIGE0100114581.1_pt1 | contig 15358 bp, 10 predicted proteins | sample 6487951 | NCBI WGS metagenome assembly JAAIGE01 (sample SAMN13974128, study PRJNA590717) | phyllosphere metagenome | biome: tomato field; feature: multiple bacterial spot infested tomato fields; material: tomato leaves; isolation source: leaves from tomato fields | host: Solanum lycopersicum ... | reverse complement strand
TCCGGCGGCCGCACCGGTTGCAGCCGTTGCCGCTGCACCGGGCGCCGCTGCCGAACCTGCTGCCGCCGCGGCGACACCGGCCAAGGCCGCCGCTGCCGAAGCCGAAAGCTCGATCCGCGTCAGCGTCGACAAGGTCGATGCGCTGATCAACCTGGTCGGCGAACTGGTCATCACCCAGGCCATGCTCAAGCAGGTCTCGCACGCACTGGACCCGGTCCACGCCGAGAGCCTGTTCGCCGGCCTGGACCAGCTTGAACGCAACACCCGCGACCTGCAGGAAGCGGTGATCGGCGTGCGCATGCTGCCGGTCGATGCAGTGTTCCGCCGCTTCCCGCGCCTGGTCCGCGACCTCTCCGGCCGCCTCGGCAAGCAGGTCCGCCTGCGCACCGTCGGCGAAGGCACCGAGCTGGACAAGGGCCTGATCGAGAAGATCGCCGATCCGCTGGTCCACCTGGTGCGCAACTCGATCGACCACGGCCTGGAAATGCCGGACGTGCGACGTGATGCGGGCAAGGACGAGACCGGCACGATCACCCTGGCGGCATCGCACCAGGGCGGCCACATCGTCATCGAAGTCAGCGACGACGGCCGCGGCCTGGACCGTACCAAGATCCTCGCCAAGGCCAGCGAGCGCGGCCTGGCCGTACCGGACAACCCGACCGATTCGCAGGTCTGGGACCTGATCTTCCAGCCCGGCTTCTCAACTGCAGACGCGGTCACCGACCTGTCCGGCCGCGGCGTCGGCATGGATGTGGTCCGTCGCAACATCCAGGCGCTGGGTGGCGAAGTGCAGATCGAAAGCGGCCTCGGTACCGGTACTCGCACACTGATCCGCCTGCCGCTGACACTGGCCATCCTTGATGGCATGACCGTGGCGGTGGCCGGCGAAACCCTGATCCTGCCGCTGGCGTACGTGCTGGAGGCACTGCAGCCGCAGCCCGAGGACATCCGCAGCATGGCCGGCGAAGGCCGTGTGCTGCGCGTGCGTGGCGAATACCTGCCGATCCTGTCGCTGAGCGAGTACTACGGCTACGGCAACCGCGCTCCCGGCAGCGAATCGTTGGTGGTGGTGGTCGAAGGCGATGGCCAGAAGATCGCACTGGAAGTCGACGAGCTGGTCGGCCAGCAGCAAGTGGTGGTGAAGAACATCGAGAACAACTATCGCCGCATCGGCGGGGTGTCCGGTGCCACCATCCTCGGCGATGGCCGCGTGGCCCTGATCGTCGACATCGGTGGCCTCGTGCGCTCGCTGCGGATGCCGCAGGCCGCCTGATCCACACCGCATGCGTGCACTGAACCGCCGCCCTTCGGGGCGGCGGTTTTTCTTTGCGCGTGCGCCGACCATGTGTGGCTGGGGGTCAGATCCCTCTTCTTTGAAAAGGGATCTGACCCCAATCCGCCCCCGAACCCATTCCGTGAACTCCGTCGCCGCACTGGTTTCGTTCGCAACCACGCCACCGAAGCGCAAGCCGCGCCGCCGCAGCACTTTCGCGCCGTCATCCCTACGCAACCGAATGTGATCTGCGTCCATAAAGTCCGCCCGCAGCACGCCGCTATCTCGCTTTGACGGCCGTCACCGAACCCCCACCGGGCACCACCGTTCGCTCTGCAACCACCCCCAGCCGACGCAACGACGCCGGCATCCTGCCCACCTGGAGCACCCTGCATGAAGTGGTTCCAAGATCTGCCCATCGCCCGCAAGCTGGCGGTGGGGTTCACCCTCACCACCTTGATGACCCTCGTCCTCGGTGCATTCGCGCTGCTGCGGCTCAACGAGGCCAACAAGCAACTGGGCGAGATGGCCAGCAACGATATTCCCTCGGTGCAGCACCTCGGCGAGGCACGCTCGCAACTGGGCGAATTCCGCACCTACGAGCTGGCGCTGCTCAGCATGCTCGACCAGCCGGACAAGGTGGCCGACTACTACAAGCGCATGGACGACACCGCCAAGGCCGTGCACGACGAACTGGCCGCCTACTCGGCACTGCCCGCACTGGCCAAGGAGCGCGAACTGTATGGCGCGGCCAACGTGCAGCTGGACCGCTACTTCGCCGCCAACAAGGCCATGCGCGAAGCGGTCGCCGCTGGCGATGGCGCTTTGGCGCGGCAGATCTCCGACGAACAGTCGCGGCCGGCACGCCGTGACCTGTTCGCTGCGATGAAGACCCTCGGCACCCACATCGCCGGCCTGATGGATGCCAAGATCGCCGATGCCAATGCCACCCACCACACCAGCATGATCGCCATCATCGGCTGCATCGTGCTGCTGTCGCTGGTGGCCGCCGCGCTGGCCATGGTCATCTCGCGCGCTGTCACAGGTCCGCTGGGCAAGGCCGTGCACGCGATCCAGGCCGTCGCCCGTGGTGATCTCAGTGTCAGCACCCAGGCCACCAGCAAGGACGAAGCCGGCAAGATGCTGGCCGCCACGGCCGAGATGACCTCGATGCTGCGCCGCTTCTCCGAGCAGACCCAGTTGATGGCGCAGATGCATGCCGGTCCGGATATCAGCCACCGCATCCCGGAGGACTTCCCGGGCGTGTATGGCCAGCTGGCCGGCGGCATCAACACGGTGATCTTCGAACACCTGGATGCGATCCGCGATGCCATCGACGTGCTCAACCAGTACGCGATCGGCAATCTTGCACCGGACGCACGCCGCCTGCCGGGCAGCCGCGCGATCCTGCACGAGTCGATGGATGCCGCCAAGGCCAGCCTGCTCGCGATCAACACCCAGATCCAGCAGCTGGCCGCCGCTGCAGCAGCCGGCGATTTCAGCCAGCGCGGCGATGCCCAGCGCTTCCAGCATGACTTCAAGGTCATGATCGAGCAGCTGAACACCATGATGCAGGTGGCCGACGGCAATCTGGGCCAGTTGTCGCAGCTGCTGCAATCGATCGCTGCCGGCGACCTGACCGCACGCATGGATGGGCAGTTCAATGGTGTGTTCGCACGCATGCGTGACGACGCCAACACCACCGTCGCGCAGCTGACCCAGATCGTCGGCCAGATCCAGGCCAGCGCCTCCAGCATCACCCTCGCCGCCGGCGAGATCGCCTCGGGCAACAGCGACCTGTCGCGCCGCACCGAACAGCAGGCCGCCAATCTGGAAGAAACCGCCGCCTCGATGGAGGAGCTGACCTCGACCGTTCGCCAGAACGCCGAGCATGCCCGCCAGGCCAATCAGCTGGCGATCGGTGCGCACGGCGTGGCCTCGCAGGGCGGCGACGTGGTCGGCCAGGTGGTGACCACCATGTCGGCCATTGAAGCCTCCTCGAAGAAGATCGCCGAGATCATCTCGGTCATCGATGGCATTTCGTTCCAGACCAACATCCTGGCGCTGAACGCCGCGGTGGAAGCCGCACGCGCTGGTGAACAGGGCCGTGGCTTCGCCGTGGTCGCCAGTGAGGTGCGCACCCTCGCCCAGCGCTCGGCCGCTGCCGCCAAGGAGATCAAGGGCCTGATCGATGATTCTGTCGGCAAGGTCGCCGAAGGCTCCAGCCTGGTGCACCAGGCCGGCAGCACCATGGGCGAGATCGTCGCCTCGGTGCAGCGCGTGACCGACATCATGGCCGAGATCTCCGCTGCCTCGCAGGAACAGAGCGCCGGCATCGAGCAGGTCAACCAGACCGTGGTGCAAATGGACGAGACCACCCAGCAGAACGCCGCACTGGTAGAGGAAGCCACCGCCGCCGCACGCGCGATGGAAGACCAGGCCGTGCAGCTGGGCGAAGCGGTTGCCCGCTTCCGCTTGGCCTCGCAAGGTTCGACGGCTTCGGCGGTGCGCCTGGCCACGGCACCGGTTCCGCGCCAGGTGGCGACCGCTGCGCCGGCTGCCAAGCGCGCACTGCGTGCGTCGGCGGCACAGCCGGCACTGGCCGCCGAGGGCGACTGGCAGGAGTTCTGAGGTAACGGGGTCGGATCCCTTTCCTGAGGAAAAGGGATCCGACCCCTCGCACATGGAAAGTGATGCAATTCTCACTTCATAATCCTGCACAGTGGCCGATATCCCCATCGAGCCACGCGCCAACGCGTGCTGGCGCCCGCCCTTGACCGTAGATTCCATGTCCGACGGCAACGACACTGCAGTGCACGATGTCCACGCGGCCGACGCCGCTGACGAACGTTTCCTGGTCCGCAACCCGCGCCAGCTGCGGCAGTTGCTGCGATCGCTGATCGACCAGCGATCACTGATCAATGCGCATATCGACGGCCGCGACCGATCGTTCCCGACTGCGCTGCTTGAGCTCGATGAAGACGAGGACACCCTGCTGCTCGATGGCAGTCCGCAGGAAGCGTCCAACCGCGCCGCCGAGCAGGCCGACCACCTTCTGTGCTTCGCCCAGCTTGAACGCGTGCTGGTGCGCTTCCGGCTGCAGGCACTGCAGCGCGTGGACAATGACGGCCACGTGGCATTCCGCGCCCCGCTGCCGGACGAGCTGGTACACCTGCAACGGCGCGAACTGTACCGGCTGGAAACCCCGGTCACCGACTCGCCGCAGCTGCAGCTGCCCTGCGGAGAAGACCGCAGCGGTACGCTGTCAATGCGGGTGGTTGATATCAGTGGCGGCGGCCTGGCCGTGGTAGTGCCCACCGACTGCGCGGTATTCAGCCTGCAGAAGCGCTACCCGGCCCTGCTCTCACTGCCGGACGGCCCGGACCTGGAGATCGAACTGGTGGTCTGCAACCTGCTGCCACAGCGCCAGCCCAACGGCATCGAGGTCAAGCGCGTGGGCATGCGTTTCGACGGCCTGCCGCGTGGCGGCGACAGCGCCATCCAGCGCTACATCTTCCGCATTGACCGCCAGCGCAAGGCGCGCCGCAACGGCGAGCTCTGAGGCCGTCCGACCGATAGTGCCGGCCGCTGGCCGGCAATGGCCGTATCCGCGTTGTTGCCAGGTTCCCGGCCAGCGGCCGGCACTACCGCTTACCGGTAGATCCACGCCATGTGTAGATGCCCCGGGCGCCACACCTAAAGTCCCCCACCGAGGGGCCGATATCGAGCCTGACACCGGGACTTCCGGCAGAACCAGGACCCCTCGATGAACGACAAGACCAGCACCACCGCCAGCGCCGGTGGCGAATTCCTCAGCTTCACCCTCGGTGCCGAGCACTACGGCGTGGACATCCTCAAGGTGCAGGAAATCCGCGGCTACGACGCGGTCACCCGCGTACCGGATGCACCGGACTACATCAAGGGCGTGATCAACCTGCGCGGCACCATCGTGCCGGTCATCGACCTGCGCCTGAAGCTGCGCCTGGACAATGCCCGCTACGACGCCTTCACCGTGATGATCGTGCTGAACGTCGAAGACCGTGTGGTCGGGATCGTCGTGGACAGCGTCTCCGACGTGATCCCGCTGTCTGCCGAGCAGATCCGCCCGACCCCGGAATTCGGCGCTGCCGTCGATACCCGCTTCATTTCCGGCATCGGCACCCAGGATGACCGCATGTTGATCCTGCTGGACATCGAGACCCTTCTCGACAGTGCCGACATGGGCCAGGCCAGCCTGGTCGAAGACGCCGCCGCCTGAACCAGCGGACCTGCTTCACGTTCTGGTCACAAAGCCCTTCAGTTCCCCGCGGCAGTGCCGATAGGGGGACAGAAGCCGGCCGCGCAGGAGCGCGCAGGACCGGAACGACCATCACCATCCCCGGAGATACACCTCGATGAAGTCCCTGCTTGCGTTCGTTTCGGCCGCTGTCCTGGCCACCACTGCCGCCTCCGCTTTCGCCCAGTCGGCCGACATGATCCCGCCGGAAATGGCACCGCGTTCGGTCGGCAAGGACGGCATGGTCTGTGGCAAGGTCGAAAAGGCCCGCTACGCAGAAGGTTCCGAAGGCCAGCCGACCTTCCTGTACATGGGCGGCGCCTTCCCGCGCCACACCTTCTCGGCGCGCATCGCCGGCGAGAACCGCGGCAAGTTCTCCTTCCCGCTGGAAACCCTGGAAGGCAAGACCGTGTGCGTGATCGGCAAGATCCAGCGCGATGCCTCGCGTGCTGAAATCGAAGTCAGCTCGCCGGCAAGCCTGAAGCTGGCCAACATCAAGTAATCCGCCGTTCGTCGAACCACGCCGGACCTGGTGCCGGCGTGGTTTCTGCTGCAACCGGGCCCGATGCCCGGACGCGTCTGCCTTAGGAGATCGCAACGCCCATGCCGTGGATCAACAACCTGAAACTGATGCCGAAGCTGATGCTGACCTTCGGCGTTCTCCTGCTGGTGATGCTGCTGCAGGGCATCGTCGCCTACCGTGGCCTGCACTCGCTGAACAACGTCACCACCGAGCTGGCCGGTTCGCGCATGGAGAGCATCCGCATGGCCGGCGAGATGCGAGGCATGCTCGGCGAGTACCGCAACGCCGCCTACCAGCAGCTGATCCGCGCAAGCGACGACGTCAAGGCAGATGCCCGCAAGCAGTCCACTGAACTGCGCGAAAGCATGGACAAGTCGATCAAGGGCTATCCGGCGCTGGTCGACAACCCGCAGCAGAAGAAGCTGTTCGATACCTTCGCCAAGGAATGGAAGGAGGCACTGGCCTCCTATGACAGCGTCACCGAGATGCTGGAGCTGGACCTGCCCGACGATGCGATCGATACCTTCGTCGGCGAGACCCGCGCCAAGCACCGCAAGGCCGGCGCTGCACTGGAAGCATTGATTGCCGAAGACAACCGCCTCGCCCGCGCATCGCGCGATGAGGCCGAATCCACCTACGCCGCCTCGGCCGTGCTGACCGTGATCGCCCTGCTGGGCGGTGCTGCGCTTGGCCTGGTGCTGGTCTGGCTGTTCGCCCGCGCCCTGGTCGGCAGCGTGCGTGGCGCCGTCTCGGTTGCCAACGATGTGGCCGGTGGCAAGCTTGATGGCCATATCGATGTCAGCCGCAAGGACGAAGTCGGCGAGCTGATGCAGGCCATGCAGCGCATGCAGCGCGACCTGCGCGAGCGCACCGAAACCGACCAGGCCATCGCCCGCGAGAACCTGCGCATCCGCACCGCGCTGGACTACAGCTCGACCGGCGTGTACCTGACCGACACCAGCAACACCATCGTCTACAGCAATCGCGCCCTGCAGCAGACTCTGACCCAGTACCAGGACGAGGTCCGCCGCGACCTGCCGGACTTCGATGCGCAGGCCTCGCTGGTCGGCAAGCCGGTCACCGTGCTCGAGCACCGTGGCGAGATGGATCAGACTCTGCTGGGCAACCTGAAGGCGCACGGCGTTGCCCGTCGTCCGATGCAGTACGGCGACGCCCAGTTCGCCCAGGTGGTGTCGACCATCCGCAACGAAGGCGGCGATACCGTTGGCTACGTAGTGGAGTGGCGCGACCGCACCCAGGAATCGCAGGTCGAAGCCGAAGTGGCGCGCGTGATTGCCCAGGCTGCGGCCGGCGACCTGTCCGGCCGCATCGACGCCAACGACAAGGAAGGCTTCTTCCTGCAGCTGGCCCAGCAGATCAACGGCCTGCTCGACGCCAATGCCGGCAGCATCGAACAGATCTCCGGCCTGCTCGCCGCGCTGTCGCAGGGTGATCTGACCGTGCGCATGCACGGCGATTACCAGGGCGTGTTCGCCCGCATGCGCGATGATGCCAACGCCACCGCTGCGCAGCTGAGCGAGATCGTCACCCGCATCAAGCAGTCCAGCCGTGCGATCAGCTCGGCCGCCGGCGAAATCGCCTCGGGCAACAGCGATCTGTCGCGCCGCACCGAGCAGCAGGCCGCCAACCTGGAAGAAACCGCTGCCTCGATGGAGGAGCTGACCTCGACCGTTCGCCAGAACGCCGAGCATGCACGCCAGGCCAACCAGCTGGCGATCGGTGCGCACGGCGTGGCCTCGCAGGGCGGCGATGTGGTCGGCCAGGTGGTCACCACGATGTCGGCCATCCAGGCCTCGTCGAAGAAGATTTCGGAGATCATCTCGGTCATCGACGGCATCGCCTTCCAGACCAACATCCTGGCGCTGAACGCTGCCGTGGAGGCCGCACGTGCCGGCGAACAGGGGCGCGGTTTCGCCGTGGTCGCCAGCGAAGTGCGCACCCTCGCCCAGCGCTCGGCCGCTGCCGCAAAGGAGATCAAGGGCCTGATCGACGACTCGGTGAGCAAGGTGGCCGAAGGCTCGGCACTGGTGAATCAGGCCGGCAGCACCATGGCCGAGATCGTCTCCTCGGTGCAGCGCGTGACCGATATCATGAGCGAAATCTCTGCCGCCTCGCAGGAGCAGTCGGCCGGCATCGAGCAGGTCAACCAGACCGTCACCCACATGGACGAGGCCACCCAGCAAAACGCCGCGTTGGTGGAAGAAGCCACCGCCGCTGCACGCTCGATGGAAGAGCAGGCGCAGCAACTCACCGAAGCGGTGGCGCTGTTCCGCCTCTCGGCCGAACTGGAAGCGGTCACCCGCGCAACGCCGGTGGTACGCCAGATCGCCGCCAAGCGCCCGGTGGCGGCCAGCAGGCCTGCCACCAAACCGCATGCCGCGCGTCCGGCGGGCCGCGCCGCAGTGGCAATGGCGCCGTCCAACGAATCCGACTGGTCCGAGTTCTAAGCGCGCGAGACGGCTGCGCTCACCGCCAAGTGGGCGCGACCTGTGCCGGGTCTGGCAAGTACCACATAGGTATGCGGATCCTGAAGTCTGTCTCCGAGTGTAGGACTATTCGCCATGTTGTACGGTCGTTCAATCAGCCGCATGGCCTTGAAATGGCAACTGTTATCGAAGCCGCGCCCTCAAAAAGCGCGGCTTTCATTTTGGCGCACAGTCGAAAACAGACTCTTCAGTACGATTCAATATAATATTAGATAAATTTCATATTTGAATTAAATTTATACTGTAGAGCTCGCATTGCCAACCATAATCCACAGGGAAAACTCCGACAGAATAAAAATTTATTTCACAAGCCTAACTTGAGTTATATTTTTTTTGATATCGAGGTATTCAGTAGATGCTCTCAGGCGCCGTTATTGGGCATAGCGAGACGTCAGACTGCACTCGACTGGCGTTTCCGCATCGCTCGCTTTTATCGCGCAACGCTTGCCAGGAACCCTGTCATGACCTCACTTCTTCAACGTTACAACGTCGGCCCACGTCTAGCGGCCGCCTTCGCTGTGCTGATTGTGCTGTCGGGCCTGATCGCCTTGATCGGTTATCGCGGATTGACGTCAGCACGTGCTTTGGTCGACGGCATCGTGAACCAGAACATGGCGAAGATTCGCCTGTCCAACGACATGATGAACGCCAATTTCATTATCGGCACGCAGCTGCGCAATCTGGTATTGCCTACCAGCGATGAAGAGAATCGCCAGTTCGTTGCCAAGATCCAGTCTGCGCGTGCCGACTACACCAAGGCGCGCGAAGCGTTGTATGCCATGCCGGCCTCGGAGCAAGGCAAGATCCTGCGTGCAGAGATCGATGCGCGCCGCGCCGAAGTCAAGGGTTTGAATGACAAGGTCATGGATCTGGTGATGACCGGTCACAGCGACGAAGCACTTCCCTTTCTGCTGAACAAGGCGGCGCCCGCCATGCAGGTCTGGCAGGACAAAATTGCCGAAAACATCGCCCTGCAGGAGAAGCTGGCAGCCGATGCATCGGCTGTCGCATTCAAGTCCATGGACGACTCGCGCAAGTTGCTGATCGGCGGCTCGCTGCTGGTCGTATTGTTGAGCGGCGCCCTGGGCGTGCTCATCACCCGCAGCCTGACCCAGCCGTTGAGCCGCGCGACCCGCGCCGCCGAATCCATCGCCGACGGCCAGCTGGACAACGACGTGGACACCCACTTCAACGACGAAGCCGGGCGCCTGCTCAAGGCGATGAGCAAGATGCAACAGCAGTTGCGCAATCTGCTCAGCGCGCAGACCGACATGGCCCGTCGCCATGATGAAGGCCAGATCAGCTTCCGCATCGATGCCGAGGCGTTCCCAGGCGAATACGGACGCATGGCCAGCGATACCAACAATCTGGTCGCATCGCATATCGCGGTGAAATTGAAGCTTGCGCAGATCATGGGCCGCTACGCCATCGGCGATCTTAGCGAGGACATGGACAAGCTGCCCGGCGAAAAGGCCGTGCTCACCGACACCATGGCGCAGGTCAAATCCAACCTGTCGGCGATGAATACCGAGATCAAGCACCTGGCGACATCGGCGGCCAATGGCGACTTCAGCGCCCGCGGCGATGCCGAGCGTTTCCAGTACGACTTCCGCGTGATGGTGGACAGCCTCAACACCTTGATGGCCACCACCGACGGCAACCTGCAATCGCTCTCGGGCTTGTTGCAGGCGATCGCTGCCGGCGACCTCACCGCCCGCATGAGTGGCGAGTTCCACGGCGTGTTTGCGCAGATGCGCGACGATGCCAATGCCACCGCTACGCAGCTGGCCGAGATCGTCAGCGGCATCAAGGCCTCGGCCACGTCGATCAGGGGTGCGGCAAGCGAAATCGCCGCCGGCAATCAGGACCTGTCGCAGCGTACCGAGCAGCAGGCTGCCAACCTGGAAGAAACCGCTGCCTCGATGGAAGAGCTGACCTCGACCGTTCGCCAGAACGCCGAGCACGCCCGCCAGGCCAACCAGCTGGCCATCGGTGCACACGGTGTCGCGCGCCCGCCACGGCAGCAGGTACCGCTCGGTGCGGTCGCGGTGGGCGCCGAACGCTCGGGCGTCCATCGCGAGCGCCACCCGCTCGGCGTGCCGGATCGCGCCGGCCAGCAGCGGCACGACGTAACCCGCCCAGCGGGCGATCGCGGCGAACGGCCCGCGCCCGCCGTGCGCGCCGCGCACACGGTGCGCCTGCCGGATCACCTCGAGCTCGTACCCGAACCGCGGCACGAACCGGATCGCCGCGAGCGCGGCGTAACCGATGCGGTAGGGCACACGCAGCTGCTGCACGGTCGCGCGGACGAGGTCGGGGCCCGTGGTCGTGAGCCCCGCGATGAGCCCGAGCGCGAGGATCGCCGCGAGGCGCGCCCCCGTCGCGAGCCCGACCTCGACGGCGCCGGAGTACAGGGTCCAGGATCCGACCGAGAGGATCGGCGCGGTGCCGTCGACGAGATCCCGGTCGACCCACAGTCCCAGCGACAGACCGACCACGGTCGCTCCGATCGGGATGCCGAGAAGCAGCAGCGCCGCGACCCGCACCGACACGCGGGTGCCGATGAGGATCACGAGGTACGCGATCGCGAGGAAGACGAGCGGGGTGACCAGATCGCGCGAGAAGACGAGGGCCACCATCGCCGGCAGGGGAGCCGCGAGCTTGGCGAGCGGGCCGATGCGGCCGAGCAGGCCCCGGGCGGGGGCGCCGGTGTAGGGATCGGCGACGGCGGTCACGACGCGCCTCCGCTCAGGGCCCGCAGCGACGTCACGCCGGCGAGTCCGGGATGCCGCGTCACGCCCCGCAGCGCCTCTTGCAGCGCCGGGCGGCGCAGACCGCTCTCGCGCAGGAGCGTCTCGTCGGCGAACACGTCGGCGGTGGCGGCATCCGCTCGGATCCGGCCGTCGCGGACGACGACCGTGCGATGCGCGTACTCGGCGACCAGCTGCATGTCGTGCGTGACGACGACGATCGTCGTACCCGCCTCGTTGAGGTCGCGCAGCAGTCGCAGCAGTTCGTCGGCGCGGGCGCGGTCCTGCCCGAACGTCGGCTCGTCGAGGGCGAGGATCGGGGCTCCCGCGATGAGCGCCGTCCCGACCGAGAGGCGCCGCTTCTGGCCGCCCGACAGCAGGAACGGGTGCACGTCGGCCTTGCCCTCGAGGCCGAAGCGCTCGAGCATCGCGGTGGTGCGCGCGCGGATCTCGGCGTCGTCGAGCCCGCGTCCGCGCAGGCCGTGAGCGAGCTCGTCGAAGACCGTGTGCGCGATGAACTGGTGCTCGGGGTTCTGGAAGACGAAGCCGATCCGGCGCGACAACTCGCGCAGGCCGGTGCGCGACGCGTCGACCCCGTCGACCCGCACCGTGCCGCGCGGCGGCGGGATGACCCCCGCCATCGCCTGCACGAGCGTCGTCTTGCCCGCGCCGTTCGCTCCCACGACGGCGACGAACTCGCCCGCCCGCACCGTCAGATCGACGTCGTGCAGCACGGTGCGCCGCCCGCGCCGGAGGGTGAGCCCGCGCACCTCGACCGCCGGGTTCTCGCCGCCGCGTGGTTCCGTATTCAGTCTCGGCGCCCGGGCCGTCCGGCCGGCCGAGGTGAAAAGCCGGGCATGAGCCGTGCGCGGAACCCCGCTCGCGGTCGCGGAGACTGAATTCGCAACGGGCCCCTCCGCCGCCTCGAGCGCCTCGGTGAGTTCCGCCGGGGTCAGCGGCGTGCGGGGGAGGTCCCACCCGGCCCGCCGCAGGGCGAGGGCGGCCATCGTCGAGACCGGGAGCCAGACGCCGATCGCCTCGAGCTCCTCGGCGCGCCCGCGCAGCACCGCGTCGACGGTGCCGTCGACGACTGTGCGCCCCTGCGCGTCGAGCACGACGACGCGGTCGGTGAGGCCGACGGCGGCGTCGAGGTTGTGCTCGACCAGCAGGATCGAGCGACCCTCGGCGGCGACCGCGCGCAGCGCGTCGTAGACGTCCTCGATCCCGGCCGGGTCGAGGTTCGCGGTGGGTTCGTCGAGGACCAGTAGCTCCGACCCCATCGCCAGCGCGCACGCGATCGCCAGGCGCTGCTTGCCGCCGCCCGACAGCCGGTCCGGGTTCTCGCCGCGGCGCTCCCACAGTCCGACCTGGCGCAGTGCGGCTTCGGTGCGCGCGAGGACGTCGGCCACCGGCATCCGCAGGTTCTCGGGGCCGAAGGCGACGTCGTCGAAGACCGTGCCGGTGATCAGCTGCGCGTCCGGGTCCTGGAACACCATGCCGACGTGCGCCGCGAGCTGTGCGACGGGCGTCGTGGCCGCGGCGCGCCCCCGCACGGCGACCTCGCCGGTGAGGGTCGCCGGCACCGCCTGCGGGATCAGGGCGTTGGTCGCGAGGGCGAGGGTGGACTTGCCCGAACCGCTGGGTCCCAGCAGCAGGACGACCTCGCCGGGGGCGATGTCGAACGTGACGGATGCCGGGATGGCGGCATCCGCTCCCTCGTGAGTGATCGCGACGCCGCGCACACGCAGCAGCGGCGTGGGCGGCCGGTCGTCGCGGGGCGCCTGCGCCGTGGTGGGGTCGGAGGCGGCAGGGCTCACGGACGGTCCAAACGAGGGGGGCGGGTCGGCCTTAGCTTAGCCTGCCCTAACTCCTCGCGCCACGCCCGCGCGGCGCAGGCTCTCGCCCACGCCGAGGCCGGCCGCCGTCCACACGACCGGACCGGCGAGTGCGATGACGAGGTAGGCGACCTGCGCCCACGCCGGCAGCTTTCCGAGGTTCGCCGCGAAGAACACGACGACGGCGACGAGGACCCCGATGACGAGAGCGGCGGCGAAGAAGCGCCACGCCCCCCACGAGCGGTACCGCGTCAGCGCGGCGACACCTTCCTGGATCGCGCCGAACAGCAGCGCCGTGCCGAGGAACCGCCCGATCCACGCCGGGTTGACGGCGCTCGCGACGAGCGCGGCGAGCACGTGCGTCGTCAGGGCGACCAGCGGCAGACGGAACACCTGCTGCGCGATGATCCCCGGCAGCACGTGCGACCCGAGTACGAGGCCGTAGGCCCAGGGGGCTGCGGCGATGACGACCGGGGTGATCGCTCCGGCGACGCCGCCGAGCAGGCCCGTCGCCACTCCGAGCGCGGCGCAGACGAGCAGCACGCGCGTCGAGAGGAGTGTGCGGGTCACGGATTCAAGGCTATCCGCGCCCGAGAGGGCCCCGGCCGTGCAAAATCAGGCGCGACGACGCCGCTTCGTCAGTCGGACGGTGGGCAGCGGCGGGGCCGGGATGCGCTCGTCGCCGTGGGTGACGACGTGCCCGAAGCGGGGGGTGTCCGCCTCCCACTCGTCGCGCGCGGCGACGATCTCCTCGTGGCTGCGCCCGACGAAGTTCCACCACATGACGATGTCGCTCTCGAACGGCTCGCCGCCGAGCAGGAACACCGTGACGTCGGTGGGCGCGCCGATCTCGATCCGCTCGCGCCCGACGCCGAGGTAGAGCAGGTCGTTGTCGCCGAGGGCGACGGGCTCGTCGGCGGAGTGCACGAGCGGCGCACCGTCGACCCCGACGATCGCGTGCTCCCACGAGGGGTTCAGCGGGATCCGGATGCGAGCACCGGCCGGGATGAAGACCTCGGCGCCGACGATGGGCGTGTACATGGTGGCGGGGGAGCGGATGCCGGCGAGCTCGCCGACCACGACGACGGCCGCCGCGCCCTCGCCGAGTTCGACGATCGGCAGATCGGTGTGGCGCTCGAAGTCCGGCCCGCCGTGCCGGCGCGACTCGGGCAGGGCCACCCAGAGCTGGAGCGCGTCGGTGACGGACGGCTCGTCGCCCATCGAGTACTCGGAGTGCGCGATGCCGGCGCCGCTCGTCATGATGTTCAGCTGTCCGCGCTTGATGACGACGTCGGAGCCGATCGTGTCGCGGTGCCGCGTCTCGCCCGCGAAGGGCCACGTCACCGTCTGCAGCCCGATGTGCGGGTGCGGTTCGACCCGCATCGTCGTGACCTGCGGCCCGAACCGGTCGAGGAAGCACCAGGCGCCCACCATCGGCAGCTCGCGCTGCGGCAGCGCGCGGTGCACCTGCATGCCCCGCACCCCGCCGAGGGGCACCTCGCGCGAGGTCAGCAGGACGGAACGCGGGCCGTCGCAGGATGCCGGGGCGTCGACGGTCTCGGTGGGATCGGCGTCGAGGCGGGTCATCCGGTCACTCCGCGTCGGGTGAGACGACGGTGAGGCCGGGAACGTCGTTGCTCTCGAGGTACCCGGCGACGAACGGGCACGTCGGGACGACCTCGGCGTCGCGTCGCGCGAGGTCGGCGAGCGCCTCGGAGACGAGGATCTTGCCGAGACCCTGGCCCTTGTAGGCGGGGTCGACCTTGGTGTGGGGCATGACTGTGCGACCGGCGTCGTCGGTCGTGATGAGCGTGTACCCGGCGACCGCGCCGTCGACGTGGATCTCGTAGCGGTTCTTCTCGTCGTTGCGCGTGACCGTCGGTGCTGCGTCGTGTGCCACGTTGACCCCCTCTGTCGTGTGGGTCAACCGTATGCGGCACGTGCGTCTTCCCGCCAGGACCCCGCGTCTCCGCCCGTGCCGTTCGTCGCGCCGGTCGCGCCGCTCGTCGCAGCGGCACCCGTCCGAGCGGGGAGGCGCGGCATCCCTCTTCTTACCCTGTCGTGTACGCAAAGACGCGCCCTGAAGGAGTCGCCCATGTCTGCACCGTCGCGCCGTGGCAAGGCCGCCACGCTCGAACCCGATCCCTCCCTTCCCCCCGTCGCCCTCACCGAGGAGCAGAAGACCAAGGACGGC